>JADMIO011418014.1_pt1 | contig 26928 bp, 24 predicted proteins | sample 8958161 | NCBI WGS metagenome assembly JADMIO01 (sample SAMN16585339, study PRJNA669376) | soil metagenome | isolation source: Crop rotation soil | place: USA: Cullars Rotation, Alabama | collected 2011
CTGTACAAGCGTGCGACGCCAATGAAGTTGAGATATGAACAACAGCCGGGCTACACAAACAATTCCCCTTGTTTAACCGGCGCTATAAATAAATTCTGAAATTCAAACCGGCCTACGATCTGGTATTTTAATTCACTAACCGGCCGTTTTAATAATAGCATGGCATCAGCAATAAATCTTCCTGTAAAATGCTTGTGACTGTATTCAAGCCATCCTTTCTCATACTGCCATGGCAATAATTTTCTTGCAATGGTTAAATGTGGTTCCAGGATAAAATGTGGTTTGTTATCATTATCAAGTTTCATTAACCTTTGTGTTTCGCTGCGCACTTGTTTAACCAGGTCCTGCACCGGTAACTTCGATACAATATTTATATAGATCGTATGCGATGGAAAACTTCCATAATCTTTTAATTCAATTTTTACAGGATGAAATCCCATTGCAACTGTTTTTAAATGATTGACGATCCTTTCTTCAAACATTTCATACTGTACAAAATTCACCAGTGTGATCTGGGGTTTACCGTATAATGCTGATGATGCTTTATAAGTATCATAGAACTGTTGTTTAACATGCATGATCTTATTGCGCAATTCTTCATGCGGGTTTAATATCAGTGTGTATTCATTTATTTTATATCCCGGTATGCTATTAACTATGTTTTTCATAACAAACGTTTTAATAAATTTCAGATCCGCCCAAACATTTACCTGCCATAAACATGCCCTGTAGCGAGGCAGCGTTAACAAGTTTTGCAGATAAATTCCTTCTTAAAAAATTTGACCACTCATTATTTTAGCATAAATTTACTAAATATTTTAGCAAACAAAAAATTTATTTATATGGATGTCGAAAATTTTTTATCCTCAGGATACAATGGAACAAAACGATTCACGCAACACAATGTACCTACTGCCAATGCCACTGGCTTTGGTGCTGCTGCTGATGATTATATGGAACGTGGTATTGATCTTAATGAGCAACTGATCCGCAATAAACCGGCAACATATTTTATGCGGGTAACGGGCAACAGCATGATCAATGCTTCCATTCATGATGGCGATATTGTGATCGTTGACAGGAGCATCAAAGCGCAAAGCGGCAGGATCGTGATCGCTGTTATAGATGGTGAAATGCTGATAAGGCGATATGAAAAGACAATGAATAAACTGAGGTTGATACCGGAAACACCAAAGCTCTCTCCTATTGATGTAAGTGAATTTAATGAATTACAGATATGGGGTGTGGTGACGTATGTGATCAAGAATGTATAGATCACCCCCTCCGCCCCCTGAAGGGGGAACCAGGATTATAATAATTTAATGGGGAATTAATTTTTTAAGCACATAATCAAAAGAAAGTATGATATCAGAAGCGACTTTAAATAATCGGAGTCCTCAGGTTCCCCCTTCAGGGGGCGGAGGGGGTATGAAAGCCATCATCGACTGCAACAGTTTTTATTGTTCCTGCGAAAGATTATTCAAACCGCACCTGGATCATCAACCCGTTGTTGTTCTCAGCAATAATGACGGCTGTATCATATCGAGAACTGATGAAGCAAAAAAACTGGGTGTGCAGATGGCCGGCCCTTATTTTATGGCAAAGCCGGTAATAGAAAAATACAATGTGGCCACTTTTTCCTCTAATTATAATTTGTATGGAGATCTTAGCTGGAGGGTAATGGAAACGCTACGCATGATACTGGGAAAAGAAAATGTAGAAGTATATTCTGTTGATGAAGCATTTTTAAACCTGGATGATTTTGAGCATGGCGACCTATATGGGCTTGCATTAAATATAAGAGAAACAGTAGAAATGTGGACGGGCATAAAAGTTTCTATTGGAGTAGCCCCAACAAAAGTGCTTGCAAAAGTTGCCAACCACATGGCGAAAAAAAATAAACATGCAACAAATTGCGTGGTGGTACTGGATACAAAAGAAAAGATCTCCGCTGCATTGCAGAATACTCCTGTAAATGAAGTATGGGGGGTCGGTTACCAGTATGCGCAAAAACTGGTGGATATGCATGCTGTGTTCACTGCCTATGACCTTACCCAAAAAAACGAATACTGGGCACACAAAAATTTAGGCGGTGTTACCGGTGTGCGTTTATTAAAGGAATTAAAAGCCGAACCCGCAAAAGATATGGAGAAGGAACTTACCGTGAAAAAAATGATCGCTACTACAAGGATGTTCGGGCATAATGTAAATAACATTCATGATATCAAAGAAGCCGTTGCTACCTATACTTCAAAAGCTGCCGAAAAATTAAGAAGGCAAAAAAGCGCTGCCAATACCATCAGTGTATTCGTTGTAGCAAAAGGTGAAAATCATAATATTGATTTCAGGCATGGTAATGTAACAAAGAGCAGGTATGTTGTATTACCGATCGCCACCTCTTCCACGAACGAATTAATAAAACCTGCGGTACAATTAGTGGACAGTTTATTCGAAAAAGGAAAATCATATAAAAAAGCCGGTGTGATGCTCAGCGGTCTTGTTCCTGATGCAACCATACAGGGGAATTTATTTGTAGAGGAAAAACAAAATGGCAAACGCCTGCTGATGGACATGCTTGACAATGTCAATTTTTCTATGAGAGATGATATTATAAAATTTGCTGCAAGCGGAACAAAACGTGATTGGAAAATGAGAATGGAGATGCGAAGCCCGAGGTATACAACGAGGTGGGATGAGTTGTTTGAAGTGAGTTAAACCCCGACAGCGGTTGCAAACCCGTCGGCGGTTAGCCAAACAATGTCTCATGCCCCGTAACAAATTTCGGCTTCTCCAGCTTCAAGCCACATTCCTTATTAAATTTATCAACCAGGTAAACTGTCAACTCTGGTGAAGTAGCTTCATCATGCATGTGCATGAAAAAATATATCTCCTGCATACCATTATCCAGCCAATACTTAATACGTTCAGCCCAATCATCAACTCTTGTAAAATCAGTTTTGTGCAAACTGTTACCAACAAAACGGATAAAGGTTTTTGGAAGTGTGAGGTACATATGTGCACAATCACGGCGGCCACTCGTATCTGTTATTACTATGCCGATGTTCAGTGATTTCAATTTCAAAACAAGTTCTTCCAGTATTGCTTTGTTTGAAAACCATTCCGGGTGACGCACTTCCAGGAAGAACTGAAGATCTGTTGGAAGTGATTGTAGGTATTCATACAATTCTTCTTTTCTTTTAGGAGCAAAGGATTCACTTACCTGCACGAAAATGGGTCCCAGGTGTTTTTTAAATGCAAGTACTCCTTTTAAAAATTCCGTTGTTATAAACTCCTTGCCTTTCAATGCACCAAAGTGTGTTACGCCTTTGTACATTTTTGGACAAAAAAGAAAATCCTTTTTCCCGGCTTTATCTGACCACTTTGTTATTGTATCTTCTTTATATACCTGGTAATGTGTTGCATTCAGTTCAATGCTGTTGTAATGATGGACATAATTATCGAGAAAATCCTTTTCCTTTGTTTTAAGTGGATAGATCTTCCCTACCCACTCCTTTCTTCCCCATTTGGCGCAACCCAGGTAAACCTTTGAATTTTTAACAGGCTTACCCTTCAGTATCTTTTTATTAAAGGCGGGATCGGGTGGTAATGTGAAGTCAATTTTATTTAAAGCTGATTCGGACACTCTGCCAAATTCCATGATATTAGTTTTTGAAACACGAATTTAGAACACGAACTACACTAATCAAGAAAAATCAGTTCATAAAAAAGTTCTTAGCAACAGAAAATACATTGCCTGTACCAACAATAAATTTATTGCAAATTTGTTTTGCTTTTCGAACCTGGCATAATGAAATACCAGCAACAACAGGCTGCTTACAATAAACCAGCACAGGTGATTGTAAAACGGGGCTCCACCATCAGGTGTGGTTGTCCATTTCCAATAACCAAGTTTAACGGCAACGGGTTCTATCAGCCAGTTAAACAATACAGCAAGTGTGGCGCCATCAACAACAACCGACATTGCCTTTAATGATGGCCTCACAGTATTGGTATCCGTTGCAATCCTGTCAAGTATATTACTGAGGAGTATATGAATGGTTATACCCGTACAATAAATTATTATGAACCAGTTTATCCCGATCACATACGGAACCGTCTCAATGGATGGGCCCAATACTTTACCAAATTCAAAATCACCAAAAAGGCCACCGGTTTTTACACCAACAATTTCTGTTGCGACTCCTATAATGAAACAAGCCGCTGTAAATAACAACATCCAACCATTCAATTGCTTCTGTGTATAGAGTATCAGCAGGAACATGAGCAACAGGTTAATGGGCGTTAGCTTTATGAAATAGTTCTTATCAAAAAAAATAATACCAATTAAACAAATGGCATGAGATAATATAGCAATCCCTGTCGCAATATGATTGCGGGTAAAAAAATTATTTGCCGGAGTTTGTTGTTGAATATTAATGTTGCTGATTTATTTTTTTAGATCCTTTATGGCTTCGAAGTAATATGGTAAGATATTTATTAATTGTCTTCCCGCAAAGAAAGAGTCTGATTCTTCGTTAACTCAAACTAAAAAATTTTGTATTACCGGAGTTGCTTTGATCCCGATCCTGCTGGTTAGGTTAGCCCTTTGGGCTTGCAAGCCAGGCTTCCAGTTTTGGAAAAGCAATTTTGAACCATGAACTGTATTGGCCGGGTTGTAACTGCATCTTTTCCTTTATCATTTCTATTGGCATAAAACAATGGTCCTTCACTTCTGTTTCCAGGGGAGTGATCAACCCGTCGTAAAAACCAATATATACATGATCATATTCATGTTCGGTGAGGCCGTTATCAAAAGATGTTTTGTAAGTAAAATCAAATATTTTTTTGAGCGCTGTGTCGAACCCCATTTCTTCATTTAATCTCCTGTGTGCAGAAACTTCAATTTCTTCACCCGGTGAAGGGTGGCTGCAACAGGCATTTGTCCAGAGGTTAGCGCTATGGTATTTTGTAGCAGCACGTTGCTGCAACAACATCTCCCCTTTATTATTAAAAATGAAAATACTAAATGCACGATGCAATAAACCCTTTTGATGGGCTTCCATTTTTTCCATTATACCGATAGGTTCATCGTTCTCATTCACTAAAATTACCTGCGACAATGACAATAGCTTTGTTTTAAAAATGGAAACTACAAAATATTAGCTGAAGTGCTGATAATAGGAACATAACTAATTTAAAATCTAATGCTGTATTAGTTTGAAATATGACAACATCTTTAACCGCAGAGAATAAAAGAAACGGAGTTTACGCAGAGAATCTCTCCGTAAACTCACTTCACTCATGTTCTTTGCGGTTAAATTTCAAACTGGCCCCAACCTAAAACCTCGTCAACTGTTCCTTTAATAATTTTCTTGCGAAGTGTATCCTACTTTTTATAGTGCCCAATGGTTCATGAAGTGTTATTGCGATCTCGGTGTATTTATACCCATCAAAATACATTTCAAAAGGATACCTGAAAATATGGGGCAGCCTGTGTACTGCGGCCTGCAACTCTTTTAGCCTGATGTTCATTTCCGCAGTATTTGGAATGGCGGCCTGGGCATTGTCCAATAAAAACTCGTTTGCCGAATGATCAAAAATGGTTTGCTGCCTGGACCTCCTGCGGTAATTATTGATAAAAATATTGCGCATGATGGTGTACATCCAGGCTTTTACATTGGTACCAGCGTTGTACTTTTCTTTGTTGGCAAGCGCTTTATATAAGGTTTCCTGCATCAGGTCTTTTGCTGCCTCATTGTCTTTTGTCAATGTAAAAGCGAATGGCTTCAGGAAATCTGAATTACCAACCAGCATATCGTTAAATTCCCTGGATGACATTTTGTTTAATTTTTTGTATAATAAAGTTAAACAAAAAATGAGTGTACAAAAAAATTTATTTAGAACAGGTAACCCTATTTCAGGCCTGCAACGAATTCCATTGCTTCGGGAAATGTTTTTTTGAAAATAAGTGGTGGCTTGATCTTTTTTGTATAGGTACGTGTAAACTTGCCTGAGATAACAATGGGTGTGTTGCGGAATTTTTTACTTATACCGGATAAGAATTTATCAAAATTAAAATTTTGTCCCACCGTGGTTAAATGGGAATACAGGTAATCGGGTTTTTTTAAATTAACTACATATTCGATATCGGTCAAAGGCACATCGCTTCCAAGGTAAATAGCACTAACTCCACGGCTCTTTAATAAATAATACATGAAAAGCAATCCTAACTCATGATACTCTCCTTCGGGAAGAAAGAGCAGGACGGATTTTTTTATTTTCAGTTTTGCAGAAGCCGATTCGATGCCAACCAATAGCTTTTGCCGGATGATATTAGATACAAGATGTTCCTGTGCAGGGTTAATATGATTGGTGAGCCAAAGCACGCCGATCTTATCCATAAAAGGAAATATGATCTGTATGATCGCAGCTTCGATCCCTTTTGCCGAAATAAACTTATCCAGTATTTCTTCAAAGACATCCATATCAAGATCTATCATTTCACGGATCAGGTCATTCACAATTCTTTCCTGCCGTGCTTCCGGCTGGTTAAGGGAAAGTATCTTTTGACTGATCTGTGTAGTACTCATCTTATCAATATGGGATATTTTAAACCCATATTTATTGAGCAATGCTATATTCAGTATCGTTTTTAATTCATCATTATTATAGTAACGGATATTCGTATAAGTACGGTTGGGTTTTAAAAAATTATAGCGCTGTTCCCAAATACGCAGTGTGTGCGCCTTGATACCCGAAAGGTTTTCAATATCTTTTATTGTGAACAGATCCATACTATGTATTACTTGACAATATTACAATTGTAAGGGCAAAATGTTCAATATGAAGTTTTAGAATTTTATGCGGAGATGGGAACGCGGATGACACGGATTAAACGGGTTACCACGGATTGATGCTGCTTACGCAGCACACTGCTGTGCAAAGTTTATACTAAAAATCCGTGCAAATCCGCCGCATCCGCGTCATCCGCGTTCCCATCATTCGCTTTTTTAAGAAATCATCAAACAGCAAATGACCTTGCAGGCAGGTCCCTGAATATTTTTTCAGTAAGTGTATTAGTTGGAAAGACAATGCTCCAGGCTGTTAAAAAGATGATCATGCAATCTGTATAAAGGGATGCATGCTGCTGGTACCACATTTCTAGTGCAGCTTTGTAAGGGTGGATGGCCACATACATTTGTCCAGGGTCTGAAGCATCAGACAATATTTTTTCTTCATCCCTGAAAATGAGAGAACCAATACCTGTTATTCCTGGTTTTGATTTGTATATTCTTTGTTGAGCTTCGGGACTGTATAAATTAAAACTTACATCCATTAACGGTCTTGGCCCCACGATGCTCATATCCCCGGTAAGCACATTGATTATTTGTGGAAGCTCATTGATCTTACTCATACGCAGGAACTTGCCAAACTTTGTTACTCTCGGATCATTCCTGAGTGTGAATGCTCCTGTTCCCATGTTCGGACTGTTCTTTACCATGGTAGCAAACTTCCAGATATAAAAAGGTTTGTTGTTAAACCCAACCCTTTCCTGGAAATAAAACACCTCGTGTTCACCGGTAAGTTTTAAGATGATCATGCAGGGGATCAATATAGGGGACAGGACGATAAGTGCCACTAAGGCTATGATGATATCGATAATGCGTTTTAGAATTTTGTACATAATTTATTACTGGATGCTAGATACTGGATACTAGAACACTTCTTTAATTTTATCCGCCACTCCCTTCATTTCTTCATCTGTTATATTTGTTGAGCATGGAATACTCAGGCAATGCTTATATAAAAACTCCGAACGATCGGTTTTATTGTAATAAATATTGCCTGTAAACATACGCAACTGGTTCATGGGTACCCAGAAAGGGCGGCTCTGCATCTTATGATCATTTAATATCTTAAGCACATCACGCTGCCTGCTGGTTTTAATGGTTGGAAGCCACCAGTTAGGGTTAACATCTTCACTCACTTCCTGGAATTCAACATCGCCAACATTTGCAAGTTCTTTTTTATAAAATGCAATGATCTCTATTTTACGTTTAAGAAATCCGGGTAATAATTCCATTTGCGCTACGCCCATCGCAGCAGCAACATTTACCAGCCTGTAATTATATCCTATCTCATCATGAACATATTCAAACGGATCACTCTTTGCCTGCGTGGTAAGATGCTTTGCTTTTTTTGCAAGCACTTCATCATTTGTAACGATCATACCACCGCCACCAGTTGTGATTATTTTATTACCGTTATAACTGAATGTACCAAGCAGCCCAAAACTACCCGCATGTTTTCCTTTATAATAACTGCCAAGTGCTTCTGTGGAATCTTCTATTACAATTAAATTGTGTTGCGCAGCCAACGACATTAGCCTGTCCATATCACAGATATTTCCCAATACATGCACCGGCATGATCACAGGTATTCGTTTGCCATCTTTTTTATAATAGCAGGCGCCGTTCTTTTGTTCTGTTTCGTTTTTTAGAAATGATTCAAGCAGGTTAAGATCCATCTGCCAGTTCTTTTCATCTGCATCAATAAAGATCGGGTTGGCACCTGTGTATTTTATAGAATTACAGGTTGCAATAAAAGTGATATTGGGTGTGATGACATAATCATTCTCATTCACGCCCATCATGATCAAACAAATATGAAGTGCAGTTGTTCCGCTGCTTGTAGCTACAGCGTATTTGGTGCCGGCAAATTCAGCGCTCATTTTTTCAAACTGGTCAACATAACTACCTACACTGCTAACCCAGCCCGTATCCAGGCAGTCTTTCACATATTTCCACTCATTGCCACACATGTTGGGTCCAGAAAGTAAAAGCATAGGTCTGTTTTTCGAAGCAAATGTAGGCCAAAAAGTGGATTAGATTCCAGAATGAGGAGAAGAAGTCACCGAAAAATACAGGACAAAAGCAAACATTCGGTGTTTAAGGTTTAAGGTTTAGAACGTTTAAGGTTGGGAAGAAATAAGCCTAAGGAATCAGGAAGATTTTTTTGTACAAACCAGCCCCAGGTTAAACAACCTTAAACCTCAAACTTTAAACCTGTAACCTTCCAGCCGGTTTTACGTGTTTCTAAATTTGGCCGCAAACGCATCGGTAACAATACCGGTCTTTAGCAGTTTATAAATTTCACTCACGCCATCAGGTACTTTTTTAGTAATGGTATAACCGAGGTCGTTTTTTATTTTATCAAAATTTACGCGGTAATCTCTTGGATCCTCGTTCATTTCTACATAATTCACTTTTACACCGGGCACAACTTTACAAACTTCCTCAATGATCATTCCCTTGTTATAATTTTCTTCTGTTGTACCTACATTGAAAACATTGGCCCTTACTTTTTCTTCAGGGCTTTCCAATACCAATACTACTGAACGGGCCAGGTCTTCTACATGGCAGTAAGGCCTCCAGAATTGTGCACCCCATATCTCCTGTTCGCCATGTATCGTTGCGTTGCGGGTGAATTCATTTACTGTAAGATCAAAACGTATGCGTGGAGAAAAACCATAAACAGTGCTGAAACGAAGTGCTGTGCTGCACATCCTTGAATCTTTTCTTTCTTCCAGTAAATATTTTTCAAATTTTACTTTCAATTCTGCATACAATGAAACAGGCCTTAACTCTGATGTTTCTGTAACAAAAGAATTAGGATCGGGCATCTTACCATAATTACTGCAGGTGCTTGCAAACACAAAACGTTTTACTCCTGCTTTTTCGGCCGCTTCAAATAATGCTACACTGGCTGTCCAGTTCGTTTCCTGTGCTTCATCGCTGAATTTTTTACAGGCAGGGTCGCCTACGATAGCAGCAAGATGGGCAATGGCATCAATACCCGCCAATGCTTTTTGTACATCAGCAGCATTGCGGATATCGCCCTGTATAAAATCGAAATTCGGATTCAACATTACATCGTACAATGAATCGCCGCCAAATTTTAAACTATCAAGCCCTCTTACTTCAAAGCCTTTATTCAATAGCTGGCGAACCAACACTGAACCAATATATCCTGCAGCTCCGGTAACCAATATTTTCATAGTTGAGTTATTATTTTTCTGATCTTTTTTAACCACAGAGTTAAAGGAGTTTTTTACAGAGTTACACAGAGTTTTTAATTTCTGTTTACCAGTTACCAAACTCATTTAAGCCAGGGTATAATTACTTTTTAAATATTCTTGAAGGATTGCCAACCACCTTCTGGTTGTCTTCAATATTTTTTACTACTACTGATCCGGCACCAACCATTACATTTTTGCCGATCTTAATTCCTTGTCTTACCACGGATCCGGCTCCGATAAAACTACCATCACCTACTTCCACATTACCACAAAGTACTGCACCCGGCGCAATATGTGCAAAAGATCCTATCCTGCATTCATGTTCAATGATACAACCGGTATTGCAAATAACGCCATTACCAATTGTAGCGAAAGGGTTGATGCAAACACCCGCACAGATCATGACGCCATAACTACTTATTGCTGCTGTTGGATCAATGATCGCAGAAGGATGTATTGCGTTTACCGGGTACCGGTTTATCGTTTCAAAATGATGAAACAATTTTTTCCTTATCCCATTATCGCCAATAGCAATAAAAAAATCTGTTGATCTTATTTTCTCCATTCCTTCTGCGCCGGAATCCTTACCAAAATATTCAAGTTTGTAAGGGTTAAAAGATTTTTCTTCCAGATCACAATAACCGGTAAGTTTTTTACCGGCAGCCTGTAATATTCCCGCTGCAACAAAAGAATGACCCGAATAACCAATTAAAATCATAGCAGTATTTTAGTACTCCCTGAAACACATTCCCGCAAAAATAATCTTATTGAAAAAAAATCAAGCAGGCATGCAAATTCCCTGCGAATTTAGTGTAAGTGGATTATAATTCTTCGATAGCTTTCAAATAAGAATCAATTACTATTTGTTTGTCAAATTCCCTGACTACTTTTTTTCTTGCATTTATACCCATTTCAATCCTTTTTTCTGCAGGCAGCATGGTCATTTTTTTCATTTTTTCTGCCAGGTCCTTACCGCTTTTTACTTCGCACAAAAAACCTGTTACCCCTTCTTCAACGATCTCCTTACAACCCGTGGTATTGGTGGTGATGCATGCACGTTCCATACTTGATGCCTCCAGTAACACATTGCTCATTCCTTCACGATAAGAGGGTAATACAATACAATCAGCTTCAGCTATATACGGCCTTACATCATCCGCTGCACCCAGGTAATTTATGATCTTTTCATCCACCCACTTATCAACTTCTTCCTGTGTTACCGTATTCTCTTTCAAACTCTGTAACCATAATGGGCCTAACACCCTGAATTCTGTACCCGGCAATACATCTTTAAGCAAGCGGGCAGCTTCAACATATTCATTGATCCCTTTATCTTTTATAAGCCTGCTGATAAAAAGAAATGAGAATCCATTTTTGGGAACCGTACTTTTTATGGGCTTGTAATATTCATGATCGATACCTGAGCCCGGTATTCTTGCTGCACGGTCAGGGCTTACAAAATTATTATCAAGAAAAGCCTGCATGTCATCATCATTCTGAAAAAAGACCTTTGCAGTTTTCTTCAAAACAAATTTATAAAGCGTACGCACCGAACGGTAAACTACATTGTTGTTGGTAAACAATTGCCCGATGCCGGTAATATTTGTGATGGTGGGGATCTTTAAAGCAGCGGTAACGATATTACCCCATATGGCGGGGCGAACTGTAAAAGTGAGGCAAACATCCGGCTTAACTTTTTTTAAGGCCCGCCTGATATTGGCTGCATATTTCAGCATGTCGGCGGGGTTGTTGCAATTCTTTATATCGATCACATTCAAACCACTGTTTTTTGCCTGCAATAATTCTTCCTCAGTACCACTTGTAAGAATATAGACCTGGTAGCCTTCTTTGATGAGCGTCCTGGTTAATTTTTGCCTGATCGTATTCGTAGAAAGAATATTATTTTCTATGATCGCAACAGTCTTTTTCATTCGCATCTATTTGGAAAGATATATTTTTTTGTACCACACTTCCATGCAAAAAAGCATCCAAAGGATCTTTGCTCTTTTTTCGTCAGATACTTTATTGGAATTGTTCAGTAGTTTTTCTGTAAAATTATAATTTACTATATCGCGGTTTAATGCAGAGGGTGAAGATACATAATCATGGATCATATCTTTTAGTTCTCCATTTACCCAGCCTTTCAGGTTGATCTCGAACCCTCTTTTAGGCTGGTTGATCAATGTTTCAGGAAGGTATTTCTTTGCAAGCTGCCGCAACAGGTATTTTGATTTGCCGCCGTTTATTTTATGATTATCATTCATGCCCGACACATATTCCAGCAACTCTTTTGACAGGAAGGGGCTTCTTCCTTCCAGCGAATTGGCCATAGTAGCTATGTCCATTTTTACAAGCAGGTCGCTGAAAAGATTGGTGTCAAAATCAAGATTCATGATCTTTTTAAGTCCCGACATGGGCGAACTTGTAATAACGTTAAAGTCTGCCCGCATCTGCGCCAGGTATTCTGCCGGTGATGCAAGTATATTATTTTCATAATCCTCTATAAGGTCCAGCCCTGCCGATAAATAAATTTCCAGGTTGGATTTGGATGCAAGCGATAATAAGCGGTAAAGAAAATTATACTTTGATTTTTTTTCGTTTGACGGGGGTAACATGCTCTTCAACGCACCAGATGCTCTATTTACCAGCACATTCTTTTTAAAAAAATCAAATTTTGAAAAAGGTACGTACCTGCGGTAACCTCCAAATAACTCATCAGCGCCATCTCCGTTAAGGGCAACCGTTACATATTTCTTGGCTTCCTTGCTTACATAATAAGCCGGGATGGCTGAACTATCAAAATAAGGTTCGCCATAATTACATAAGATCTGTTCAATATCATTTTGCAGGTTATCGAATGATATCTTTATTTCAGTATGATTTGTATTGTATTTTTCTGCTACCAGTTTCGCAAGCGCTGCTTCATTGTATTCTCCCGGGGTAGAGAATGTAAATGTTTTCAGGTTACTGGTATACTCACTTGCAATTGCAGTAATAAGGCCACTATCGATACCACCGCTTAAAAAACATCCAACTTCAAGATCACTGGATTCAAGCCGGCGCTTAACTGCCTGGTGTAAAAAGCCATCTGCCTTTTCAAGGCTCTGTTGAAGATTATCCGGGTTATTCTTCAAATAAAAATCACGGATACTCCACCATTTATGTTCTTTTATTTCGAGGGTATTGCAATCAATGTTGAGATAGGTTCCTGCCTTCATCTCCGTAACATTCTTATAGGGTGTAAACTGGCGGTAAAAAACGCCCAGCCTGCAATAATGATAGAAGTTAGCCTTCTCCATCTCCAATGGAAGCAATCCTTTTAGGCAATTGAGCTCACTGGCAAAAACGATCTTTTTATTATCGTTAAAAATATAAAGTGGCTTTTTCCCTGCCCGGTCGCGGGCTATAAAAATTTTTTTGTTTACCCTGTCATATATCGCAAACACAAACATCCCATCTAATTCATGTAAGAATTGTTCACCCATTTTTTCATACAGCATCAACAGGGTTTCAGTGTCAGAATTAGTACTACCCTGCAAACCATACTTCGTTCTTATTTCAGCATGATTGTATATTTCCCCGTTGAAAATAATTGTGTAACGGTCGTGAAGATGCATTGGCTGCTTGCCGCCACTTATATCCAATATAGCGAGGCGTAAATGATAAAGGTCTACATTATCATTAGTATAGGAATGCTGGTCATCAGGCCCGCGATGGAACATCACAGCATTTATTTTATCATAAGCCAGCCTGAAGTTTACTGAACCGGCGATGCCGCACATTTTATCCGAATTTTTATAATTGGCAAAATAAGTTCATATTGTTGAATGCTGAATGAATATTTATAAATTTGTATACAGTTATGAGTTCAGAGTGGTGAGTTATGAGTAATTTCCTTTCAACTTGTAACATTCAAGCGTTCATTTGAATCATATAATAAGAACTATTAAAGTATTGTTCCACTCATAACTCAGAATTCATAACTCTAAACTAACAGCGTGAATCTCCTCGATTATATAATGTTCTTTGTTTACGTTGTGATCTTTTATATACTTTTCGCATGGAGAAGAAAAAAAATTAAAGACCCGGTACTCAGAAAATATCATCGCCAGGGTTTCTGGATAAAAGTGTTCAGTTGTTTTGCTTACTGTATGTTCATCCTTCTTTTTTCGCCGGGCGACAGTAACGGGCTTTATCACAGGGAGGGTTATAATATTTATCAAATGATCTTAAGCGATCCTTCGAAGATCAACCTGCTTTTTATTTCGGGTAAAGATTTCGACCAGTCATTACTGGCAGATATTTTCAATGCGGGCTATTTCAGCGAAGAAAGTAATTATATGGTGACCCGCTTTGTAGCCTTATTCTCATTTGTAACTTTTGGGAGATTTCTTGCAATAAGTCTTTTTTTCTCGATGATATCGTTCACGGGTGTATGGCGTTTGTACCGTTTTTTTTATGAACAGTATCCACAATTGCACAAACAATTTGCAATAGCCATCCTCTATCTCCCCTCGTTTGTTTTCTGGAGCTCGGGTATTTTAAAAGACCCCTTATGCACAGGTGCGCTTGGATGGATCACGTATTCGCTTTATGGCATGTTGTACCGAAAGAAAAATCCATTGGTTTATTTACCAATACTGATCTTCTTCAGTTTTTTAATTATACAGGTAAAGGTATACATCATCGTTTCTTACCTGCCGTTTTTTGCAATGTTCCTATTGTTTAAAAATGTAACACTAATCAGGAACAAGTTTGTAAAATTTCTAATCGTGTGCGGCGTGATACTGGGCTGTGTATTTGGCTTTCTTAGTATTGCAAGTACGATGCAACAGGCATTAGGAGGATTTGCCGCAGGCGGTGTAACAAAAAAGATAAAGAATTACCAGGCTAATTACGAAGCACAGGCAAGCTTTGCTACTTCTAATTTTTCGCTCGGTGTAGAGTTTGATGGAACTGCTCAAAGCCTTGTGAAGATGGCACCGGCTGCCGTTGTTGCTACACTCTTCAGGCCTTATATATGGGAATCGAAAAAAGCATCCACATTATTATCATCACTGGAAAGCCTTGCAATGATGTCGTTGACAATTTTTGTTTTGATAAAAGTGGGCATCAAGAAAACTCTATTTACCATCATAAGTAAACCCATCGTACTTTATTGCCTGATGTTCTCACTCATTTTTGCATTGTTTGTTGGCGCCACTACGTTAAACTTCGGTTCTCTTGTAAGATATAAAATTCCGGCGCTGCCGTTTTATGTGATCGGGCTCTTCTTCATTTTGTATTTTAATAATAAATTAAAAATGAAACCGGTTGTTGAAACAGCTCCTGTGATTGCAAACCTACCGGAAGAAAATAAATAGGATTAATGCGTGGAATTAAAGCGGAAATGGAAACGCGGATGACGCGGATGCGACGGATTAACGCTGATCTTGGTTTGGTATATTTTATTTCTTCGATATGCTGCGCCAGCAGCATTAATCCGTTGTAATCCGTTCAATCAGCGTCATCCGCGTATCTATCCTTCGCATACCTCACGCAAAGCTGCAAAGTCTCGCTAAGTACATATTGCGTCTTTGCGAATCTTACCCACTTTGCGTGAAACAAAAAGATCCGTGTGGATCCGTTCAACCAGCGTCATCCGCGTATCTATCCTTTGAGTAAAAAAATAAATAGTATTTATAAAAATGACAATTGCCACTGATTCAGTGATTAAAAAATCAGTGAATCAGTGGCAAAATATTTTGATGAGTGTAAAGTTATTATGCAGTTGCAGTTTTTGAACGCCCCGCAGTTACTGGTGTAAACACTGCATTGAATAAGTTCTTAAATGGCGTTACTATTGAAAATGGTGTTGATCTTGAATTTCTTTCTGCAAGTTGATTAATAATTACCGGGGGTGTTACTGTGTAATTATTCCTGAATGCATCCGTTAATGGCCAGATCAAAAAATTCAGTTTCTTTACTTTATCTGTTTTTTGATAAACCATTATTGTTCCGGCGAAAGCTGTCAGAAAAAAAATGTAATGAAACGCTGCCAGTATTTTATTCGAAAATCTTGATTTATTTATTTCAAACCTGTTGCGCACATAGAAATACATTTTCCAGGAAGATTTAAAATCCCAGTCTTTTTTATACGAGAATGCAGCAGCAGGATGGTAATGAATACTGCCTGAAACTGTATAAACAGGGATCTTATATTTTTTAGTAATGCGGTAAAAATATTCTGTCTCATCACCCCATAGGAACAAACCTGGTTTTGGGGTACCCACTTTTTCTATGATAGAGCGATGAATAAGTGTGCCGTTGAAAGGATGTCCGAAACCTTTAATAAGCGGTTCCTTCACATCATCGATGGTCTTATAATTATTCGTATTCCAAACAAATGTTTTTTTATTTTCTTTGTTGATAACAGCACAATTCAAAAGGCTGCGATCGGGCGTATCAACATTCAGCAATGCTTCCAGTGCGTCTTCTTTTGGATAACCATCATCATCCATGCACCACATCCATGAATAACCATTTGCGCAGGACCATTTCATGGCCTTGCTAAAAGCACTTCCTGGGCCTTCATTGCCTTGAGTGATGTGTAAAATATCTTTTTGGGAGCGTAACCATTCTTCTGTATTATCAGTACTGCCATTATTGATAACCAATATTGCGTCCGGCTTGCGGGTCTGATTTCTAAGGGCACTGATACATTCCGACAATAGTGCCTGGCGATTGTATGATACAATCAGGGCGATGACCTTTTCCATAGGAGTACGTTTTGGTTTTGAGAATACCAGGGTTATAACATTAACGTACCAGGAAAAACCTTATTGTATTGAGCTATAATAAATAAAGAAATTATTTTGAAAAAAAATGTAGAAAAGGCTTGGGTTTGATGTAGTTGTATTACTATGAATGGTAATTCTCCGTGGGGATTTTACTCGAATGTTTTTCTACCGCGGAGATGCTAAGACGCAAAGAATTTTAACTTAGCGTCTCTGCGCCTTTGCGGTTAAAAATAAAATCACATAAATATCTTCTCATAAACCTTTCTATACGCTTGAACCGCATGTTCGAGTGAATATATTTCTTCCGCACCACGTTTTATTTTTTCTTTATCAAACATGGGTTTGGATATGATTTTTTCAACAGCAAGTTTCATGGCATTTTCAGAAAGATCATCCAACACAATACCTGCATCATATCTTTCCATGATCTCTTTCACATCTCCAACACCTGCATTGGTAATTACCGGGATCCCCATTGCCATGATCTCACCATGTTTGGTGGGTGATGAAGATATTTTAGAATAACATGGCTTTATAAAAAAAAGAGAATAACTGCTGAAAGATAAAAATACAGGTACCTCATGTCGTTGCGCATGTGTAGTAATAATTTTTCCTTCAGGTAATCCATTAACGGTCGCAGCAGTAATTATCTGGTCATGCCTGTGTGGTGAAATGAACAGAAATTTTGCTGATGGTATTTTATCAGCCAATAATTTGCAGAAACGCATCATTTCGTCGGTAAGATACCAGCCTCCTATAGAACCTAGATAACTGAAAACAATATCATCTTTCTTTATTCCCAATTCTTCACGGCATTCATTTTTTAATGAACTATCTATAACTGACGGGTCAAACAATTCCAGGTCAGTACTACATGGTATCACATCTATCGGCAATGGCTGGCCTTTAATATTTTTCCAGCTAAGCATTTCCTTTTTTGCAGCATGTGTAAGACAGGTTATCGCATCTGCATTTTCCAGGCATTCATATTCGTGCTTCTTAAAAAAATTGTATATTTTTTTAAACAAAGGGTTTTTTAAATTCCACATACCCCCATCTACTCTTTCATCGGCCCAAAAACCTCGTACGTCATTTAAAAAACGAATGCCATATTTTTTTTTCATCCACAAGGCAACCAATGTTGGGATACCGGGCCTTGTATGCACCATATCATAATTTCTTTTTTTATGAAGTGTTGCTGCTGCCTGTTTTAATCTTTTGTAATCATACCATGAAGAAATAACAGGTGGATTTTTATGATAAGGGATGCTTACCCATTCAACGAAAGAACCTTTGAGTAGGCTTTCTACATAGTCTTTGTTGGCAGTAAATTTATCTGGCTTGTCGCAACTTAAAATGGTGAACTTATAACCAAACTTAGCCAATCCCAACAGATAAGGGATCACCTGGCTCTGCCCCAGCGGATCTGTCATACCATCATAAGAAATGAAAAGAATTTTTTTCATCAACCAATCAGCTTTGTTATTATGCCACTGATTCACTGATTAAAAATCAAGAAACAAAATCAGTAAATCAGTGGCATCCATTATACATTTCGAAAATCGTGATACCCAACTATCTCAACACACAATTCAGAATTCAGAACTCAGCATTCAGAATTCACCCCATCCATTTCTTATACCACATCTGGAACATCAGCAGGTACCAGAATAAACTATTATAATTTTTATCTCCCTTATAAAAACGATGCATGATATGTTGCACTGCTTCTTTTTTAAACAGCCCGTGTTTTTCAAATGCTGCATCGCTAAGGTATTCTTCTGCATAGTAACGAAGATCATTTCTTAACCAGTCAAACACCGGAACACCAAAACCCATTTTAGGGCGTTCCATAATTTCTTTTGGCACATAGTCGTGAACGATCTCCTTCAGTAAATATTTTTTATTCTTTCCGTTAAGTTTAAATTTTTCCGGAAGCTGTGCTACAAATTCAACAAGGCGGTGATCCAGTAACGGTTCTCTTCCTTCCAATGAAGTACTCATGCCCGCCCTGTCAACTTTTACAAGTATATCATCGGGAAGATAGGTTTTGTAATCAACAGCCAGTAATTTATCCAGCCCGCCAACAGAATCATTAAGCATATGCTCTGATTCGAAGAACGACCACGGCTTTTCTGTTTTATTCGAAAGCAATTCATCAAGCTGCTCATTTGAATATACCTGCGAAAGCAATACATCCATTACACCAGTTGTATTAGGTTGATTTTGCAATATGCCCGACATTCTTTTCTTTTTTATGGAAACAGCTGAATGATCTACAATTTTGAAGAGTAATGAATCAGGCACATATTGTAATATTTTGCCTGCAGGCTTTTTAATAAACCCGGGAAATGCATTCATCTTTTTTACCAGTCCCAATGTGAGTGGATATTTTGGATACCCTGCAAATATTTCATCACCAGCATCGGCGCTCAATGCAACTGTTACTTCCTTCCTTGCAAGCTGGCTTACCAGTGTGGTTGGAATGATGGAAGAATCGCCAAAGGGTTCATCACAATAATAAGGTATACCCGGAATGATCTCCTGCGCTTCTTTGGTTGTGCAGTAATGTTCTGTATGTTCTGTTTTTAAATGCGTCGCTACTTTTTTCGCATACTGTGCTTCGTTATGGTCATCCTCATAAAAACCGATCGTATATGTTTTTATTTTTTCCTGCTGGTGTGCCTGCAGCAATGCAGTTACAGCCGTGCTATCGTAACCACCACTCAGAAAAACGCCAACGGGCACATCGGCTACCATCCTGTATTTACAGGCTGATATGAGTAATGTTTCCAGTTGTTTTTTTGCTTCTGCCTCAGTGATATCAAGTTTAGGTTTGTTATAGGCATCATAAGCATCCCAGTATTTGCTGATCTTAAATTCCTTTTGTGCTGTACTGAATGTTAAGTAATGCCCGGGCAATAGTTTATGTGTATGGTTAAAGATCGACAACGGCGCCATGATATAACCATATTGAAAGAATTGCTGTATTGCCTGCAGGTTTATTTCTTTTTTAAAATGCGGATGTTTATGAAAACTTTTGAGCTCCGAAGAAAACAGGAACAACCCATTGTGCCAATAATAATAAAATGGTTTTACGCCTGCACGGTCACGGAAACAGTTTAATTCTTTTTTCTCTTTGTCATAGATGATGAAGACAAACATACCAATGAAACGGTCAATCATCTTTCCACCCCATTCTTCCCAGGCATGTAACAATACTTCTGTATCAGAATGGGTAATAAACAGGTGCCCGAGCTTTTCAAGTTCAGCTCTTACTTCAGCATAATTATACATTTCACCATTGAAGATGATGCAGAAATCTTTATACCACATTGGCTGGCTGGCTGCATTACTCAGGTCAATGATAGAAAGGCGCCTGTGTCCTAAACCTACCTGGAAATTATCGTGTTGAAAGAATTCATATCCTGAACCATCAGGCCCCCGGTGAGACATTGTATCTGTACACTGCTTTAAAATAGCTGCTGATGAAGAGTTGTTGAAATCAATATAACCTGTAAGACCGCACATGTACCTGGTGATTTAAGAGATGTAAAAATAACGATTTGATATTCATTTCAGCGGATGATAGATACGCGGATGACACAGATTCAACGGATAATCACTGATTGATGCCGCTTACGCTGCATTATTACAAAATAAGATCCGCGGTAATCCGTAACATCTGCGTCATCCGCGTATCTATCATTCGCATCAATCACCTAATATATCTTTATATATTTTACGGAGTGTTTCCATGTGATGTGCAAGTGTAAAATGTTGAAGTACCCTGTTCTTTCCTTTTATTGCAAGCTCTCTTGATCTTGCCGGATCATTTTTTAATACCCTGATCTTATTTGCGAGGTCATTCACATCATTAAGTGAAAAATATGTTGCAGTATCGGCACATTGTTCAGTAAATGTTGGAATATCAGAAAGCAACATTGGTTTTTCCATTACCATTCCTTCCAACACAGCTAATGAAAATCCTTCGTACAGTGAAGGCATTACAAACAGGTCATAATTTCCTATTACTTTATTGAGGTTATTTATCTTACCCATGAGTCTTACCGGGAGCTGGTTATCCTGGATGAATTTTGTAAGTTCTTCCTTAAGCATACCATCACCATAGATATCCAGCGATATCCCCTGGCCTTTAAGCTGTAAAAAAGCTTTGAGTAAAAAAAGCTGGTTTTTCTGTGGTTTCAGGTTTCCAACAGTAACAATCTTAAAATCCCCCGAAGCATGGGAAGAACGGGAAGGAGCAGCCGAAAAGATCGTAGTATCAACAAAATTATACAGAACGTAGCTTGTTTGTTTTTTTAATCCCAGGTAATTAAAATAATCTTGTAATGTATTATTTGAAACTCCAAGTATCACAGATGCTCTTTTATTGTAACTGAACTTATCAAGCCAGCCGATCCATTTTTTTTTGTATTCAATGCTATTGGAAATGGATGCCTGTATAGAAGTTACAAGAGGAATTTCCGGCGGGCATGCAAATCTTGCAAGTACAGTGCTCCAGTACAACTGGCTATGCACCAGGTCAACATTATTTTCTTTGATTATTTTCCGTAGCTTTTTTATTGCGAATGGAAAAAGATAATAAGACTTCAGGTCAAGGGAATAATATTTATCATACTTAAGTTCATCACCAAACTCATTCAGACTGTCGAGTGTAACAACAATATTGTTGTATTCAGAAAGGTTTTTTAAAACGCCAACGACAGCAGTTTCAGCCCCGCCCCTACCGAAATTTTGTATGATATGAAGGATGGTTTTTTTGTTATTCACTTTTCAGTGGTGTGTGGTTTGGTTTTAGAAGAAATTTTTTCCAATAAGAGGCAGTGAAAAATAAAGTTATAATAAATATGATAAGATAAGAAACGATCGTTGATACTGCAGCTCCATAATCCTTCCACCTGCTGATAAAAATATAATTACAGGCCAGGCTCACAACGATGCAGCCCAATGATAAGATCAGGATTGTTTTTTTCTTTTTATCATATAACAGGAAGGAATAAAAAAAATAACTAAGTGCCCATAAAACATTCCCTGCACTCAACAGGTAAATGTAACGAAGTGCAGGGTGGTATTTTTCGTTGATAAAGTAATGGTACAGCACAGGTGTTAAGGCAACTGATATTACAAACCCGGCTATCATGATCCCTGTATAAGAAAGAAATAGTTTTTTTATTTTAGTATAATCAATATCTCCGGAAGACAGCATACTATATATCTTGGGGAATACGTATTGCAATACAGCCATTGACAAAATGGTTATTACTGATGCAAACAGGTAAGCGATGCTATAAATACCAACCGTTTCATTTTTATCTGCTGAGAAAGAAGAAAGAAAAAATTTATCGGAAGAATTCATTGCGAAGATACTTGCCTGTAAAGCCACGATGGGGATAGCATAAACCAGTTCGCTGTAAATATATTCTTTCTTTACAGCCCCAAACAGGTATCCCCTTTTCATAAAATAATAAAACCCGTATATGGCTGCTAAAAGATAAGAAATGAATAACCCTTCAATGCGGCCCTTCCAGCGATATGCAAAGAATACAACAAGCACGAATGACAAACCTATCTCTAAAATAGTTTTTGAAATATTTACTTTAAGATAAGTATTGGGTTCATTGTTATTTCTTGCCATGGCCAACAATTGTTCATTGCAAAAAATTAAAAAAGTAACGGCAGGTATGAGCCATACAAACATTAATGGAAATCCATAAGCTTCTTTCAAATATTGCCTGCATAAAAACAATATCCCTGTTGAAAGTATCATTACTGCAACAGGCATAACAAAGCCTGTTGTAAAAAAATTCCTGAACTCCTTTTTATCTAATTTAAAATAATCTGTAGAAGTAGAATGAACGATGCCCATACTAAGGAATGGCATCAGGAAGACCAGGCTGGTACCGAACAGGCTAAGCAACCCATTCTCCGATGGAGTAATATATAACGGGTTAGTAAAAACAAAAAGAAGCAGGAAAGAAACTGCTTTGGAAAAAAAACTACTGAATGTATATATCCCTACCGACTTTACAGATGGATTATTATAAAGCGCTTTAAAACGAGAGACAAGGGACATGAATTTTATTTTTTAATTCCTTTTACAACAGCTGATCTGAATTTTCCATCGTAAATGTATCCGCCCCATACATTTGTCATTCCATATTTATTAAACCAGCTCACTACAGTTTTTATTCGCTGTGGCTGGTCGTATTGCGGACTGAACATATCAAAAGTATCCAACACAACCATCTCTCTTAGTTTTTCTTTACTGAGATTTGAAGGAAGTGTACCGTCAATATCGCAAATGGGTAAAAACCTGTTTGCTATTTTTCCAATACCAATTTTGGAAAAGAACCTGTTTAATCTGATCAGCCAGTCTACATTCCTGTCGATCTTTTTATAAAGCTGTTCGTGGCTCATCTTTTTAGTGAAAGGACGAAGTATATACTTTGCATGTATTTTTGTCCACCATCCGCTTATCGGGTAAAAATCAACCACCAGTTCAGCACCCGGTTTCAACATTTCGATCAATGATTTTACTGATCTTTCCACATCAGGTGTATGTTGTAAAACACCAAAACAAAATACTTTATCAAATTGTGCAGGTGCAAACGGAAGTTCGTACACACTTGCCTGGTAGAGATGAAGCCTGTCATTGGGGCCATTGTTCTTATAATTGGCTTCAACCGCATTGGAATAATCAACACTGTAAAGATTGGCTTTTGTATGATCAAGAACGATCTGGGTAAAACGGCCCGCACCAGAACCTACTTCAAGTATATTTTTTCCGGAAAGGTCTTCCTTATCCCAACCCGTTTGAGCAAAGAACCTGTTTTCACTGAGCTGTATATTGGTGGATTTATCAACCTGTGTACCTACAAACAAGTTCCATTGATAACCGAAATTACTGGTATAATTGTCATCCTTCACAAAACTATAAGCACCGTTCTTAAATGGGAATTTATTGTTGTCGGCATCCTGCAGAACATCGCCGTTTGCCTGTAATGGTTTGTGGTTATAAGGATTAACAAGTATTATTTGATCCATCAGTAGTATTGATAATGCTAATATATAACGGAAAAACGGAAGAGATGTTTTTCACGGGCAAATATTAAAATGGGAACCTTGGCGGTTCCCCTATGCTAACCTCGTTATTTAATTCGTCGTATGCTATTGCTTTCTAAAATATATTCCTGCCCGCTTTCTTTACAGGTTGCTTTATTGTAGGAATCAAATTTCAGCCTGTGCCCAAACTCACTTATCCAACCTGCCTGCCTGCCCGGGTTGCCTACGATCAATGCATATGGAGGAACTGATTTTGTTACCACTGCACCTGCGCCAATGAATGCAAAAGCGCCAATTTCATTGCCACACACAATTGTTGCATTGGCTCCAATGCTTGCTCCCTTGCGGATGAGCGTATTCTTAAATTCATGTTTCCTGCTGATGGAACTACGTGGGTTGATCACATTGGTAAGCACCATGCCCGGGCCAAGAAAAACATCATCTTCACATATCACGCCTTCATAAATGCTCACATTGTTTTGTACCCTTACGTTATTGCCCAAAACCACTTTGGAACATACCACTACATTTTGCCCGATGATACAATCTTTGCCAATAACAGCACCTGGCATAATATGAGAAAAATGCCAAACCTTTGTGCCTTCGCCGATCTGGCAACCTTCATCTGCATAAGATGATTCATGGATGAAATAATTCATTGGATCTAAATTGTAATTGTTTTTAAATATTCGCCATAACCGCTTTTGCTTAATGCGGCGGCCAGTTTGATTAATTGTTCTTTGGAAATAAAACCCATTCTCCATGCGATCTCCTCGGGGCAACCGATCTTCAAGCCCTGTCTTTTTTCTATTACCCTTACATATTCGCTGGCATCATTCAAAGAATCAAATGTGCCGGTATCAAGCCATGCAAACCCACGATCCAGTACCTGCACTTTCAATTTTTTTCGTTCCATATAAACTTTGTTCACATCAGTGATCTCGTATTCTCCTCTTGGGCTGGGCTTAATATTTTTTGCGATCTGCACTACTTCATTATCATAAAAGTATAAACCGGGAACGGCATAATGGCTTTTTGGTGCTGAAGGTTTTTCTTCTATGCTTAATACATTGAAGTCGGCATCAAATTCCACCACACCATATCTTTCCGGGTCACTTACAGGATATGCAAAGATCACTGACCCGCTGGGATCAGATGCATCACGCAAAAGTTTACCGAAACCGCTTCCATAAAAAATATTATCACCTAATACCAATGCTACGGAATCATTTCCAATAAATTTTTCACCGATCACAAAAGCCTGGGCAAGTCCATTGGGAACTTCCTGTTTTGCATATTGGATATTGCAGCCCCATTGGCTACCGTTGCCCAATAGCCGCTGAAACTGGGCCTGGTCCTCGGGTGTTGTGATCACCAAAATGTCTTTTATTCCAGCAAGCATCAGTGTACTCAGGGGATAATAGATCATTGGCTTATCATATATCGGCATTAATTGTTTGCTGATACCCATAGTGATTGGATATAACCTGGTTCCGGAGCCGCCTGCGAGAATAATTCCTTTCATTTAAGACTATTTATGATTTGCATTTCCTCCGTGAAACTCTGTGTAAACCTCTGTGTTACTCTGTGGTTGAACCTAAAGCGAAAATAAACCACAGAGTTAAAGGAGTTTTTTCACAGAGTTTCACAGAGTTATTAATTCTTGAAATTTCTTTGTGCTACTTTGTGGCTTAGCGTCTTTGTGGCTGAATAAATAATTGCCACTAAGACATGAAGGCGCAAAGTTGCTCAAAGCTTATCCGTTTTCGTATTGTTTCTTATAATAACTTTTATAATCACCGCTTGTTACATGCTTTAACCATTCTTCGTTTGCAAGATACCAATCTATTGTTTTAGAAATGCCTTCTTCAAATTGCAAGGAAGGCAACCAGCCTAATTCATTTTTTAATTTAGATGCATCGATCGCATATCGCATATCATGGCCTGCACGGTCCTGTACATAAGTGATCAGCTTCTCGCTTTCTCCTTTCGCCCTTCCTAATTTTTCATCCATCTGCCTGCACAGTTCTTTTACCAGTGCAATATTTGTCCATTCATTGTGGCCGCCGATATTATATGTTTCACCCACCTTTCCCTTATGAAAAATGATATCAATAGCACGCACATGATCTTCCACGTATAACCAATCCCTTACGTTTTCGCCTTTACCATATATGGGCAAAGGTTTATTGTTAAGGATATTGTGGATACATAAAGGAATTAATTTTTCAGGAAAATGAAATGGACCATAATTATTAGAACAGTTGGAGATCTTCACCGGTAATTTATAAGTATGGTGATAAGCCCTTACAAAATGATCTGATGAGGCTTTGGAAGCAGAATATGGGCTTCTTGGATCATAAGCGGTTTCTTCTACAAAAAAACCTTCGGCACCCAATGAACCGTACACTTCATCTGTAGAGATATGATAAAACAATTTGCCATCCATATTTCCTTTCCAGTGATCCTTTGCTGCCTGCAGTAAGGTCATTGTGCCAAGCACATTTGTTTTTACAAAAGAAAGCGGGTCGGTGATGGAACGATCAACATGGCTTTCAGCTGCACAATGCAACACCCCCGTGAAATCATATTTTCCAAAAAGCGATTTCACAAAAGCCATATCAGTAATATCGCCTTTTACAAACTCATAATTGGATTCATTTTCTATATCCTTCAGGTTCTCAAGATTGCCTGCATAAGTAAGCATATCAAGATTTACAATATGATATTGAGGGTATTTCTTTACGAAAAGCCTGGTAAGATGTGAACCGATAAACCCGGCGCCACCGGTAATAAGTATATGTTGCATAAAAAATATAAGCAGCAAAAATACAAAAAGACATTCATTGAAGGGAAGGAATGATACCTGGCATTAATAGGTTAGTTTAAAATATGGCATTTTTATTCACCGCAGAGAACAAGAGAAGCTGAGTTTACGCAAAGCCTCTCTGCGTAAACTCATTTAACTCTAGTTCTCGGCGGTTA
>JADMIO010888918.1_pt1 | contig 26926 bp, 19 predicted proteins | sample 8958161 | NCBI WGS metagenome assembly JADMIO01 (sample SAMN16585339, study PRJNA669376) | soil metagenome | isolation source: Crop rotation soil | place: USA: Cullars Rotation, Alabama | collected 2011
GCCGCGACTTCAAGTCACGTGAATTCCAAGCTTCGGATCCCACTGTGCTGGAAAGATGTGCAAATAATCTTCTACGGCGTTTAAAGTGAGCTTGTCGATCATTTCCATAGCCGCAGGAATGATACCTTCCGCCACTATATCTGATACCGCTTGTCCGCAGGCTTCAACACTCGGGAAATAGGCAAGCATGGTTTCCACTGCCTGTGCCCGTGGTATCAAGCGCAGAACCGCTTCAGTGACAATGCCCAGTGTTCCTTCAGAACCGACAACGACTCCGAGCAGATCCAGACCGATCTGACTTCGTGCTCTGCCGCCTAATTTTGCAATACTGCCGTCCGGCAAAACCATCTTCAGTCCCAGCACATGACTGGTCGTCATGCCGTATTTGAGACAATGCGGACCGCCGGCATTCTCCGCGATGTTGCCACCAATGGTGGAGGCAACCTGACTGGACGGATCCGGAGCGAAATATAACCCGTGCGGCAGCGCGGCATGTGATACGGACAAATTCGTGGCACCAACTTCAACAACAGCTATTGAGTCAAGTGGATCGATTAAAAGAATCTTGGACATGCGTGTCAACACCAGGCTAATGCCACCAGATACGGTGGTAGCACCTCCTGACAAACCTGTCCCTGCACCACGCGGAGTGACAGGCACAGCGTATTCTCGCGCCAGCCGCACCACGCCCTGTACTTCGCTTGTAGAACCTGGCAAGACAACGATGTCGGGCAGAGCGGTGTCAAGAGTCTCGGCATCACACTCGTAGACGAGCAAGTCTTCCGGCGCGGACAATACATTGTCTTCGCCGACCAGCGCTTTGAGTTTCCGTTCTAATTCAACGTTGTGGACCATGCCTGCCATGATACCGCAGTTTGACGCTAAATTAGGTTAGCTTTTATTGGTGTGGCATTCCGGTACGCATGCCGCCGCTGATGCGCTCGTTGTCGTTAACCGTGTGCTTGAATCCGTTCATGCCGCAGTTGCGAGAGAACTCCCCGGTTTTGCACACGACTTGACGATTGGTGCCTGGCGGAAATTGAAGCAATGGATTACCGTTCATGGAATTCAAAACGGTGATAAGCATCATGTTGTATCTGAAGTCGCTGCTGTTACGCAAAAGACGAACGTTGGTGATGCGACCATCGCGAGTGACGTTGTAAGAGGCTTCACATGAGATGGGACGGCTGTTGGCAAACGATGCTTGCGCGCGTTGATCGAAGCGAATGAAGATGGCTTCGGCAACACGCTTGTGCCAGAGGTCCCATTGCAATTGCATGTACTCGGTGTTATCAGGATCTGACGCTCCGGCATTCATTGGTGGTGGTTGAAGCATGTTCTGCGGCGCCATATTTGGATGCATCTGCGGAGACGCAGATTGCATCGGCGTTTGTGGAGTACCTTGAAAATCATCGCCTGAATCTGATGCGCTCAAACCGAACGTGGGTGGAGGCGGAGCAAATGCGCGTTGATTGTCGAATGCTGCCGGTGGCGCATCAAACAGTTCCATTCCCGGTCCAGCAGATGGTTGCGAGAAGTCGTCACCAAGATTGGGAACGTTTCGGCGCTCAAGACTCGGATTAGCTTTGTTTCTCAGCACATCTTGCGCATTGACGAAACCCTTCAAAACAGGCGTCTCTTGAGCGCAAGCCGGAAGAACAAAAGCGATGCTGAGTACCACTGACGCGAATGTCAGCAGTGAAAAATGTTTTGTTTGGAAGTTGAGATTGATAATCACTGGAGTGCGGCTCAATGTGGGTGGAGGGATGATCGCGAGGAATGGCGCGTGCCTGTCGATCGATTCCCTTCAATGTAGGTCAAATCGACAAAAAGTAAATTCGCGTTTTCCCCATCCCTCGCGAAATCTGCGCTGCCAGCCCGGTTTACGAAAGTCTACTAATCAGACCAGGCTACGTGGGACTACGTACACCGTGTGCATATCTGAGATCCATCGCTGGAGTTCATGGAGTTCAAACAAGAACCGCCCGAAGCGCGCGCAGAAACATCCCATGCACCAGATCTGCACATCTCGGAATCGCAGAGTTTGGATTACTTGCCTTGAATCGTCTCGGCGTCGCCTGTGGTGAATTTGAAACCTTGCACCCCGCAGTTTCTCGAGAAGGTTCCGGTTTTCTCAACTGATTGGCGTCTTGAACCAGGCGGGAAATCTAGAATCGGATTACCATTCATCGACTTAAGCACCATAAGAAGCATGGAGTTGAAAACGATGTTATTGCTCTTATGGAGCAGACGGACGTTGACTATCTGCTTGTCTCTGGTGACCGTGTAAGCGGCTTGGCAGGCAATTGGGCGGCTCTGTGCGAATGCTCGCTGGGCGACACCATCAAATCGAACGAAAATCGCCTCAGCGACGCGACGATGCCACATTTCCCATTGGATCTGCATGTGCTGCGAATTATCGGGATCGTTGGCGCCGCCTTGCTGCATGGGAGGCAGCATTTGCTGCTGACCCATCGTTGGAGCTTGCTGGTCTTGTTGAGGCATACCCTGTTGACCGCCATACTGGCCTTGATCGGCATTCAGTTTAAAAGGTGGCGGGGCAGGTGGCTGTTGCCCGCCGTCGAAGGAACCGTCTGGAGCATCGAACTGCTCGGATGGCGGCGCATCGCCTTGCGAAAACGGGTCGCCGTTATCTTGAATGTTCTTTCGACTCAAGCTCGGACCACCTTGCGGCGACATGTAGCTCTGCTGCATGTTGACGCCGCCTTGCAGAACCTTGCCCTGCTGTTGGGCCCCCGCAGGCTGGCTGGAGGAGAACATCGCGAATGAAATCGCAAGGCTCATGAGCGAGACAATTCTGAAAGCAGGGGTGGTAAATGGAAACATCACAACATTTTCTCGGGTGGTAAATCGGGACAAAATTCCAGTTATCATCGAAGGGCTTCAAGCGAATGCTTGTCAATAGATCCCCTCTTACTCTAATGTACTCAAATTTCTGAAAAAGTAAATTCGGTTTTCCACCGTATTCTTCGTCGGACTCACAATTAATCGAAACAGCTTGTTTCTAATCCGGTATCCAAATGACTTCAAGTGCTCCTAAACAAATCGTACTACCTTCTTCCGTTCAAGGCCTCATTGACAGCCATGCTCACGTCGTGCGCGAGTTCTTCAAAGAAGAGCAAGACGACGTCATCAAGCGTGCGTTCGATAGCGGGCTCAGTCATATGGTCAATCCCGGCGTGACGATCAAGGACATTCCGGAATTACTGGAATTGCAGAAAAAGCATAAGAAAATTTCGATCGCGTTCGGTCAGCATCCGCACGACGCGAAGGATTTTGACGCAACCATGAGAGATCAGCTCCAGGAGGCGCTCGAGAAGCACGATGTTGTCGCGGTGGGCGAATGCGGGCTCGATTTCTATTACAACAACAGCGATCGACCATCGCAGATCAATGCTTTTCGCGAACAGATAAAACTTGCTCGGCAGTACAACAAACCAGTTATTGTCCATTGCAGAGACGCATGGGAAGAGGCTTTCGAATGCCTGACCGAAGAGGGCAAGGGCGAAGTGCGGGGAGTATTTCATTGCTTCACCGGCGGCCCCGAGCTGTTGCCGGCGATTGAAAAACTCGGATTTTACGTTTCCTTCTCAGGAATCGTCACTTTCTCCAATGCGAAAAACATTCAGGCAGCTGCGCCTCTTGTGCCCATCGACAAAGTATTGGTGGAAACAGACTGTCCGTTTCTCGCACCACAAAAAGTGCGCGGAAAGAGGAACGAACCGGCATACGTCTGGTTTGTCGCAGAGAAGATCGCGGCGCTACGAAACACGACCCTGGATGAAGTCGCAACGCATGCATCCAACAATGCTCGAACGTTGTTCAATTTGCCAACGTCCTGACTACCAGCGGTTAACTTCCGTGAAAGTTGGTCAGGGGAACGCGACTCTTCTTCAGTTTCGCTTTGGTCTTTTTGAGCAAAACATTTGCGTCTTTCTTGCGCTTCGAGTTGTTATCAATCGCCTCCAGGAGCCCGATTGCGTTATCGGTGTCGTTGCTGCTCAATTTGTTCTGAGCAAGACGAAAATAAGATTCGTTGAGCAATTCCATGTTCTCTTTCGACAATTGACCTTTGCTTTTCAATGCTTCGAAAACCTGAATGCTTCCCTCGAAATTATTTGCAGCCATGAGCCTTTTAGCAGTCTCTGCGTCGGCAACGCTGACTGACATTTTCAAAAGTGAGAACACCGACACGACGACAACTCCGATAAATAATCCGGTTTGCATTTGAGTCCAACCAAGCCGGAATAGTCGTTTCTTTTTTTTGTTACTGACGCTAGACATCTCAGTCGTAGTGTAGTTCCAGTTATTAGCATCAGCCAATGCAGAGATGGAAGCGACCTCCGACTTGCGCACCGTATTTGGTTGCAATACCTGAGCGTTGGCATCAAATGGAATCCAGTCATCGACAGGCGTGTCTTCGGCTACCGGGCGCGAACGACGACCACGACAGACAGACTCGATTTCGTTCCAGAGTTCTTCAACAGTTTGTTGGCGATCTTTGGCATCCTTGCTGAGTGCTTTGAGCACCACCGCACTGAGAGCGGGTGGAAAGGCAATGTCAGGCATGACTGCCCCTATAGATGGTGCCTCTTTATTGACGTGCATGAGCATCAAGGCCATAAGATCATTCGCCGAAAACGGTCGTTGTCCAGTCAACGTTTCAAAAATCACCACTCCGAGCGAATAGATGTCTGAGCGATAATCGATGTCGGAGCCTTTGCATTGTTCCGGGCTCATGTAGGCAGGGCTGCCGCAGACTTTACCCTCGAGGGTCAGAGACGCTGATGAACCGCCGGTTTCGCTCCACATTTTGGCGACGCCGAAATCCACGACTCTGACAGAGTTGCGGATGATCATGTCGGGAGAATCCTTCGGTGCATTTAGATTGACCGACTGACAAACAATATTGTCCGGCTTCAAGTCGCGGTGTATAACGCGGTTTCTATGCGCCTCTGCCATACCGGCACAAACTTGTTCAAAAAGCGGAAGCGCTTCTTTTACGGTCATAAACTGTCTTTGTCGAAGGATTTCCGTAAGGGTGATACCATCTAGAAATTCCGTGACGATATATGGCTGGCCATCAGGCATTACGCCGAAATCGTAGAGCTTGACGATATTGGTGTGGTGCAGACTACTAACGGCTTTTGCTTCTCGAATGAATCGTTTTACCGACTCTTCTTTTGCTCCAAGAAACTGGTGCAGCATTTTGACAGCCATTTCTCGACCGGTTGATTCTTGCATCGCCCTGTAGACGACCGCCATGGAACCCTTCCCTGCATGCGAGAGAATTCTGTATTTGTCGCCGATCAGCTTACCGATTAATGGATCATCGCCAACGACAATTAGCTGCGTTCCATCATTTGGACAACTGTCCAGGTCCTCACTGAAATGTATGTTGCACTCTACGCAAAGTTTCATATCGGGCCGTCACGCTCAAGTCTTCCAACGTCCAGGAGCTAACTCTCTTCGGTAAGTCCTCCATCAACAACCAACTCGCGCGTTTGACCTCTCGCCTGAGTTCTTCGTTTAACGCCGTTTGCGCTTCGAAGAAGATTTCTTAGAACCTTTGTATTGTTTGATCAGTTTTTGTGCATCCTGATAGTGTGACGATTCGTTCGGTATCAATTCCAGGGTTTTGATGGCTTCGGGTGTTGCACCGGCATTCTTCTTATATTTGGCAATGCTGATATAGATGGTGTCGAGTTTGTCAGACCATTCCGGTGGCAAGCCTCGTGCACTTTCTTCTTGCTCTAAAATCTTACGTGCTTCATTGAGTTTGCCTTTCGCCACCAGGTCGTTGACCTTGGCAAGCAGCTCGCTGTCTTTCTTTTCTGTTGTCGAATCAGCCGGTGCAACTGATGACATGATGCCATCCCACACAGTTTTGATTGCGCCCTGATTGAAATAACCAGCGGTACATAAGCCGATGATTGCCAGTGCACCAACGACAGGCGCAACAGGGAAACGCGGCATGGTCGCATTTCTCGAGCGAGTCTTTTTGCGGCGCTGCTCTTGTTCAGCCATTGAAGCAAGGCGACTGCTGTTGACCTTGTCGAGTTCATTCGGATTGAAGTTGGAACCGCTGACTGTTGGTTTGGCTGATGGAGCCGGTTCTGGCGATTCGTAATCGGCACCGTATTGATGGCGTTTGCCGGCCTCTTCCATAATCCGATTAACAACGTCACGGCGATTTGGTGAGTCGCCGATCACCGATGGATCAGGTGGAGGTGCTTGCGGAAGTTCGACGTCTTTGCGACCGATGGATTGTTGTTCGAGCTTACGATTCAATTCCGCGATACGGGCATTAACGGCATCCTGACTGTAACTGCTGTTAGAACCTGTGCTGTTGATGCCGCTAGCGCGCATATCCGGAGCGCCACCATATGCGGGGGCTTGATCGCCGGCATAGTTGCCACCGAATGCGCCACCACCGCCGCCAAAACCACTGAACGGTTGAGGTTCGGCTGGGTTGTTACCGGACTCGGCTTTTGCAGAAGCAAGTTTTCTTGAAACTTTGGCTGGTGGCTTGTTCACGCGAGCTGCCATCTTGTCGATTTCGCTCATCGCCGCGCCGCCGGAAGTCGATTCAGATGGTGATGCTTTGCTTGGCGCTTTACTGGCTGCTTCCAGCAAACGGCTCAAGGCATCAGATGTAGAGGTAGATGGATTTTGAGGCGCAGCACCAGACATGATACTACCAGGATCAACGCTGGCATAAGGCGGTTCTGGCTCATCGTCAGCCTCGCTGAGTGCAGAGGCCAATCGAGCGGCTGCGGTCGGGAAGCTGTCGCTTGGTTTTACGATAGCATTGCCGTCACCAAGAATACTGTCGTCGGCCTCGAAAGGATTTTTCATTGCCGGTGCGCGATTCACGCTGGCGCTTGGATCGTCCGGTCCGAGCAGATCATCAAGCGCATCAGATATAGCCTGCTTCGGCAAAGACGCTCCGCCGGCATTGGCACTGTCGTCATCGTCTTCCGAAGGTTCGTCTTCGTCGTCTTCTTTTACTGCGGCAAGCAACTGTCCAAATGCAGATCCACTCTTCTTGCTTTTCTCGGTGAGCGACGGCACTGAAGCCGACGATGCCACTGCGGCAGCAAAGGCGTTGCCTCCCGATTCTTCGTTTTCAGCAGGTTCTTCCAGATCATCATCAGAAGCGGTGAGCGCACCAAGCAAAGATCCCAGAGCTCTCGAACCAGTGCTTTTTGGACTTGCTTCTTTTTTCTCCGGCTCTTTTGCTTTTGATTCGGTTTTGTCCGCACCAAAACCTCTGTCCTTCTCGGTGGAATCCATCAGCGCCAAAAGCGAGTCACCTAGTTCTGCGGCTTCCGCCTCACTCTTAGCTGCTAGTTCTTTTTGTTTCAAAGATTCATCGGTCTCTTCGAATTTCTCGAACTTATCCAGTGGAACTGCCAGGTCTTCATTGCGACTGACAGGCTCACTTTCCTTTTCAACTTCGGTTTTCTTGTCTTCTACCGGTTCTATTTTCTTCTCATCAGCCTTGGGAAGCGCAGGAGCTTCTTCAGGCGGCACATCCTCGAATAAATCATCAAGCGAATCACCCTGTGGAGTTTCGCCGAAGTCCGATTTGAGGTCATCTAATAGTGCAGAACCAAGTCCGCCAGGCGAGCCGGAGACGGCATCGGGCAATGACGGGCTCATGAATGGAGGCATTCCCTGTGGCGGCATACCAGGCGGATATCCTTGCGGTACCATCCCTGGTGGCATGCCCTGCGGCACCATTCCTGGTGGCATCCCTTGAGGAACCATGCCCGGTGGCATCCCTTGCGGCGGCATACCATGTGGCGGCATTCCAGGCATACCCGGCATCATTGGCATTCCAGGCACGCCGTATTGGTAACCCTGTCCGGGCGGCATGTAGCCAGGGATCTGGTATTGACCGGAAACATCCTGACCAGGAGGCGGCATCGGCGGATAGTTAGGCATCATCGGATAGGCACCCGAGACGTCTTGATTCGGCGGCAGCGGATAACCCGGCGGCGGATAGCCCGGTGGCTGCATATAAGGATGCATCATGCCGGGAGGGTAAGACATATTCTGATCGTAGCCCGGCATCATCGGCTGACCTGGCACCATTCCTGGCGGCCAGTTTTGCGGCGGATAGCCGGGAGGCATTCCCTGTGGTGGCATTCCTTGCGGTGGCATTTGTCCCGGCATTGGATTTTGACCGCCTGGTGGCACCATCCCTGGTGGCCATGCCCCTGGTTGTTGAGGATTGAGAAGTTCTCCGCCTGGACCTGGATCGATAACAATCGGTTCCACGCTGCCAGTCTTCAAAGCTTCGATTTCGTCTTCCCAGTCGAGGTTGGAAATTCGACGTTGAGCCGCTTGTTTAGACTCATCCAGCACGTTGCCGTCAAGACCACCGCCGGCCATCGAATCCCACTCGGCACTGCTTTCTACCCAGGTAGCTCCGGCACGAGCCAATGCGGGTGTAATATCGTCGTGTTCTTTCGTCGCCGGTGCAGACGGATCTGATTTGTTCGACTCAGATTTATTTGGTTCTGCCTTTGCAGGTTCAGGTTTACTACTCTGCCCAGGTTTTGTACTCTCACCAGGTTTCGTTTGTGACGATGAGCCAGGACCACCTGGCGCACCAGAACCCGGTTTTGGAGCCACTTTTACTCCGGTTGGAGCGGGCTTGCCTCCCGTTGGTCCAGCGCCTGGCTTATTTCCTGAAGGACCTTCTCCGGGTTTTGAACCTGAAGGTCCGCCCGGCGAACCCGCCGGTCGATTTTGCATACCTGGTTTTGCACCTGAGGGTCCACCTGGATTTGGTCCGCCACCTGGCTTCGACCCTTGCGGTGCACCGCCTGGTCTGACTTGATTAGGACCACCAGGTTTTGCACCAGCCGGTCCGCCCGGTCTCGGTCCACCAGGACCGCCGGGTCCACCAGGTCTTCCCTGTCCGGCAGGACCGCCGGGCTTTGCCTGTAATGGCGCTGCTTTCGGTGCGTTTGGATTTTGGTTGTTGTTAGATTCTGTTTTCGCTTCAGGTTCCGGCGCCGGCTTTTCTTCTTTCGGTGGAACGTAGCTGTAAACTGACGGTGGACGCTCCGGAGCTGGTTCTGGCGCTGGTGTTGGTGCGGGTTTTGCAGGTGCAGCAGCAATGTCTGCAGCAGACGGAACAGCCATAGACGAAGTCGGACGCTTAACCAGCGCCGAAAGACGACTCATGGTTTTATCCGGGAATTGCGAGTAAGCATCAGACGATTCCAGTCCCATAGCCGGCCCATTGGATGGATTCGGCGTCGGAGACGGAGGTTTTACTGGAAGCGGTGGCGCAGCAGTTGGCGAAGGCGGTGGACCACCACCTGGACGAGGTCCTCCTGAACCAGGTGCTCCTGGCGGAGGTGGTGCTTTCGGCGGCCCCGGCGGTCCTGGTGGACCGGGCGGCTTCCCGCCGGTTGGACCACCAGCTGGTCCTGGAGGACGTGGTCCGCCTGGAGCTGGAGGTCGCTGAGGATCGCCTGGTTTGGGCGGAGCTGCAGGCAACTTCGCTCCACCTGGTCCGATTCTCGTCGGTTGTAATGGTTTGACGGTACCGGAAACCGATGGTCCCGGTGTCACGGGTGATGCGGGTTTTGCAGGTGCTGGTGAGGCTCCCGGCGGTTGCTGTTTGTTGACCAAACTAGCGATTCCAGGACCACGAGCCGGCGCACCACCGGGTGGTGGCGGACTTGCCGGTTTTGCCGGTTCCGCGGCCGGTGCATCTGCAGATGCTTCAGCACTCTTTGGAGGAGGTGGTGGCGGCATAAACAGCTCCGGCATATCTTCCGGACCCGCTTCAAACTGCGGTCTTTTCGGCTTATCATCGTCAACCAGTCGCTCGCTCGGCAATATTTCGAGATCAGCGATGTTTTGTTGTTCGCGCGGCGGTGCCGCCTTTACGCGATCGGATTTGCCAAAATCCAACCCTTCGCAGGCCTGCTCCAACTCTTTCCAGAAATCACGAATGGTCGGTTGACGATCGTCCGGAAGCTTGGACAACGCCTTGGAGATGACCGCTTCCACGCGATCCGGGAAGGACAGATCCTTGCGCACTTGCCCCATCTTCGGCGGCGGCTCGGTCACTGTCATGTACATCAGCTTCATCAAATCATGAGCAAGAAACGGTCTGCGTCCGGTAAACATTTCAAAGGCAATAACCGCGAGCGAATAAAGGTCGCTGCGGTAATCCAGTTCAAAACCCTGACACTGTTCTGGGCTCATGTACGCAGGACTGCCTGCTACGGTTTTCGGCTTATTAAACTTGGCTCGCTGTGCGCTTTCAGCAGGGGTATCGGCAATACCGAAGTCGAGCACTTTGACATAATCGCCGCGCAATTCGCTCTCTTCCAAAACAATATTTTCTGGTTTCATATCCCTGTGGATGAAACCCTGTTCGTGGGCGTGTGCGAGCGCTTCAGTCACTTGTCTGAGAACGTTGAGCACGCGCTTTGGTGGAAGCGCGCCTTTCTGCGTGATCAACTGGCTGAGCGTAATGCCCTCGCAGTAGTCCATAACCAGATACGGCTGACCATCGTCAGTCGTTCCTGAATCCCAAACTGTGATTACGTGCGCGTGACGCAGTCGTTCTGCGGCTTTCAGCTCGCGCAGCAAGCGGTCGAGCGAAGCAGAATCTGCACCTAAATAACTGTGGATAACCTTGACGGCGACGTCTCCGCCCATCATCAGGCGCGAGGCTTTGTAAACGATACCGCTGGAACCCTTACCAATTACCGAATCGATAACATAACGGTCGTCAATCAACGCACCGATAATCGGGTCCTTTCCGACCTCCTCTAACGGGGCCTGATCTTTTGGACACATTTCGAGTGTATCGTTAAAATACTGATTGCATCTAAGGCAAAGTTTCATTGCTGGTTACGGTCGCCCTACCCTCTCCCTGTCAGCCGTTGAGCTTGTCAGCTGCCTGCGAATCACGACTGTTCTATAAAAGAACAATTGCTTCTCTTGAAATTAATTACCCGCTCTCGCTCTGAATATAGTCATCAATTGCCTTTATCGGACTGTCCAGTAGCTGCGATGCCAGGAAAAGGCTTACGGCGAGACGGTTTTAAATCAGCACTCCAAGATTAAGTTTTCGCCAGTGCCCATTAAAAGCGTTTTTACGCTCGTGAATGAACAAAGCGAAGAGCTAAGCTCAGGTCACTAGTTATTGTATTCCCTAAAATAGTTAAACAATACATCTCTATTAAAACATCTGATATACAAAAACTTATTGATATGCCGAAGCTCGTTGATAGAACGAACATGACAAGCTTCATGTTTACGAAACCAAGCGCAAAACAGCACAGTTTCAGAGCTCGAATCAACAATCGATCAGTTGTAAACCTGGACGCTCAGGGCATCTCTGAACTCGAAATCATTGTCAGGGCGTTCGATCGCGAATACCAATCCCCCGGATGGCGAATGACGATACCGGCCAGTTCGAGCATTGTCAATGTAGCAGAAAGCTCTCCAGCAGCCATTCCTGACTTATAAATCAAATGGTCGAAATGTATGGGTTCGGTAGAAACCAGGTCGAATATTTCGTTCTCGCGCCCGAATAGTTGAACAATATTCGGCAGGTCAGGAGTCCCGCCGGGAGCGCTTTCCCAGTTTAATTCCTTCATGATGTCGTTGACGCATGTGACCAGCGTCGCCTTCTGTTGCTTGATTAAACGATTAGTGCCGGCCGACATGGGATTGTCAATCCGCCCCGGCACTGCAAAAGGGACGTGTCCCTGACTGTACGAAATCTCAGCGGTTATCAAAGCACCTGACTCTTCGCCTGCTTCTATTACAACTACACCGCGCGTCATTCCACTAATAATGCGATTGCGAGCCGGAAATTGCCAGGGTTCTGGTTTTGTCCCTGGAAAGAATTCCGACACGACCGCGCCATTCTCGCCGGTTATGAGCTTCTCGTATAACGGTTTGTTTGACGATGGGTAACAGATATCCGGTCCACAAGCCAGGACTCCAATAGTTCTGCCCTCGGCTTCGAGCGCACCATGATGCGCGAGCGAGTCAACACCGACGGCCAGACCGCTGACCACAGTGACACCACGCCTGGCAAGACCAATGCCGAACTCCTTGGCGACTGCCTTTCCATAAGCTGACGGTTTTCTCGTGCCCACTACACCAATCGAATAATTGAAGTGCTCGGGCGCTAAAGAGCCCCGAACGAAGAGAATCATCGGCGGATCGGATATGTGCCGAAGAAGCTGCGGATAATCCAAATGATAATAAGGATAAGGAACTACCTTCGCCTTCCTGCAAGTTTCAAGCAGTTTTTCGGGATCGATAGTGGTGCGCTTCACCAGAAACGCAGCTATTATGTCGTCCTGCATCAAAGTCACTTGGCGGAGCTCATGCTCTGGAGCAACCCAGGCCTTCTTTAAGCTGCCAAAGTAATCGACCAATTTTTCTATGCGCTTAATGCCGATACCGACTCCGGAAAGACGTTCGAAACCCAGCCAGGCAGCAAGTTCCTCATCATCAAATACTGGTTTTTCTTCCAGAAAAGTCATGCGAATCAGCTCCGGAATAGTAGGAATGGACGACGACCATTAAGTTGATAGCGCGAGCATCCGAAAAAATTTCGCGTTATCAACACAACAATATAGACAATAGCGAAGATTGCCAACTATGCTCTAATAGTCGAGGACGCACAAACTGGCAAGCGCCTTGTCACAGGGAGTGCTAGCATTAAAACAGGGTTCGACTTGGAGGATTCCAAGCATTGTTCGAAGTCAATCCGCCTGATAAATGGCAGACATGTCGGAAGTCCGGACTGAAACTAATTTTGGTTTCAGCACTGATTACTTTGGCCGTGCCATTCTCAGCGGGCAAAGCCGCAGCAATTTCGACTGCGGATGCGAACAAAATAACCGTCATTGAAAAACGTTTGTTCTTCAAAACGTACGCTGAAGAACCATTGCCCAAACGTCTAGAACGTCTTGAAAAGCGCTTCTTCGGAGAGCCACTCAGCGGTGAACCAGAAGAGCAACGCATCACCAAAATTTTCGAAGCTGCCGGACCGCAGGTGGATGCTGATGGAACGGTCAATCAGGGTCACATGACACCAGAGCAGCCGCCTGAGAAAACGCCGGAAAAATCTCAACAATCAAAAACGCCGAAATCAAAAAATCCTGGTGCGGAATATCCCAGTTCCGGTCCACAGGATACGGAGGCTGCCTGGGAAAAGGCATCAGAAGCCGCGATCGGTGCTCGCGATCAAGAAATTCGCACACTGCTGAAAGATGGTATCAAACTATCAAAACGAAAAGAATTTGACGGCGCAGTAGATAAATTCAATCAAGTTATTCGTTTGGATCCGCAGAACGCAGAGGCTTTTTTCAGCTTGGGCGTAATCTATGAATCCAAAGGACAACTCGATCAAGCGCTCACTTCCTACAATCAAGCAGCCGATATCAATCCGGATCGAATGGACTACAAGGAAGCAATTGTTGCGCTCCAAGACAAAGGCGTGAAGAAACAAGAAGGCAGCGCCAAACAAGCTGAGATCAACCAGCGTGCAAAAGAGGCTGCCGAAGCGTTTAAGCGCAAGGAATACATGAGCGCGCTTGAAATGTATAAGCGATTGGAAACAGATTTTCCAAAAAATGCACCATACAAATACAACATCGGCACAATTTATTTGATGATGCAAAACCCTGTACAAGCGCTTGAATACTACGAGATGGCGCGCAAGCTTAATCCAAAAGAAGAACGTTATGTGGCCGCAGCCGCAAAATTGAAAGACACGCTCAAGGCCGACGAGCAAAAAAGAAAAGATATAGATGCGCAGTGGGATGCTAAGGAAAAGGCTGATCGCAAAGCCCAATCCGGCAAGCAAACTGCTTCTAAACCTGGTGGCAAACAACCTAACCAAAAACCTCCGAAGGGAGGACAACCTGGACGACCTTCGGGGAATCAGATGCCACCTGGTTTTCAGCAAGCGCAAGCTCCGGGTGGCAATCGTCCACCGTCTTATCAGCAGCAACCGCCTGCCGGCTATCCGCCGATGAACACTGGGTATCAACAACCTCCGCCGGGTAATTTTGGCGGACAGCAAACTGGATATAATCCACAACAGCAAATGCCGCAAGGATTCAATCAGCAACAAGGGACGAGTCAGCCTGCCGGTTTCAATCAGATGCAGCAACGTCCTCCGATGCAACAAGGCTATGCTAATCAAAATCAGCAACAGCCAGGTTATGGCAATCAAATGCAACAACCGGGTTTTGGAAATCAAATGCAACAGCCGGGTTTTGGAAACCAAATGCAACAACCGGGTTTTGGAAACCAAATGCAACAGCCGGGATTTGGAAACCAGATGCAACAACCGGGTTTTGGAAACCAGATGCAGCAGCCGGGTTTTGGAAACCAAATGCAGCAGCCCGGTTATGGAAACCAGATGCAACAGCCTGGCTATAACAATCAAATGCAACAACCAGGTTACGGCAATCAGATGCAACAACCTGGATTCAATCAACAAGGGTATCCGAATCAATCGCAAATGCCCGGTCAAAACCAGATGGCATACGGTTCCGGTCAAACCGGTGTGAGCGGTTTGCAACAACCTGGTTACGGTCAGGCACCAAATACGCAACCACGTCCGCCGCTGCCTCCGATGACCAATCAGGCGCCGACTGGAACCGGTCCCGATCCTCTCGCCAACCTCGGCATTCTGGCGCAACCATCGCCAGCCGGACTCAGTGTCACCACTATTGGTATCGGCTCACGCGCTTCGAAAGCTAAACTCAACAAGGGCGATATTATCGTTGCCGTTGATGGCATCAACGTTTCGACAATCGCGCAACTGAAATCGCTGCTCACAAAAAAACAGCCCGGAGAGAGCGCTCAATTTATAATTAAACGCAAGGGAAAAGTTACGCAGTTAGTTATTTAAACTCAATCCAACAACTTGAGAGAACTGATGAACCTTTCGGCTTCGCTTGAGTTGACGAACGGTTTCTTACCAAACACGATTAGACTGTATGATGTTTTAAACGACATGGTGCCGATTATATACATTCGCAGTTTGAAGACCTGATCGCCGTTGCCCATCGTGCCCTCGATCTCTTTGCCGACCCTCACGACAGTTTGTTCACCTGCGGCGCCATAGTATTCGATTGCTTTTGAAGATGTGACCTTGCCATCAATCGACTTGACCTGTTTGTCGCACAGTTCATCGAGAGCTGCTTGAGCTTGAGTTTGGTCCATGATTGAACCATGCACAAGTCCGAAGGATAATGAGTAAGTGCCGTCAGTGTGTTTATAAACATAGTTGCGTTTCATGATGTCGTCTGTCGCAACTTCATCTCGAGGTCCTGGCATGCTGACTTCGAAACCCGCATGTTTAGGTTTAAAAGTCTCGATCGCGGGCGTGCCTTCCGCTGCTTTTTGAAGACCCATGACATTGCGAAATGCTCTGGTGCAGCCGGAACTGCCAAGCGATACCACGACCAAAATCACGATAGAAAACGCAACTTGTAGAAGTTTCACGGACTCACCTCAAAGAACGCATCCAAATCTCTTAGCCAAAAATATCTTGATACCAGGCGATCCATGCCTGGATTACTTGGACACCGACCAGTGATGCGAAGATCAGCACCATCCCCGATACCATTAACAATAGACCCAAAATCGCGCCGATCAGCCACAAGCTATTGCTCGGCATCAAGCCGTGCACCACCACGTATGAGGCTTGCTCTACCTTTTCTGGCGAAACTTTCGAATAACAAAACCAGCCACCAGAAAGCCCAACAGCAAGTAAGACAGAGCCGATTATCATTAACATAGGTTCCATCGGTAGCCTCCACGGAGAGCCCGGCGAATATCAACTTGGAACAACGGTTCTAATACTTGATCGACGATTTCCCTCGAAACTGCATGTTGAGATCTTCTTCGCTTGGTTTCATCACCCAGCGGTGGAAAAACAGCGCTGCAGAACCCAGGATGGCGATTATGATCGACCAGACCCCTGATTGAAACATGCATTCGTAACCCTTGATTTGATCTTTCTCGGTTATGGCATTCTCTACATCGCCAGCTCGGTATCTCACCATCACTCGAGGGCGAAAGACGTCCGACTCTTCTTCGGTAGGCATTGCATTTTTGAACATCGTGCCGAGGTGTTTTATTTTTACCGAACCGTCTTTGTCGTAGTAGATGTGCTTGGTGACATCGTCCTCTGGTTTTGGATTCTTCTGATGCAGAGCCATACTCTCTTTCATCATCGTTTTGAAATCTACTTCTTCATCCTCATTGATTGCATTCGGATCGTAGTCGCCTCTGGTTGCTAATCTGACCGGCATGAGGCAGAGTGGCAGCTTATCCTCTTTTACGTAGCGTTTTCCATTTACTGTGTATGCGAAAGTTATGGATGGATCGCATAAGAATATTTTCGGGTACGTAACCGGATTGAGCATCGAAAAATTGACGCCCTCGTCGCGTTTGATAATTCGTCCTTCGACCGAACTCCAATCTTTCGCTTTTTCGAACTTGTCTTTATACGTGCCTGCGGCAAGCGTGAGCCAGACACCATAGAACAACAGACAAACCATTAGGGGCAGGAAAATTGATTTAAGCACAATCTTTCACTCTCTAAATTTGGAAAAGTAACTTGGGAAAGGACCAATAAATCGCGATAGGGCTCACGCTGTCAGTTTGGCATTTCTACTAATTTTGGGTCCGCATTTTTGTTGGGGATGAACCTGAATCGCGGCATGTTAGTATGATATGTCATTCCCCTTGGCAACCGTCGGGAATTAATGTTCCCTTAAACCAGTCAAAAGTCACGCTGTTCGATTGCTAAATTTCGATGAATTTGTCGCACCGTATTCAGTATCGACCCAGCCTCGCGCAAGGCGCTTTCAACAGGCGTCTATTCTGATTTTTTCCAGTGAATGCTGGAGATGGCTTTGTCGGCTTTGGGGCGGAACTTTGAAAAATGAGGTTCTGTGCCTTCGTAGAAAACTTCCTGGATATCGCGGAAATTCTCGTCCTTAGGGATGAAGCAGCCGTAGAATTTCTTGCCGCCTTCTTTCCAGTCACCTTCGACAGTCAAAACTTTCTTGCCGTTGATAATTTTCGTTTCTGCGTGTTTCAAATCAAAAGCAGAGCGGTCACCGACCGTGGTACCGAGCACTTGTTCGTTGAGAGTGCTAATTTCGTGCGGATCGAGAACGTGCGGATCCTTTTCCAAGACGGCGCGAAATTTTTCTCCTTCGGACTTGGCGATTGGATACCCGCGGTCATAGACTGAAAGCTCTGTGTCTGCATCCGGTGGAGAGAAGGAAACGGTTTTCGACATGTCTCCAAAATTGCCTTCGTTGACTTCTTTGTTCCATTCGGATGGAACTTGCATTTTGCTGATCGGTTCCATGTCATCGATTTTTTCGTTTTGCAACGGAGACATTCCTGCTCTGCGAGAATCGTCAGCGTTTAATTGCGGAAACATAAATATGTCCTTTTGAAAATCGGGCATACGCTTCAGATCTTGGATCTGAGCAACGTAATGATACGGCGAATTCATATTGTCTGTCATTGAACCATCCCCTTCCTAACTTCCGCGACGAACCCACGAATACGTGGTGCCCGCTTCTCCCGCGGTTTGAGTTTGCGTTATCTTGTGCAAATCGGCGAGACTGATGAAGATCGTTTTTGCCGGATCCTTCCCGCTGGCAACTGCCTCAGCTTTGTTCGGAACATCGTAACCACGGCTCCAAGAATTGTCGACGGAAACTGTCTTGGACGGTTGATCGTAACCGGTCACCAGGAAGACGTGTTCGCCACCCTTTGGAAGAGCGACTGTATTCGGATCTTTGCCCTCATCCAGAGCCTTTTGTTGTTTGTTTCGTTGCTCCAAAATTCCTGTGTTACCTTGAACGATTTTAGCGCCCTTGCCCTTGAGAAGAATGTTCTCAACGTCCTTCTCGGTGCTCACAGTGTCACCGACTAAGTCTTTGAAGAGTGCTTTATTATCAAGCCATCGGTTGCTGTTGACGATGAACTTATCGGTTAACTTCTCACCGGAAAGTTGATACCAGATATCTGCCATGCGTGATGGATAGCCGGCCGACGGACTGTCGACAGGTTCTGTTGGTTTACCTTGTTTGGTACTGGAATAAACCCATTCAACACCATTGGCATCGGTGAGAATGCTGCGCGCTCCCGTATCGGTACGGCCTGTTGGTGGAACTTCCTCATAGCACATCGCGCCTTTGCGGCATGTTCCACCCAATGGATCGGTCGTCGTTCGCTGGGCGTGAACGTTGACTGCGGTCACATCCCAAAGCTTGCTGAGCGCGCTTCGGTTAGGCGATTTTGGTGGGAAGTTTTCTTCGGGGCTTCCTGGACGTACTTTGATTGAAGACAATTTCGGTTTGATGACGGAACCGTCAATCGTAGTTAGTTGACCGTCGTTGGCAATGTCTGCTGCAACTCTTGCCACCACGGATGGTAGCTCCTTCAGACCCAGTCCACGAAGAGTCGTGACGTTGCAAGTGCCGTTGAAACCTTGCTCGTTTTTGAAATCGTTAGCAATATGCCAGAACAATTGATCTGCTAGATTGGCTTTCTCTTTGGAGTCCAACGCGGAATCAGATCGACCGTTGAGCAGACGATCTGCGTGTTTCATCGTTTTCTCTTTTTCTTGCTCTGAGAACTTGGTCGTCTTGCTGAACTCAGCAAGATTTTCTCGCATCCGGATCTTCTGCATCGGATCGAGATCGTTGTGAGTGTACATGTCCTTCTCGAACTTGGTCAGTTTTGCGACCGGCTTCGAACTGTCAATTGCAGATTCAGTCCAACTGCCATCGGCTTGTCTGGTGAGTTTCAAATTCTGATTGACATGACGATACTCGGAAGGTCTGACTGAAACTTTTTCGGCTTCCACCACATTTGGTGACTTTCCTTGCAGTAATGCAAGCACAGCTTTTTCGTCTTCAGGATTGGAAAGTTTGACACCAGAATCCTTGAGGAATTTGACGAACTCTTCCGGATTGGACGGAGTCGCCACCTTCGGAGTCGCCTTCATATCGGCTCCAATTGCTGATGGTGCAATCGCCGTCATGTAAGAATCCAGATTGATATTTGCACCTCTGGACGACCAGAGTGAATTGAATTGAACGGGCTCCATACCTTTATTCATCATCTGATCGGCTGTCGATTTCGAGATATCAATCGTCGCCGCCAGCTTGTGCTTATTCAAATACTCGAGCGCTTTTTGAACATTTGGATTGGCTTTGTCACTGACTAAACTTATTACCGGAATATTAGCGGCCTTAGCGTCAGTAAGAGCTTGTTTGGATGTCTGTTCAGTTGCTAGATTTTTCGAGTCGATGTGTCGCTCGGTTCCTGGAGAATCAGGCGAAAGCAGCTTGCCTGGTTGAGGTGCATTCTTGACCTCGGCTTGCTCATTGGCGCTTGGTTTTGCTTTCTTATCCGGATTCGTTTCATAGTCGACTTCGAAAACATCATCGCCGACTTTGACTCTGATCAGCCGTCCATCTTCTTTTACAGTTGTCGTTTTATCTGCTGGCGTTTCTCTTTCTGAAATGCCGTTCTTGTTTCGTACGGAACGTTCACCATTTTCCAAGTCTTTGTAGGAGTAGGTACCATCTTTGGTGACTTCGATGTCGCCTTTCCATTTGGTACCGGTTCCAGAAGTGTATTCCTTGTCGCCAGTGCGTTTCCAAACTGTCTCATTGCCGCTTGGATCGACGATTTTGACTTCTTCAGGATCCTTTAGAACATTCTTGCCGTCTTCGAATCCAGTTTTGAACTTGAACGATGCAACGGTTTTGTCCGAGTATGGAATCGTCATGTCGAACGAACCATCAGGATGGGTCGTGTGTTTTATTCCATTCGGTAGTGAAACATACTTGTCGCCTTTTTCAGCACCATCAAGTGTGACTTGTTGGAAAGCACCTTTGCCATCATAGGTAATCGAACCTTTCCAGCAATCTGCAGGCTTTGCATTGGGATCCGTTGACCAGGAATTCTCGGCAACTTGATGATAGGTTGCTTGCAGACTTTCGCTGTAGAAGCTCTTAATTTTGTCGCCTTCCCAAACGACATCTTTAGACTTGCCGGCGACTCCACTTGGATGATTCGCCTTGAATGCGGCTTCATCAGAGAAATGAACACGTCCGCCTTCCGGCAGTTCGCGAACGATCTTGCCACTATCGAGAGTGACCTTCACGCTGCCATCGGATTGAGATTCTACATTGCTGATTTTTTGTTTTGGAAAATCTGCATGTTCATTGCTTGGTGTGCCGTATTTCGGTTTGAAAACCCAGCCACCAGATTCGGTGTTTTCATAAACGCCTTTGCCATCGGCACCCTTAACCGGCACCGGCCGTGGTGGCGGTATAACTTCCGGCGGCTTGACCTCTAGTTTCTCAGCCGGCTTAGCTTCTGGTGTATCACTGCCCTTTTTCTTTCCATCGACAGGCTCTTCGCCCGGCTTCACCTCAGGCTTTCCGTCGTCAGTTTTCTTGTTGTCGGTTTTACCGTCGGTTTTAGTGTCGTCCGTTTTAACGTTAGTCTTCTTGTCGTCGGTTTTTACATCAGTCTTTGTGTCGTCGGTTTTTCCGTCGGTCTTCTTGCCGTCGGTTTTTACATCAGTCTTCGTATCGTCAGTTTTACCGTCAGTCTTCTTGCCGTCGGTTTTTACATCAGTCTTCGTGTCGTCGGTTTTACCGTCAGTCTTTTTGTCGTCCTTCGCCTGCGTTGCAGGAGGTTCCACTAACTGCGGGAGAGGAACAATTTCAAGTTGCAGTGGTGGTGTTTTGGCTGCTGGAGCGTCGTCCAGATCAAGGTAAGAAACTGGCTTTGCACCGAAAGGCGATCTGTAAGCGCCCATCGCTTTTTTGACTGCGCCATCGGTTTTTGCTTTTAGAACATCGAGACGTCTGCCGAACGGTGTCATTGGTGAAACGTCGCGGCGACCGAGGTTTGAGTCGCGATCTTTTGGCTGAAGACCAAGATCAAGTTCTGCGCCCTTGAGTTTCAAGCCTTTGTCGAATGGTCTGAACGGCGAGTTCAGATCTGTAGGACCTTCGGTCAGCGTGAATGGAAACTTTGCCTTAGCTGGTTGATCGCGAACGGTCTTAAACGGGTTATCTCCCAGAAGGTCGATCAGTCCGCCGAGATTACTCACCGGCGTCACGTCATCTTTTTTGGGAGCCAGATCGACAGTCTTCGGGGCTTTCTTATCGTCAGACGTCACATACAAGTCTTTGATGAATATCTCGTGCACTGGATCTGCGGCAGGAGACGAATTCGGAGACGAGGCATCATGAGGTTTAGCCATCGGGTACCGTTATGCTGTAAGGGGGGGGGGTGTCGGGGCGTGCTGCTACGCCTTAATGTATGGATTAAGTGTGACCAAATTGTGGCCTTTTTCGGGGGAAAACACGTAGTGCGCCAACGAATAACGTTAAATGGAATGAAAACGACCTTGGAGTGTGGATCTCCACAGTCAGTCTCGAGGGCTTTTCTTCCGAAGAACGTACTCAAAGGACTTGGCTTTTTTGTCTTCCTGACCGCTTCCTAGCACCTGAATGGAACCGTCTTTTTGCTTCTTGTATTTGATGCAATTTGGAAAATCGTGTTGAGGGTTTTCAAAGACCAAGATGGAATCATCGTTCTTGGTCAATCGAAAATCGGTAGATGATTTGCCGAAAGGTTGAGCAACGTAGTAAATACCATCCGCTCGCTCTTCCAACCGCAGGTATTCGTGAAACGACAACTTGTCTTTCTTCACTTCTCTTCCCATTCCGATCATCATGCCACCAGCAGGCGACATCCAATGTTCTTCGAAAAGCGTGTCGCCGTCCTTAGATTGCCATTGACCAACTAGCCAGGACAAGTCCTTGAGACTTTGCTTTTTCTTCGGCATGGCGGTCGCAGGAACAGCCTTCTGGTCTGCTGCAGCAGCGGCTACAATCCAACTGCCTTGAAAGCCGATCAGCAAAATGATCGAAACGACACTTCCAAGGTTTTGTCTTCGATTAAGAACCAATCAGAGCCGCGACCTTTTCTTTCAATGGAAGTTCGATCGTTGCAACTGGTTCCACAACGCGCTTGATGTTGTATATGGTGTCACGCTCGACAGGCGTGTAACCCGCACTCTGAATGAGGTCTTCCATCGTTTCTTTGGCCAGTTGCAGAGGTGTTTTCGCGCCGGCAGCGTGCGTGATTTTTTCGCGCAAGATCGTTCCATCCATATCATCGGCTCCGAAGGAAAGCGCGACTTGAGCGAGCGCTTCGCCAAGTTGAATCCAATAAGCTTTGATGTGCGGGAAGTTATCGAGCAGCAATCTGCTGATAGCGATATCGCGAAGAAGGTCATCATTGCTCGGTTCTTTTACTTCGTCTTTAATTGTCGTGCCATCGTAGTAGCACTTCAATGGAATGAAGCACATAAAGCCTTTCGACTTATCCTGCTGTTCTCTCAGAAGCAAAATATGATCGACTTTGTTTTCCACATTCTCACCGATGCCGGTCAGCATCGTTGCTGTCGTGTGCAATCCAAGGCTGTGAGCGATTCCGTGAATCTCCAACCAAACTGGTGCCGGAGTCTTAGTGACATGCATTCGGGCACGCACTTCTTCATCAAAGATTTCGGCACCACCGCCGGGCATGCTGTTTAGCCCGGCCGCGATCAGCCGCTCCAAAGTTTCCTTATACGAGATTCCTTCGAGGTTGGCGAGATACTCGATCTCTACTGCAGTCATCGCTTTCAAGTGAATGTGCGGAAACTCGCGTTTCAAGCTCGACAAAACTTCTTCGTAATAGTTCAAATCGCAAATCGGATTCAAACCACCCACCATGTGGATTTCATTGATACCGAGATCAACACCCTTGCGAGCTTCGTCGATCACTTGATCGACTGTCCAGCTGTAGCTGTCGTTGCCAGGATTGGCATAGGAACAGAATCTGCAAGTCTCGACGCAAAAATTGGTCGGGTTTAAATGCATGTTGTGGATGTAGTAAACGTATCGTTGCTTCTCATCACCAGCGGCGCGACGTCTGGCATATTCGCCAAGCTTTCCGACGCTGAGTAAGTCGTCGTGATTGTAAAGCCGGATGGCGTCCTCACGAGTGAGTCTTTCGCCGTCCACGACTTTCTTAGCGATATCAGCGATAGCGCTTGTAGAGCCAATCTCTTCGAGAATTCCGGTTACCATAATTCGATCCTCAACAGTGCAATTGAAGTTGATAGATCCTAACATGGTTAGGGGTTTGACTGCATTTAAGGCGTCGAGTTTTTGACCAGTGGATCCGCTGGAATCCCCTGTGACAGCGACCATTCGAAGCCTACGGTATTGACCTTAACACCATAAGCCACATAAATCAGTGTGATAGCCACCGAAACCAGCCCCCATGCCGGAATTCCACAACAAAGCAGTTTTTGGCATGTATCGATTATTAAGGACGGAGTGCGAGCGACCACCGCGATTCGCACCAGTTGTGGGTAGGTTAGTCGCCTTTTAGCAAGAATAGCCATGGTCTTACCAATCAGCCCATAAAACACGGCTTGCAGGGCACACAGAATAAAGGACGACAGCCAGAAAACACCAATTACCACAATGCCCGCCCACGTCTTTACTACTTTCAAAGTCTTGAGATAAAAGTCCCAGTCGAGGTTTTGGGCTTTGAAGTCCTTATATTCGTTGAAGTCGTAGACCTGTTCTTTGCCAACATTTCGGAAAACGATGCGGTGCTTTTCAACAAAGATGGCGCTGGTCGGCTCCGGCGGCAAAAGGGGCTTCTCGGTCATGTCGAAGTTAACCACTAGCTTCCCGCTGCGCGGATCCTTGACTTGATAGTGATCTGGTTTGTCGATCATCAGCGTGCCGTTAGTCATCGCCAGTTTCGGCAGAGCCTCGAGCATCGGTTGCAAATACCCATCGACATAATCGACAACAACGACGTGAACATGAACCGCCGCGATAAGCCACAAGATAAAAAGTTCTGTCAGCAGAAAACGAAACCCAAGACCACGCCAACGGTGCGCCGCATCCCGGTAGATCGACGGCGAATACCAACTTTGATAAATTGCTTTCCAGGGATGCGGTTTGCCCGGGCTGATCATTTTTTACTGGCTTTTCCATTTGTCGTTGAGTAACGACGTGAGAATATGATCGCGCCATTTGCCGTTGAGGTAAAGGTAGTCGCGCGCATATCCTTCCACTTGGAAGCCAAGTTTTTTCAAAACACTGCCGCTGCGTTCGTTGGTCGGAACATAATTTGCCGAGATTCGGTGCAAGTTCATCTCTTCAAACATATAGGCAATCGCGCTCGTTAAACCTTCAGTCATCAGCCCTTTACCCTGATGATCTTGAGCCAATCCATAGCCGAGGAAACAAAATTGAGCAGCGCGCCTTAAAATCGACGTGAAATTAATGGTACCAATTATAGTATCAGGAGCATTTTTCTGAAACATAAAGAGTTTGACGGCCTGATCGTCCGAGAATTCTGAAAGATTGATCGTAAGCTGTTTTCGCCAGTTTGCTGGGGTTAGATAATCTGCCGTCCAGACTGGTCCGTGTTCCTCCAAATGAAGACGATTGGCTTCGAGGTATGCCACCACCTGCAGAGCTTCCTCAGGTTGGCACATTCTTAAAACCAATCGTTCAGTTTTTAATTCAGGAGGATTCCGAACCAATTATTCGACTACCCAATATGCATCCCGGCGATTTGCATTGGCTCCCATTCGCTCTTCTAGTTCGCCGAGAACTTTGATCATTGGGTTGTTGACTGCAAAATTGATCGCAGGAACATCGTCATGCTCATCTGGTGGGATAGTGTCTTCTTGATCGAATGGTTTCACCGGAGAGAAATCCATGTCGTCAGACGCGTACATCGGCAATGCCGGTGTGCTGTAGGTTTCGTCGAAATCTTCGAAAGGATCTACTTTGAAGTGAACTCCGGAAAGAGAACTTCGATCGGAATCAAATAGATCATATTCAGCTTTGCTGAATGCCATAAAGGTGTCTTCCACTGCCGGAAGCGGCTCGAGTGGTCGCTCGACGGTATCGCAGAATACTTCCTTGATACGGCTCTCGAATGCGACGGGATTAAATGAACCGGTGTCGGTTTGATCGTCTTTAAAGAACCATTTGTTCATGGCTTCTTTTGTTCTCTTACGGCTGGTGACTGCCTCAACGTTGCCTACGCTCATTTCAGCAGTCATGCGGCGACGGACAGATTCCATCGCGAATGCTCCGGTCGATTCTGCGCCATCATTTTTGGCGCGCATTTGAACTAGTTTTTTCCGCGTTCTTTCTAGTTCTTTGAAATCGGCGATATCTTCACTCTTAGCCAAGTTACCTTCAACTCGTTGGCTTAAGCGACTCCATAAATACTTCATTTTGTCGAACACTGATTTGATTCTCCCCAACAGAGCCATCACGAAATCCAATAAATGCGAAGCTGCAATCTTCATGCCTACACTCTATCGTGTCCCAACTCAATGTAAATGGGGATCTTACGAGCCCCGAGCCCTAGAATTAATCAAATAAAACCGAATTTAGCTTGACAAGCTGTCAAAGCTCTACTACTGGCTCTGTTCTAATACGCGCGAACTAGTCGAAAGCTCTGAATTTGCTGAGATGTACATCTCAACTAATTAGTCTATAGGCGACAGCAGAGACGTTCATGTAATAAGAACTTTGTATTTAATACTAAGACAGTGGTTTTTAGACGTACTAATGTTTAAACGAATCTCCGACTAAACGAGCCTAAGTGTAGGGGCGCTCTGCAATCGCCCAGGCTGCTATTCGACCGCGCTGCCCGCAGGTTTAAACGAAGCCGATTCGTTTCTTTGACTCTTTCGGACTTACTCGAACTTGCTTTAGTCCGAGTGAAACCAAATGCTTTTTGATCAGTTCGAAAAACTGCTCGCGATCTTTCGCGCGTATTACCGCGAGGTTATGAGCCTCTGAAAGCGCGACTGGATAACCGCGCCCTTTCTGGACTTGCGAGGCGACGACACTCATGGCCAGCTCTCGGAGAGGTTCGTTCTCGACTAGCCATCGGGGGCATTCGACGCGCGCGACTTCGCTCACTAGATTCAGATACGAGAAACAAATTTGATTGTCTGATTCAAACAGCTTGGAGATGTTCTGTGAGGTTAAGCAAAAAGAGCTTCGGTAGCCGTTCTGCAGTTTTCTTGATAGTAACTGTCTGTCGGTGAGAGGCCAGAATTTGGAGCAAGGAAAATCTTCTTCGTTCAAACTTGAGCAGTGCTCGCGACAATTACTCATCTCGTAAGGACAAGAGTAAGTGCGCAGCATATTTACGACTTCAGAACTTCTGCTGTGGCTGATGTAGCCGACCAGCGGAATGCCTGCGGTTTTCAAAGATCTCATGCAATTTTGAATTTTTTCGAGAAAGGAATCCTGATAGCCTTGTGGCATTTTGTCCACCGACCAGGGGATTAAAGAACCGTCGTAGAGCGCCACTACCGGCAATCCTCGCTCTTGCGCGATCAGCGCATTTTCGCAAAGAACCTCAAGTTCCAACAAGGTTCTTTCCAGCGAAACAAACAGCTCATCAATGTGAACACGTCGTCTATCAACCAGTGGATAGAGATCATCAGGTCGGTGATGCAAGCGCGGAACACTCTCGAGAACGGAAGGAAATGCCTCACCATACGAGATTATCGCCACGCCGACATTGAGCAAATAGCAGTTGTGCACTTCATGGTGAGAAGGCATGATCTGCGATCCGTCGACACCAAGGGTGGTGACTTTCGCAGGAGCCTTTCGAATTTCCACGTTGACACCAAACGGCTCCATCGGTATTGCTAACGGCCAGCTTTCCAGCACATTGGGATCCTAAGCTTAGAATTCCACGTGGACAAGTTGTCGCG
>JADMIO011121698.1_pt1 | contig 26925 bp, 23 predicted proteins | sample 8958161 | NCBI WGS metagenome assembly JADMIO01 (sample SAMN16585339, study PRJNA669376) | soil metagenome | isolation source: Crop rotation soil | place: USA: Cullars Rotation, Alabama | collected 2011
GCTCGCGGTCAGGCGGGGTTCGGCGACCCCGCCCTACAACGATCGCGTCACCTCGCCGGCTGCGACACCGCGCCCACCGCCACATACGGCTCCTCGCGCAAATCCGCGGCCCGCTTGCCCGCCAGCAACTGCCACCAGACTCGGGCGCAGGTGAGCACGACCACCGCCACCAGGACGAGGAACGTGCCGGTCACCGCCGCATTCACGTAGTTGTTCACCAACTGGTGCTGCCACGTCGTGATCTGCATTGCGGGCAATCCTCCGCTCGCGGCGAGCTTTTGCTTCAGCCCATCCGCCGCCGACAGGAATCCCAGCCGCGGATCCGCGCTGAAAATCTTCATATATCCCGCTGTCATTGTCACCGCCAGCAGCCACGCGAGCGGCGTCAGCGTCGCCCAGGCATAGCGCGCCCGGCCCATCTTGATCAGCACCGTCGTGCCGAGCGAAAGCGCGAGCACCGCGAGCAGCTGGTTCGCAATGCCGAAGATCGGCCAGAGTGAATTGATGCCGCCGAGCGGGTCGATCACGCCCTGGTAGAGGAACCAGCCCCACGCCGCGACGAAGAGCGTGGTGGCGATCGTGTTGCTCAGGACCGAACGCGTGTCCGCCAGCGGCTTCCACGCGAGCCCGAGCAAATCCTGCACGAGGAACCGACCCACCCGCGTGCCCGCATCGATCGTCGTCAGGATGAACAGCGCTTCGAACATGATCGCGAAGTGATACCAGAGCGCCAGGGCCGCCTTGCTGCCGATCACCCCGGCAAACATGTGCGCCATGCCCACGGCAAACGTCGGCGCACCACCCGTGCGGCCGATCATCGTCTTCTCCCCGACACTCGCCGCGAGGTTGGCCATGTCCGTCGGCGTCACGGGAAAGCCGAGCGCCGTGATCTTCGTCGTCACGTCCGCCGCCGCCCCGCCCATGTTGATGGCGAAATACTGCCCCGGCTCCATCGCACACGCGGCGATGAGCGCCATGATGCCCACGCACATCTCCGTGATCATCGCGCCGTAACCGATCACGCGGATGTCGCTCTCGCGGCTGATCATCTTCGGCGTCGTGCCCGACGACACCAGCGAGTGGAAACCCGAGATCGCCGCGCACGCGATCGTGATGAAGCAGAACGGAAACACCGGCCCGGCAAACACTGGCCCCGTGCCGTCGATGAACTTCGTGACCGCCGGCATCTTCAAATGCGGCGCCAGGATCACGATCGCCACGCCCAGCGCGGCCACCGTGCCGATTTTCATGAAGGTGCTGAGATAATCGCGCGGCGCGAGCAGCAGCCAGACCGGCAAAATCGAGGCGAGCAGGCCATAGCCCATGATCCACCACGCGAGCGTCGTGCCCTTCAGCGTCAGCAGGTCATCCAGCGTCGCCGACTGGTGGATGAATTTCCCGCCCCAGACCGCCGCGAGTAGCGCGACGACCCCGAACGCCGTGATCCAGCCGAGCTTCGCCGAGTTGTGGCCGGCATTGCGCATGCCCAATCCCATGATCACCGCGATCGGCATCGTGGCCGCGATGGTGAAGAGTCCCCACGGGCTCTCCGCGAGCGCCTTCACCACGACCAGCGCCAGCACCGCGAGGAGGATGATCATGATGGCGATGATGCTCACCAGCGCGATGATCCCCGCGAACGGACCAACTTCCTCGGCCACCATCTGGCCGAGGGATTTGCCGCGCCGGCGCACCGAGCAGAACATGATCACCGAGTCGTGCACCGCGCCACCGAGCGTCGCGCCCACGAGGATCCACAACATGCCCGGCAGAAATCCGAATTGCGCCGCCAGCACCGGCCCGACCAGTGGACCCGGACCCGCAATCGCCGCAAAATGATGGCCAAAGACGACCCAGCGGTTGGTCTTCACGTAGTCCCGGCCGTCCTCGTGCACGACCGCCGGCGTCGCCCGCAGCTCGTCGAGCGTGAGCACCTTCGCCATCAGCCACGCCGAGTGGAAACGATACGCCACCGCGAACACGCAGACCGCCGCCACGACCATCCAGAGCGCGCTGACGGTCTCGCCGCGCGACCACGCGAGCGTGGCGACCGAGGCCGCGCCGAGCAGGCTGACGGCGCCCCAGCCAAGAATGCGGGGCCAGGAAAAACTGGGAGCAGCAGCGGATGCAACAGTCGTCATGGGGCGAATCTCCGGGGATTGCCGCAAAAGTTGAGAGAAGAAACGTCGGGCGCAAGTTCCGAGGTTGAGCGTGTTAAGCGCAAAGATGCGAAGTCGCGAAGTTCAGCAGATTCGGCCAAGGGGCGGCACGGCGTGCCGCTTCTTGGCCGAATCGGATCGTTCTTAGCGTCTTCGCATCTTTGCGCTTAACACGCCCTACCTTCGGATTGCCTCCGTCCGCCGCATCTCGCAATTACTCCCCATCCCATGGCCCGAGCCGCATCCCCCGCCCAACCCGCGCCCGCGATGACCCCGTCGCCTGGCCCGATCCATTGGGCGTGGCGGCAAATCCGCGATTTCGCCGGGTTGACGGGCACCGCCACCTACCTCTGGCCGCGTTGGCTCGTGCTGCGTGCCGTCGGCGTCGTGTATCTCTTCGTCTTCGCCGGCATCATTCGCGAAGGCCAGGCGCTGGTCGGACCGCACGGCATTGCTCCGCTCGGTCAGTTTTTCGAGGAGCTGCACCGCAACATTCCTTCGCTGCCCGAGGCGCTCGTGCGGGTGCCGAGCCTGTTCTGGTTCAACCAGAGCGCGGGCATGATCGCGTTGCTTTCCTGGCTGGGCTTCGCCGCCGCCGTGGCGGTCGTCCTGAACCTCTGGCCGCGGATGTCCCTCTTCGCCTGCTGGCTGATCTTCGTCTCCTTCGTGACGACGTGGCGGGTGTTCACGCCGGCGCAGCTCGACCGGCTCATGCTCGAGACCGCGTTGCTGTGCATTCCGTTCGCGCCGGCGGGACTCCGACCCGGCCTCGGCGCGTCGTCCCCGCCGCGGCCCATCGCGCTCTTCATGATGCGTTGGATGATGTTCCGCGTGATGTTCGAGGACGGGTTGGTAAAACTCACGTCCGGCGATCCGCACTGGCGCAACCTCACGGCGATGGAGGTGATGTACGAGACCAGCCCCTTCCCGACGATCTTCGGCTACATCGATCACGGGCTGCCGCGCGCCTACCACATTTTCGAGATCGGCCTGACGTTCGTCGCCGAACTCATCTCTCCCTTGCTCGCCGTGTTTGCCGGTCGTCGTGGACGCTGGATCTGCTTCTGGACCTGGCTGGCGCTGCAGGCCGGCATCCAGGTCACGAGCAATTTCGGCTGGCTCAACACTGCAGCCATCGGCCTGGGCTTGATGCTCTTCGACGACCAGATGCTCATCGCCGCCGCGAACCGGCTCCGGTTGCCCAAGCTCGCCTCGTTCCTCGCCGGGCGCGCCGTCGCCGTCACCAACCGCACGATCAGCGCCTTCAAACTCTACGGGCTCCGCGTCGCGCTGTGGGCGCATTTTTATCTCACGCTCTTCTTCTTTGCCAAGGTCTGCGGCGTGCCGGTCGACAACCTCCCCTACGCCATCACCTGGCCCGTTCACCTCGTCTGGGAATTCCGCAGCGCGAACGGTTACTATCTTTACGCGACCTTCGACCCCGTGCGTTTCCAGGTCGAGTTCGAGGGCTCCAACGACGGCGGCCAAACCTGGCGCACCTACGAATTCCGCCACCTCCCGCAGCGCGAGGACCGCATCTGCCCCTTCATCGCGCCGTGGTTCTGCCGGTTCGAGGCCACGCTGCAGATCGCCGGTTGGAGCGGCAAAAAATCACCTCTCATGCCCGCCGTCGCCGCTCACCTGCTCGTCCGTGACGAGGCGGTGATGGACCTGTTCAAGAACGATCCCTTTCCCGACCACCCGCCCACGATGATCCGGATGCGCGGTTACCGGATGTACTTCACGGATTTCGAGACGAAGCGAAATACCGGCAACTACTGGCGCCGGGAGCCCGCGGGAAATTACCTGCCGATGATGTACCTGGATGAGCGCGGGGCCGTCCGGCAGAGCGACCTTTCCGCAGGAGAGGACGCCCTGCACAATCGCGATTACGCGGCGGCCCTGGACTATTTCACCGAAAAATATCGGGTCGGAAATTTCGAGGCCGGTTATCGCCTGGCCGACATCTATCTCAACGGCCTTGGCGTGCCCCGGGACGCGGGGCGCGCCCATGAAATCTACCAGGATCTGGCCAAGGAGGGCGAGGTGAACGCGGAATTCAACGTCGGCGTCGACTACGAGTTCGGCCGCGGTGTGCCCCAGAATCCCATCCTCGCCGCAAATTGGTATCGGCTCGCCGCCCGCCACGGCTCCCTCGCGGCGGTGTTCAGCCTCGGCGCGCTCCACGCGAAGAACGAAGTCTCGCCCCGCGACGATGTCGAAGGCCTGGCCTTGCTGATCGAGGCGGAGAAACGCGCGATGATCGTCGACGATCCCGCGTCGAGTTTCATCCAGCAGCACCAGCCGGAATTCGTTCAGCTGCTGAAAGCCCGCATGTCGCCCGCGGATATCGCGAAAGCCACGGAACGCGCCGCCGAGCGGATGAATTCCGCGATTCCGACTGAGGAACCCGATCCACGGTAGGCGCTAATCGCCAGTTCTTGGCATCGTTAGTGATTGATCGCCTTGGCGATAAGCCACGCTCGAGGCGGTCATGATTTTGTAGCGTAATTGGCCCGGCCCGCGCACCGAAGGGATTTTACCGGTCTAATGAACCGCCCCCTTTGCTCCCGATGCGCTCTCGTCTGCCACCTTTCAAGCCTCGGGATACCACGCTGTTCCGGCTCGCGCTCCTCCTCGTGGTCCTCGCCGGCGCCTCCACGGCCTATGGCGTTTTTCAATACTACCATTCGCCGTACTGGACGCGCGTCGGCATCGCACCGGTACAGCCCGTGCAATTCAGCCACCGGCATCACGCGAACGAACTCCGGATCGATTGCCGCTTCTGCCACGCTACGGTGGAGACCTCGGCCTTCGCCGGCATGCCGACCACCGAGACCTGCCTCAACTGCCACTCCCAGCTCTTCACCGACACCGCGATGCTTCACCCGGTCGTCGAAAGCGCCGCTCGCCAGGAGCCGCTGGCCTGGGTGCGCGTGACCCGGCTGCCCGATCACGTGTTCTTCAACCACAGTGTCCACGTCACCGCCGGCGTGAGCTGCCGCTCCTGTCACGGCGAAGTCGGCCGGATGGCGCTGACCGCCAAGGCCCGCCCGCTCGACATGCGTGACTGCCTCTCGTGTCACCGCGATCCCGCGCCGCATCTCGAGCCACGCGAGCAGCTCTTCACCGCGCTGCAGCCCGATGTGGGCCGCGAATTCCTGTCCGCCGCTCCGCCCGCGACCGCAAAATCCCCGTCCCGCGAGGCGAGCCAGCCCGACCCTCATCCCATCGCCGGCTCGCGCGCGCACCTGCTCAACTGCTCGAGCTGCCACCACTGACCATGAGCCCGCGCACCGATGAGTTTCCCCCCGGCGCCAGCGAGTGGCCTGACGATTTCAGCCGCCGCGAATTCGTCCGTCTCATGGGCGCCTCGGTCGCGCTCGCCGGGCTGACTGGCTGCACGCGCCAGGTCGTGGATCGGATCATTCCGCGTCCCACCAGCGCCGACACCCCGCTCCGCGCTCCCGGAGAAACGCTGTCGTTCGCCACGGCCATCGCCTGCGAAGGCTACGCCCGCGGCATCACCGTCACCGCGCGCGACGGCCGGCCCACAAAAATCGAGGGCAATCCCGACCACCCGGAAAGCCTCGGCGCCACCGACGCCATCACCCAGGCCGCCATCCTCTCGCTCTACGATCCCGACCGCTCGTCCGTCCCGCTGCGCGCCGGCCAGCCCGCCACTTGGGAAATGTTTCAGGACGCCTGGACGGCCCAGCGCTCGCCGCTCGCCGCCGGACACGGTGCGGGATTCGTCCTGCTCACGGAACCCACCACGTCCCCCACGCTGCTCCGCGAAATCCACGCGCTGCAGGACCTGTGGCCGTCGACGCGCTGGTTCCAGCACGCGCCATTGGGAAACCACGTGCACCGCGGGGCCCAGCCGGACTTCGATTTCACCCAAGCCGACGTGATCCTCACGCTCGGCAGCGACTGCTTTTTTCACCATCCCGCCGCCCTCCGCTACAGCCGCGCCCTCGCCACGCGTCGCCGGCGCCATGACGGTCAAAGCCACGCCCTCCGCTTCTACGCCTTGGAAGCGTCTCCGTCGGTCTCAGGTGCGCTCGCCGATTTTCGCCTGCCCGCCGATCCCGGCCGTCAACGCCTCGTCCTGAACGCCGTCAACCGGATGCTCCGGGGCGAGGGCGCGCCGACCGACCTTTGGGCGCTTGAAGAGAGCTTCGTCAAGGCGCTCGTACCCGATCTCCGCGCCCACGCCGGTCGCATCGCCTGTGTGGCGGGGCCCGAGTGCGACGCCGACCTCCGCGACTGGGCCGCGTCACTCAATCGTCGCTTCGGCGGGCGCGTCGCCTCGCAACTTTCCTCGCCGCGCTCTGATGCCGATCCCCGCAGCAGCGGCGACTTGTCCGCGTTTTCGACCGCGCTGGCGCACGGCGACGTCACCACCGTCTGCATCCTCGGCACCAATCCGCTCTACAGCGCGCCTGCCGACCTCGACCTGGCCGCCCTGCTGCGGCGCGTTCCCTTCGTCCTGCACGTCGGCGAGTACGTCGACGAAACCGCGGCTAGCGCGCACTGGCATCTGCCGGAATCGCATTTCCTCGAAACCTGGTCGGACCTCCGGGCTTACGACGGCAGCGCCACCATCCAGCAACCGCTGATCCTGCCGCAAACCGACTCCCGCTCGGCCGCGGAGATTGTCCACCTGCTGCACGACTTGCCTGCGGCCGACGCGTACGAACTGGTCCGCGCCACCTGGCAGCCAGCCGCCTCCGGCGATTTCGACTCGCACTGGAACCGCTGGGTCGCGCGCGGCGTCGTGGATGAAGCGCCCTCGCAACGAGCCCCGGTGGACGGGTCGGAAAATCTCCCGCTCCTGGAAGTCAGCGACCGTCCCACGCTTACCATCGAGTTTCGTCCCGACCCCAACGTCCTCGATGGGCGATTCGCCAATAACGCCTGGCTGCAGGAGCTGCCGAAGCCCCTCACGCATCTCGTCTGGGAAAACGCCGCCCACATCAGCGCCTGGCTCGCGGCGACGCACGGATTGTCGAACGGCGACCTGCTCGCCTGCAGCGCCAACCACCGCACGATCCACGCGCCGGTTTGGATCACGCCCGCCCAGGCCGACCACACCATCACGCTTTTCCTTGGCTACGGCCGCACCAACGCCGGCACGGTCGGCAGCGGCATCGGCTACAACGCCTATCATCTCCGTCCGTCCGCCACGCCCTGGCAGGTGACCGGCAGCGTTGAAGCCGTGCGGAAATCCCACGAACTGGTCTGCACCCAGGGTCATTTCACGATGGCGGGACGCGACCTCGCGCGCTGCGCCACGCCCGAGGAGGCCGCCCGACCGGCCGCGCCGCCCCCGCCGTTGCCGTCGCTCTATCCCGAGTGGCGCCGCGATGACTACGCGTGGGGCATGGTGATCGATCTCTCCACTTGCCTGGGCTGCAACGCCTGCGTCGTCGCCTGCCAGGCGGAAAACAACATTCCCACCGTCGGTCGCGCGCAAGTCGCCCGCGGACGCGAAATGCACTGGATCCGAATCGACCGCTACGTCACCGGCGATCCGGCCAACCCGCGCTTCCTCGTCCAGCCCGTGCCGTGCATGCAGTGCGAGAACGCCCCCTGCGAAGTCGTCTGCCCCGTCGGCGCCACCGTCCACAGCAGCGAGGGGCTCAACGACATGGTCTACAATCGCTGCGTCGGCACGCGGTATTGCTCCAACAACTGCCCTTACAAAGTCCGGCGTTTTAATTTCTTCGACTACCGCGCCGCGCGTTCCTCGCCCACGCATCTCCAGGAAAATCCCGACGTCACCATCCGCCAGCGCGGCGTCATGGAAAAATGCACCTACTGCGTGCAGCGCATCGACGCCGCACGCATCGCGGCGGAAACGGAGCAGCGCCGCATGCGCGACGGCGAGGTGCGCACCGCCTGCCAGCAAGTCTGCCCCGCAGAGGCGATTGCCTTCGGCGACTTGAACGACCCCGCCAGCAAGGTCGCCCAGCGCAAGTCCACGCCAACGAACTACGCGCTGCTCGGGGAACTCAACACGCGTCCGCGCACCACGTACCTCGCCGCGGTCCGTCATCCGGTCCTGCCATGAGCTCCACCGACTCATCCCTCCTCGACCCGCGCGAGACTCCGACGTCGATCTCCGCGAAGATCAGCGGCATCCCCCTCGCGCGTTCGTCGCCGCCCTCCTGGTGGGTCGGCTTCCTCCTGGGTTTCCTCGGCGTGATGGTGCTCTGCCTCGCGGTCGGCTGGCTGTTCCTCCGCGGCATCGGCATCTGGGGCGTGAACATCCCGGTCGCGTGGGGTTTCGCCATCGTGAACTTCGTGTGGTGGATCGGAATCGGCCACGCCGGGACGTTTATCTCGGCCATGCTGCTGCTGATGCACCAGCAGTGGCGGACGTCGATCAACCGGTTCACCGAGGCGATGACGCTTTTCGCCGTCGCGTGCGCCGGCATTTACCCGCTGCTCCACCTGGGCCGGCCCCAGCTTTTCTACTGGCTGGTGCCCTATCCGGACACGATGGGACTTTGGCCGCAGTTCCGCAGCCCGCTCGTCTGGGACATCTTTGCCGTCACCACGTACGCGTCGGTCTCGCTGCTCTTCTGGTACGTGGGCCTGCTGCCGGACCTGGCGACGATGCGCGATCGGGCGCCGACGCGTGCGCGCCAGTGGATTTACGGCCTGCTGGCGCTCGGCTGGCGCGGCGACGGCACGCACTGGCGACACTACCACAAGCTCTACATCCTGCTCGCCGGTCTCGCCACGCCCCTCGTGGTCTCGGTGCACAGCATCGTCGGCCTCGACTTCGCCTTCGCGATCCTGCCCGGCTGGCACTCGACGATCTTCCCCCCGTACTTCGTGGGCGGGGCGATTTTTTCGGGCTTCGCGATGGTGCTGACGCTCGTGATCCCGCTGCGCCGCGTCTACGGACTCCATCCGTACATCACGGCGCGCCACCTCGACCTGATGGCGAAGGTGATGCTCACGACGGGCTGGGTCGTGATCTACGGCTATTTCTCCGAGTTCTTCGCCGCGTGGCGGCACGGCGATATCTTCGAGCGATTCACGGCCGTGAACCGGTTGGCCGGCCCGTACGCACCGTTCATGTGGGCCCTGCTCTTCTGCAACGTCGTCGTGCCGCAGTTCCTTTGGTTCCGCCGCGTCCGGCACAGCCCGGTGGTGCTTTTCCTCGTGGCGCTGGCGGTGAATGTCGGGATGTGGCTCGAGCGGTTCATCATCGTGGTCACCAGCCTGCACCGGGACTTCACGCCGTCGGCTTGGGGCATGTATTGGCCGACCGTCTGGGACTTGGCGACCTTCGCCGGCACGGGAGGTTTGTTTGTGGCGCTGCTGTTTCTGTTCGTGCGTTTCCTGCCGGCGCTCGCGATGTCGGAACTCCGCGGTCTCGCCACGGGGAAAGGAGAAGAGGCATGAAACCGGAACTGCACGGCGTTGCCGCCAGCTTCACCACGCCGGAATCATTCCTCGAGGCGCTTCGCGCGATGCGTCGCGCCGGCTACCTGGACGTCGAGGTCAACGTCCCCTTCGCCGTCGAAGGCATGGAGGAATGGCTGCCCGGCCGGCCCACGCCGATCGCGCGCGTGGTCCTGATCGCCGCCCTCGCCGGCGCAGCGGGCGGTTACTTCATGCAGTGGTACGCCGCGCGCGACTATGCGCTCAACATCGGCGGGCGCCCCCTGCACAGCTGGCCGGCCTTCGTGCCGATAACGTTCGAGCTGTCCGTGCTCACCGGCGCCGTCATCGGGGTGCTCGGCCTCCTCTGGCTCGCGCGGCTGCCGCGGCTCGATTACCCGCTCTTCCAGGTGCCGGAATTCGTGCGCGCAACGCAGGATCGGTTCTTCGTCGGCATCAAGGCCTCGGATGCGCGCTTCGACCCGGAAAAAATTCGCGCCGAGTTCGCCACGCTCCACCCCGAAACGATCGTGGAGGTGCCGGCATGAAAGCCTTGCCCGCCAGCGTGGCCCTGGTCAGCGCGCTGCTGCTGTCCGCCTGTGGCAACATGAAGGACCAGCCGAATACGCGCACCCTCGCTCCCACGGCGGCCACGACCGACGGCCAGTCTGAATTTCCCTGGCCAGCCCACACGCTCGCTCGCGGACAGCCTCCACCGGGCACGCCGTTTGCAACCGGCTTCGACGTCAACGGTTCGCCGTTGGCGAAATCGCCGCTCGCCTTCACCCCCACGGTGCTGGCCCGCGGCCAGGAGCGATTCGAAATCTATTGCGCCGGGTGTCACGCCGCCGACGGCTACGGCACGGGCATTGTCGTGCGCCGCGGTTTTCCCGCGCCGCCCTCCTATCACGAGGAACGGCTTCGCGACGCGCCGGCCGGCCACTACTTCGACGTGATGACGCGCGGCTACGGCGTGATGCCGCGATTCGCCGACCGGATCACGCCGAGCGACCGCTGGGCGATCGTGGGTTACATCCGGGCCCTGCAGCGCAGCCAACACGCCACGCTCGCCGATGTGCCCGCGAACCATCGCGCGGACTTGAATTCGCCATGAGCCCCACCCCGCGAACTTCCATCCCTCACCTCCGCCGGATCCTCGCCGGCGTGGGCCTGGCGACCCTCCTCGTCGCGGTGCTGCTCGGCGTCCTCCGTCCCACCGTGATCCAGCCCGCGTATCGCTTCGGGGTCTTCGCCGCGCTGGCGCCTGCCATCGGCGCGATGATCTTCCTTTTGGTCCACCGTTGCACCGGCGGGGCGTGGGGCGAGCCGCTGCGGCCATTCCTGGCCACGGGCGCCTCGCTCGCACCGTGGGCGTGGCTGCTCATCGTCCCGCTGCTGTTTTTCACGCACCGGTCGACCGCGCCGGTCTGGGCCTACGACGGCATCGCCTCCGTCGTCGTGCGCGCGGTTATTTACGGTGCCGTATTGGTGGGTGTGGCCCTGGCCCTCACTCGTTCACTCGCTGCGTGGGTCGGTCCAGCCGGCATCCTGCTCCTGCTGTTCTCCATGCACCTGCTCAGCGATGACTGGTTGGTGACGCTGGAGCCGGACTGGCATTCGACCGCGTTCGCCCTCGCGTGGCTGCTCGGCCAATCGGTGGCGGGACTGAGCTGCGCGGTACTGGTCGCCCTGGCGCTCGGAGTTTCCCCCGATGCGCCCGCCGGCGTACCGAAAAATCCGCTCGGCATCGATTGGGGCAATCTGCTCCTCACCGCGACGCTGCTCTGGACCTACGTCACGTTTGCGGAGTTTCTTATTATTTGGGGCGGCAACGTCCCGCGCGAGACCTCCTGGTTCCTGCGGCGCACGGAGGGTGGGTGGTTCATCGTCCCGGTGCTCCTCGCCCTGCTGAATTTCGCCATCCCGCTCGGACTGCTGCTCGTCCGCACGCGCAAGCGTTCTCCGCGCAGCCTCGCCATCACCGCCGGGCTGCTGCTGCTGGGGCAGCTGATTTACGTCGCCTGGCTGATCATCCCGGCGTTCCCCGCAGGCCACACGTTCATCGGCGTCATCGCCGCCGCCCTGTTCGCCATCGGCCTCCTGGCCTTAGGCGCCCGCATCCTCCTGGCGCAGGCGGTCCCCGCGCCCACCTCGCCATGATTTCCTCCGGCAAACTTCCGCTGCCCCATTATGAATCGCACGACGCGTCGCTGCGGCTCGTCGGCCTCATGGCCCTCACCCTGATCGGGCTCATCGTCCTCTCGTTGGGCGTGTCCGCGTGGATGTTTCCCCGTCACGACGCCCGGACCCCCGCCAGTCCGCTGCTCGCCGGGAAGACGTTCCAGTACGGCACAGCGTGGCAGAGCAGCATCAGCCGCGACTGGGTCGAACTGGACCGCCGCACGCAACAAAACCTCACCACTTACGGCTGGATCGATCGCAAAACCGGCGTGGTCCGCATTCCCGTCGACCGCGCGATGGAACTCGTCGCCAAGGAGTCCCAGCCATGAAAACGCCCCTGCTGATCGTGATCTTGCTCGCCAGCGTCGGGCCGCTGCGCGCCGCGTCGTCGCCGTTCGGCCAGGAGGTGCGGTTTGACCAGGAGATCGGGCAATCCCTTCCGCTCGCGACCGACGTAATCGACGTCACCGGCGCCCACCATCGGCTCGGCGACTATTTCCGCGGCCGCCCGGTCGTCCTGTACTTCGGCTACGCCAGCTGCCCGCAGCTCTGCTCCCTCGTCGCGGACGGCACCGTCGCCGCGCTGCGGCAGATTCGCCGCTCGGTCGGCAAGGACGTCGACGTCGTCGCGCTCAGCATCGATCCCACCGAATCCTCCTCCGCCGCGGAGGCGCGCGTGCGCGAGGCCGTGCACCGCTACGGCGATCCCAAGGCGATCACCGGCTGGCACTATCTTCGGGGGAGCGCGGACGCCGTTCGCGCGATCACCGACGCCGCCGGCTTTCACTTCGTTTACGATGCCAGGTCGCAACAGTACGCCCATCCGAGCGGATTCGTCATCGTCACGCCGCAGGGAATTATTTCCCGGTATTTTCTCGGCCTGGACTTCGATGCCGCCGAAGCGGCTCGAGCCCTGGACCGCGCCGCGCAGGGCAAAACCGGCGAACCCGTCTTCTCCCTTCTGCTCGCCTGCTTTCGCGGCGACGGATTCTCCGGACGCTACGACCGCATCATCAGCGGAGTGCTCATCGTCTCCGTGATCGCGACCGTCCTCGCGCTGGCTGGCGGGATCGTTGCGATGCTTCGCGCCGAACGCCGCCGCCGCGCCCTGGAAGGAGGACCATCATGAGCCCCAGCTTCGCCGGTCTATTCACTCCCCTGCCGGCCGCCGGCAGCTTGGCGTCGCGGGTCGACGCGCTCTTTTTCCTGCAGCTGATCGTTTACTGTCTGCTCGTAGTGGCGCTGGGCGCCGTGCTGCTGGGATTTCTCATCCGCTACCGGCGCGGCTCGCCCGCGCCGCGGCCACCCCTGCGCATCAGCGAGAACAAATTCGAGACGGCGTGGATCACGGCGACGACCTTTGTCTTCGCCTGCCTCTTCGCCCGCGGCGCGGTGCTCTACCTCGACCTCGAGCGGCCGCCGCCAAACGCGACCAACATTGATCTCGTCGCGCGCGAGTGGATGTGGGACGTGCGCCAACCCAACGGCCGGCGGGAGTTCAACACCCTGCATGTGCCGGTGAACCAGCCGATCCGGCTGCGCATGACGTCCGAAGATGTGATCCACAGTTTCTACGTGCCGGCGTTCCGCATCAAACATGACATCGTGCCCGGCCGGCGAACCGACACGTGGTTCGAGGCGACGCGTCCCGGGACATATCACATCTTCTGCGCGCAATATTGCGGCACCAGCCATGCCGCGATGACCGGCGAAGTCATCGTGCAAACGCCCGCCGACTACGCGGCCTGGCTGGCATCCGGCGGCGTCTCCGGGTCGCTCGCCGAGCGCGGACGAACTCTGCTCGTTCGCTACGGTTGCATGGGCTGCCACGGAGGGGGATCGACCGTCCACGCACCCAGCCTCGAGCATCGCTACGGTCAGCCGGTGCCGCTCGCCGAGGGCGCGTTCGCCCGATTCGACGAAGCATACATCCGCGACTCGATCCTCGAGCCGGGCAAGCAAGTCGCCGCCGGCTATCCGAATGTCATGCCGTCATTCCGCGGCGTGATCCCGGAAGGCGAACTCCTCGAGTTGATCGCCTACCTCAAATCCATGGGCACCGAATCGCCCAGGCCCGCCCCAGCGCCGGAGGCCAAGCCATGAGCACGGAACCGGAACGGGAGGAGCCGAGCTATCTCGCGGCGGACCACACGATCCGTTCCTGGCTCGGCACGCATGACCACAAACGGATCGCTCTGCTCTATCTTTTCACGATCACCGTCTTCTTCGCGATCGCGGCCGTCGCCGCCGCGCTCATGCGGTGGGAGCTGCTCACGCCGCAGGCCGACCTCGTCACCGCCGACATGTACAACCGGCTGTTCACGCTGCACGGCGTGACGATGGTCTGGTTCTTCCTGATCCCATCGATTCCCACCGTGCTCGGGAATTTCATCCTGCCCCTGATGATCGGCGCCCGCGACGTCGCCTTTCCGCGGCTCAATCTCGCGAGCTGGTACATCTTCGTCGCCGGTGGCTTGCTGGCGTTGTACGCGATCATCGCCGGCGGCGTGGACACCGGTTGGACGTTCTACACGCCGTACAGCAGCACGTACTCCAACGGCAACGTCATGGTCATGGCTGCGGGCGTTTTCGTCGCCGGGTTCGGGTCGATCGCCACCGGGCTGAACTTCATCGTTACCATCCACCAGCTGCGCGCGCCGGGACTGACGTGGTTTCGACTCCCGCTCTTCGTCTGGTCGCTCTACGCGACGAGCCTCATTCTCGTGCTCGCGACGCCCGTGCTCGCCATCACGTTGCTGCTGATCGTGCTCGAGCGCGGGTTCGGCGTGGGAATCTTCGACCCGCGCATCGGCGGCGACCCGCTGCTCTTCCAACACCTCTTCTGGTTCTACTCCCATCCCGCGGTTTACATCATGATCCTGCCGGGCATGGGCGTGGTGAGCGAGTGCATCGCGGCGTTCGCGCGGAAGCGCATCTTTGGTTACAAGGTCATGGCGATGTCCATCCTCGCGATCGCAGGGCTGGGATTCCTCGTGTGGGGCCACCACATGTTCGTCAGCGGCCAGTCGATGTACGCCGGACTGGTTTTCTCGTTGCTCAGCTTCCTCGTTTCAGTTCCGTCGGCGATCAAGGTCTTCAATTGGACCGCCACGCTGCACCGCGGCTCGATCAGTTTTGAAACCCCAATGCTGTACGCGCTGGGCTTCATCGGGCTGTTCACCATCGGCGGGCTCACCGGGCTCATGCTTGCGACCCTCGGCATCGACGTGCACGTGCACGACACGTACTTCGTCATCGCCCACTTCCACTACATCATGGTGGGCGGCATGGTCATGGCGTACCTCGGCGGCATTCACTACTGGTGGCCGAAGATTTCCGGGAAAATGTACCATGAGTGGACGGCGCGCATCTCGGCGCTGATCATCTTCGCGGGCTTCAACCTCACTTTCTTCCCGCAATTCGTCCTCGGCTATCTCGGCATGCCGCGGCGCTACCACATCTACCCGCCGGAATTCCAGACGCTCAACGTTCTCTCCAGTGCGGGCGCGTCCATCCTCGGCCTCGGCTACGCGCTGCCGCTGATCTATCTGACGTGGTCGTTCTTCCGCGGCCGGCCGGCCGGCCCCAATCCCTGGAACGCCACCGGTCTCGAATGGCGCACGCCGTCGCCGCCACCCGAGCACAATTTCACCGAGACCCCCATCGTCACGCATGAGGCGTATCACCGCCCACCGTCGGAACAGGAGGAGCTTCCGCTCGCCTAACCCGCCATGGCCGCACCGAACTCACTTTCCGACCTGCCGCAGTTTCGCGACGCCGACCAGCGGGCCGTCGCCAACCGCCTCGGACTCTGGGGCTTCCTGTCGACGGAGGTGCTGCTCTTCGGCGGGATGTTCGTCTCGTACTCGATTTATCGCCATGCCTACCCGCAGGCCTTTGCCGAGGGCAGCCATCACCTTGAATTCTGGATCGGCACGACGAACACCGCCGTCCTGCTGACGAGCAGCCTGTTCATGGCGCTGGGCGATTGCTTCATCAAGGCAGGCCGGCCCACCGCCCTCCGGAACTGCCTGGTGCTGACGTGGCTCCTGGGCGCGGCGTTTCTTTGCCTGAAAGGCTACGAGTACTACCAGGTTTTCCAGGATCACATGGTTCCCGGCCGGCTCTACGCCCCCGCCGAGGCGCTGCTGCCGCAGGTGCCATTGTTCATGTTTCTCTACTTCGCGATGACGGGCCTGCACGCGTTGCACATGATCGCCGGACTCGGCGCCATCGGCTGGCTCCTCCACCTCAAGCATCGCGGACGGCTTTCGTCGGAAGTCACCGCGCCCGTCGAAATGGTGGGCCTCTACTGGCACTTCGTCGATTGCGTGTGGGTGTTCCTCTACCCGCTGCTCTATCTCATCCCGCATTCCTGAATCGATGCCTGCTCCAAACGACAGCCGATCCACCTTGGTGCGCGTCTTTCTCGCGCTGCTGCTCCTGCTGGCCGCGACAGCCATTGCCAGCCGCTTGCCCACCGGCCCGTGGTCGCTGCCGCTCTCGCTGCTCTTCGCCGTCGCCAAGGTGGCCTTGATCTTCACCTTCTTCATGCAGCTGCGAAAGCACGGCGGGATCGTCCGGATCTTCGCGTTTGCCGGGTTTTTCTGGCTCGCGCTGCTCGCGATCCTCGCCTCCTCCGACTTCGCAACGCGCGGGTGGTCGTAGCCGCCCAGGCCACGAACCAACCGGCTCACCGCCCGGCTTTACCGAGTGTGCGGCAAACCGCGCAGGGGTTGCGGATTCTCCGGCGCGGCTTGCGGGTAATCGGGGAGCTTGATCGGCGCGGCCAGGACCGTGTCGGAATCGTGCGCCGCCTCATCCCCCACCAGGACGGGCCAAAGGCCCTGCTTTTGGTAGTCCACCACCGCCTGGGCACAGTCGGCAGGCGGGTTCGTGAGCGAGATGAAGTCCGCCGCAGTCGCCTTCAGGATGGCGTGGGTTGACGCAAAAGTGCGCGCCAGGACGGCGTCCATGTCGCCGATCTCGACCTGGCTGATGGGGCTGACGTTGACGATCCGCAGCGTCACGCAACGCAGTCCATCCCCGAGCCACTTGCAGGAGAGCTCGAGTTCGCCGCGGAGGGCCGGTTGGTGGCGGATGATCACCGCCACGGTGCTGCCCGCGGCATTGCGCACCGGCTCCAGCGTGCGTGAAGCGGAAAAGGAAAACGGCACCGTGTGGCTGCCGGACAAGGGCCGGAAGACGACGTGGACCGCGCGCTCAGTCGCTTCCTGCCAGCTTTGGTAGAGCTGGCCCTCGAGTTCGAAGACGGGAACGACTTCGAACGGTGGCTCGGTCGTCGGTGACCAGGCCGGCCGCGGATTGGTCAACACGCCGATGTCGCGCGCCAGCGGCTGCAGAAAACCCGCGTGGATCTCGACCGATGCTGATTCTTGGCGAACGCGCAGCAGGCACTGGGTTTGCAGCGCCCATGGTTCGCGGCCTTCTTGGGAGGCCGCGTAGGCATCGGGATACACGCGGCCGAAGGAGGACTGCTGGCGATTTTTGCGCGCCGAGGCGCGATAGGGATAGAGGATATGGCCCTCGTAGAGGACGGCCTCGACCAATTGCTGGAGTTTTTCGGATCTCAAGGGGTGGGGAGCACACTATGCCGCAAAGCGCTCGCTTTCACCATCAGGCCGAAGCGGGTTTCCGCGGGGTTCCCTTTCCCCCGATGACCCGTCGGGAAAATTCCCACCGGGAAAATCCCTACTGCGGCCACTTCCGCGTCATCACCGCGACGATGATCCCGCCGATGACGAAAACCACCACGGCCACCGCCATCCAGATGTTCACCTTCGTCGTGCGTTTATGCACATTCACGATCGGTTTTCCGTCGTCTGGTCGGTCGAAACTCATGGGCTTCCGGAAGCGTCCGGCCCAGCCATGGTAGCGTCAGAATCCCGGAGGTTCCCGCGTTTCGCGACCCAACCGGGAAATGTACTTCCGTTTGCCCCTCCGGCCGGAGTAAGCTATCGGGAGCCTGTCCACCTGTGATTAACGTCAATCTCGACCTCGTCCGTAAGTACGACATCGCGGCTCCCCGCTACACTTCCTACCCAACTGCGGTGGAGTTTCGGGACTTTCCCACCTCCGCGCCCCTGCTCGCCCACCTCGATAAATCGAACCAGGACGAGACCCTGCCGCTGTCGCTCTACTTCCACCTGCCCTTTTGCGAAACACTCTGCTGGTTCTGCGGTTGCACGACCGTCATCACGCTCAACCACCAGTCGTCCGACACCTACATCGACTACCTGGAAAAGGAAGTCGCGCTCCTGGCCCCCCGCGTTCACCCCAAGCGTCGCGTCGTCCAGCTGCACTACGGCGGCGGCACGCCGACGTTTTTCCAGCCGCCGCAGCTGAAGCGCCTTTCCGATCTCATCCGGAAGAATTTCCAGTTCGCCAAAGAAGCCGAGCTCAGCGTCGAGGTCGATCCGCGCCGGCTCTCGCGTGACCAGGTCGTCGCCCTCCGCGAGGGTGGCTTCACCCGCGCCTCGCTCGGCGTCCAGGATTTCAATCCCAAGGTCCAGGAAGCCGTTCACCGCATCCAGCCGCGCGCGATGACGGCCGAGACGATCAAATGGCTTCGCGAAGAAGGCTTCACGTCCATCAACCTCGATCTCATTTACGGCCTGCCCTACCAGACGGTGGACACGTTTGCCGAGACGCTGGAACAGGTGCTCGAACTCAATCCCGACCGCCTGGCCGTGTTCAGCTATGCCCACGTGCCTTGGATGAAGCCCGCGCAGAAAATCCTCGAGCGCGAGTCCGCCCTCCCCACGCCCGAGACCAAGCTCGCGATGCTCAAGCTCATCACCGAGACGCTGACCAGCCGCGGCTACGTCTACATCGGCATGGACCATTTCGCGAAGGCGACCGACGAACTCGCAGTGGCCCAGGCCGCGCACACGCTGCAGCGCAATTTCCAAGGCTACAGCACCCGGGCCGGCGCGGAAATCCTGGCGTTCGGCATCTCGGCGATTTCGCAGACGCCGTTCAGCTACCGGCAGAATCACAAGACGCTCGACCCATACTACGCCGCCCTCGACCGCGGCGAGGTACCGACGAGTCGTGGACGCGAGCTCAGTGACGAAGACGCCCGCCGCCGCGACGTCATCATGCGCATCATGTGTCACCTGCAGCTCGACTACGCGGCGCTGTCGAAGGAGTACGGCTTCGATTTTGCCCAGCGCTACGCGACGGAGATCGCCCGCCTCCAACCCCTCGCCGCCGACGGCCTCGTGGAGTTCACGCCCAGGGGTTTCCGCGTGACGGAGCTCGGCCGGCTGTTTCTCCGAAACATCGCCGTGTGCTTCGACGCGTATTACTCGGCGGAGTCGAAACGGCACTCCCGCACCGTCTGATCCGCCTTCGTCCCACCGGGTCGGGACTACGGCGTGACAAGCCGGCTTCTCCACGGCAAAAGTTTCGACCATCCGCCATGCCGCCGACTCCCGCGCCAAAATCGGTCGCCGTCCTCGGCGGCGGCCTCACCGGGCTCACCGCGGCGTGGCATCTGCGCCAAGCCGGCGTCAACGTGACGGTTTTCGAGGCCGCGCCGGGCCCCGGCGGGGTGATCGCGTCGACGCGCGATGGCGAGTGGTTGTGGGAAGCGGGACCGAATTCCCTCCTCGAAGGCTCCCCGGAAATCACCGCGTTCATCGATGCGCTTGGACTCGGCGAGCGTCGGCAATATGCCGCGGACGCGGCCAGGAACCGCTACATCGTCCGCCACGGAAAGCTGATCGCGATGCCGATGTCGCCCCTGGCGTTCGTCGGCTCGAAGCTGTTTTCGTGGGGGGCCAAGTTCGGATTGCTCGCGGAATTCGGGCACCCGCGCGCCCCCGCCGATGCGGAAGAAAGCGTGGCTGATTTCGTCGAGCGCCGGCTCGGACGCGAATTCCTCGACTACGCGATCAATCCGTTCGTCGGCGGCGTCTACGCCGGCGATCCGCGGAAGTTGTCCGTGCGTCACGGTTTCCCAAAACTCCACGCCCTCGAGCAGGAACACGGCTCGCTGCTGCGCGGCGCGATGAAGCGCCGCAACACCAGCGGCGGACCGAAGGGCCGGATCTTTTCGTTTCCGGAGGGCCTCGCCGAACTGCCGCGAGCCCTGGCGGCGTCACTCGACGACGCGGTCCGATATTCCAGCGCGGTGCAACTCGTCCGCCGCACCGAGGCCGGCTGGGACGTGGTCAGCGGATCTGGCGGCGCGGCCCGCACTGACACATTTTCCACGGTGGTGTGCGCGCTGCCCGCGGACGCGCTCGCCACGCTGCGCTTCGACGGCGTACCCGCCGCCAGCCGACTCGCCGAGCTGCGCGAAATCGAGCAGCCGCCGGTCGTCTCCATTTTTACCGGCTACCGGCGCGAGGACGTGGCACACCCGCTCGACGGCTTCGGCGTGCTCGTGCCCGAAGTGGAGCGCCGGCGCGTCCTCGGCACTTTGTTTTCCAGCACGCTTTTCCCTGGTCGTGCGCCGAAAGGCCACGTGGCCCTCACGACCTTCATCGGTGGCGTGCGCGCGCCGGACTTGGCGAAGCTCGATGACGATCGGCTCCGTCAACTCGTGCGCGTGGAGCTCGGCGTCCTGCTCGGCGTTCGCGGCGAGTCCGTTTACTGCCACATCCAGCGGTGGCCCCGCGCGATCCCGCAGTACACGCTCGGTTACGGCCGGTTCAAAGCGATCTTCGACGCCGTCGAAGCCGCCGCGCCCGGTCTCCATTTCGGCGGCAACGCCCGCGACGGCATCTCCCTCGCGAACTGCATCGCCTCCGGCCAGCGCCTCGCGCGCTTGGCGAGTTAAGCGCAAAGACGCGAAGATGCTAAGACCGATCCATTTGGCCAAGAAGCGGCACTTGGTGCCGCTTCTTGGCTAAATTGTCTGACCTTTGCGCCTTTGCGTCTTTGCGCTTAAGCATTGAAACTCTGCCACTTTTCGAGCGGGAGGCTGCCGGCTACAGCACAATCTCCCGCCCCCGGGCCTGCGAGGCGTAGACGGCCTCGAGGATGGCGATCACGCTGATTGTTTCCGTCCAAGGGACCGGCGACGGCTGGTGGTTCACCACGGACTCGTAGAACGCCTTGATCTCGGCGTTGAACGGTTTCTCGACCGGTCGCGGATTGGTGAGCGTGCCTTGGACGAGGGCGCCGCCCTGCACCGTGGCGAATTCCGCCGAAGGCCATTTGACCCCGCCCTTCGTGCCAAACAGCTGGCAGTTCATGTCCTCGTTCTCGACCTGATGACCGAGCCAGGAGGCCTCGAGGGTCAGCGTGGCGCCGTTGTCAAAATGCACAAAGCCGGCCGCAAAATCCTCCACGGAAAAACGCTTCCGGTCCCACTCGCCCCACGCGCCCGGAATCGCATGGCCCTTGGCAAAGTTGACCTTGGTGGTGCCGGAGACGCGCACCGGCTTGGGAAAATCCATCAGCCAGAGGCAGAGATCGAGTGCATGGACGCCGATGTCCATGCACGGCCCGCCACCGGACAGCTTCTCATCGATGAAGCCGGGCGCGACCGGCAGAAGTGCGCGACGCATCGCCTTCACCCGGGCATGGTAGACGTCGCCCAATCCGCCGGCGCGGGCCCAGCCCTTGATTGCCACGGCCGGCGTCGTGAAGCGCTGGAACTGCGCCGTCATGAGTTTCAACTTCTTGCGGTCGGCGAGCTGGCCCATTTGGCGGACTTCCTTCGTCGAAACCGCCAGCGGCTTTTCGCACAGGACATGCCGGCCGGTGGACAGCGCAGCCAGCGCCACGGGCGTGTGGACCCGGTTGGGCGTGCAAATGTCGACCGCGTCCAGCTCGAGCTTCAGCAAGTCGCGGTAATCGGTAAACGCGTGCGGAATGCCGTGTTCGCGCGCCAGCGTTTCTGCCCGCCCCGGCAGGGCGTCAGCCAGGCCGACGATTTCGACCTCGGGAAGGTTTTTCCACGCCGGGAGGTGGGCGGAGCGGGCGATGCCGCCGGTGCCAATGATGCCAATCTTGAATTTTCGTGTGGTCATAAAAAATCCCGGCACCAACCGCCGAGGCGTTCAGGCCTCCGGCCGGGAAAAAAGGTGGGAAGGAAATTCGCTCCACCCCGCGCCGCCGGTGCCGAATGGAAACGGCTGCGGATTGGGCACGCCCGCCGTGTCCGTCAAGGGCAATGCCGAAAAAGGGAGGCCATCCGCTGACCAGACCGGCGGATTCACCGCCACGCCGTCGACCGAGGCATACCGCACGCCGTCGCTGAGCAGGCCGTGGGACATTTCCAAGGTGCGGCCCCAGCCACGCCACTGGACGGTGCGCTGGTTGTTCCAAATGTAGTCGGTCAGGCTGGCCGCCAGCACCCGGGCGCGAAAATCCGCGGCCGAAATTTCGTCGAGCGACGCGGGAATGGCGACGAAGCCATTCGTCGTCGCCCGCAGTTCGGCCTCCGTGAACTGCCGCGACACCCCGGCGTAGTTGGGAAAATAGACCAGACGATACGGCCCGGATTCCAGGAACTTCACCGGCGACTCCTCGAGTGACCACTGGCGCAAGCCCAGGGGCCGGATCGCGAGCTGAAACTTCCCGTCGCGCAACCACACGTGGCCCGAATCCCACTCCAGATGGTCCACGCGGTTGAGATGCTCCGGCAAAAGGATTGCCAGGCCGAGGCGCCGGACCGGCGTGGCGGCCAGCTTCGACTTCGGGTGCGACGCCACCAGCGTGATCGCCCCCGCCTGGACCAAGTGATGCCGTCCGCGGTCTGGGAGATCGTCCGGCTCCCCGTGAAAATCGCCGCGCGGGCTCGGGATGATTCGGCCCGGCAGCCCGTCGTCCACGATGTAGCGGAGCGTGAGATGCCGGACATCGGCCCAATCCTTCGCGACCGGCGCGCGCCGGTAGACGACGTGCCACTGCTCGGCATGGGCGACCCAATAACCGGTGCACGTGCCGACGGCATGGTCCACCGCCTGGAAACTCTCAATGCCATCGACGCCGGCCGGCCACTCCGCCGGGCCGGAGCCAAAGGCTCCCCCTTCGCCGCGTTCGGCGGTGGCGGAAAATCGAAACGGGAATCGCCGGTTCAAAGCCCAGTCGACCATGGCCGGGGGCGGCTCGTGGTGGCAGGCAGCGACGAACGCGAAGCAGACGAGGACGAAAAACACATCGCCCGAATGATGGATCACCAGCCGCGGCGGCGTCCGGAGGAGTTCGGCGACGGGATCGGGCACGAACTCCGGGCCGAACACGAGCCATAGCAGCAGATGGGCCGCGCTGAGATGGCCCACCGAATCCGTCATGTAGGCGCGCGAGTACGGACCGGTGATCGACCGCGTTGGCGCGTGATAGTGGGCGAGCAGTTCGGCCCAAACGCGATCGGCCGCCGCCCGGGCGAGCTCGCGCGCCTCCGCCGAACGGGCGTGCATGGAGATTTCGGTGAGGTTGGTCAGCGTGAGGGGGGTGTAGGTCGGGCTGCAGTGCTCGGAAATCACCCCCCGGCGCGCAAGCAGCCTCCGGAGTTCGTGCAGGTTCCACAGCCCGTGGTTCACCGCTGCCAGATCGCCAAAAAATTCCCCACCGAGGATCAGGCCGAGAGTGGCCTTGGCCGGCATGTTGTCGTTGTAGCCGTGAAATTGCAGGGCGCCCTGACGACTGCCGGCCTTCTCCTGCATGGCCTGGCGCGCCCATGATTCCAGGCGCGTGCGTGCTCGGACGGAAAAGTCGGCCGCATGCACGGCCAACAAGTGCGCCGCGTGGTTGTTGGCGAAAACACAGTAGGGAAAATCAGGCCGCCCGGGCTCGGGCGCGTGTTCGATCAGGGCGCTCGCGAACGCGATGCCCTCCGGGCCGCCGGCCAGGAAGGCAAACACGGTCCACAGCCATTCCCGGCAGTCCGGCGCCGGGCCGGGACCCGCCCACCCACCCGCGGCCGTGAAATACTTCCGGGCGTAATCGCGGACGATGCGCAGGTACTCCGCGCGGCGGCGGGGTTGTCCGGAAATGTCAGCAACGGGCATGCGGTGCTCCCGAGTATGGACCGGTTCAAACGCCCAAGCGGAGGAAAAACCTCAGGGGTCGAGTTCGTTCGCCGCCAGCCCGAGCGGCAGCGCCGCCGGCCGCTCGCAGGTGCTGGCGATCCGCACGTGTCGTCCCGTGACGGAGGATTTCTCAAATGCCTCCATCACCTCGACGACGTGGTTGGCCATTTCGCCGGTGGCGCGATGCGGCCGGCCGCTGCGAATCGCGTAGGCCAGATCCGCCACGCCCGTACCGCGAAAGCGGTCATCCGAGTGGGTCAGCGGTACGGACTCGTAGCTCTTGCCATCTCCGCTGCGCAATCGCGCGGTGCCGTTGAACGTGTTGGGATCCGGCACCTCCACCGTGTTCTCCGTGCCAAACACCACGATCTGCGGGAGGGGAAAACTCCACACGTCAAAGCTCATCACGATCGTGACCGAGGCGCCGTTGGCGAAATCCATCACGCCCGTGAGGTGCGTGGGCGTCTCGACGGTGATCTTCTGCCCGAGTCGCTCCGGGTTCGTGATGGTGCGCTCGGTAAACGCGGTCGTGCTCGAGCCCGACACCCGCACGACCGGCCCGAGGAAATTGATCAGCGCGGTGATGTAATACGGGCCCATGTCAAACATCGGTCCCCCGCCCTTCTGGTAATAAAACTCCGGCGCCGGATGCCAGGACTCGTGGCCGTGGCCCATGCAAAAGGCGAGGGCCGAGACCGGGCGGCCGATGACGCCGTCGTCGATCAGGCGGCGGCTGGTCTGGATTCCGCCGCCGAGAAAAGTGTCCGGGGCGCACGCGACGCGCCGACCCAGCGACTTTGCGAGGTCCAGCACGCGCTGGCCTTCGCGGGAATCGAGCGCGAAGGGCTTTTCCACGTAGGCATGCTTCCCCGCCCGGAGGATTTGCTCGTTCACCGGCACGTGCGCCTGGGGAATCGTGAGATTGAGCACGATCTCGATGGCGGGATCGGCGAGCAGCTCGTCGACCGTGCCACCGTGCGCCACGCCATGCTGGGCGGCCTTGGCCTTGGCGCGCGCGACGTCGAGGTCCGCGCACGCCACGATCTCGAGCAGATCGTAGCGGCGAAGTCCCTTGAAATACGCGTCACAGATTTTGCCGCAGCCGATGATGCCGATCTTTACTTTGGGATTCATGAAAGGGATGTCGCCGCAGGGCTGGCCTCAGCCGTTGGCGTAGATTTTCCGCGTGCGATTGACATTGGGCAGCGCGATCCGCTTGCCGGACAGCACGCTCTCGATCCCACCGAAGCCAATTTCGCACACCGCGCGCATGTCCTCGTTCGCGCAGTGCGGCAGCGGGCCGCCGTCGAGGTGCGCCGCAATCTGCCCGTACGCCAGCTTGAAGACGCTGGCGGTGGCCGGAATGCCATGCGGCGCGAGATCAATGGGCTGGTTCTTCGCGTCCGCGGCAAATGGCTCGAGATACATGCCCGCGCGCACGCGGCCCTTTGTGCCAAACACGTCGACGTAAAACATTCCGTTCGGCCCCTCCGCGCCGACCTGCAACCCCTGCACGCCATTCGCGAATTCGACGTGCAGGTTGTCCAGCGACGGCTCCGGCTCGCCGGCGCCCGCGGGTGTCCGGGCGGCCGTCTCGGCTTCGACTCTCCCGCGCGCCAGCACACTCACGGGCGTGTAGCCGCCAAACTGGCAGATCAAATCCGTCGTGTGGCTGGCGAAGGACAGGAACAGCCCGCCGCAGTAGCCGACCACAGTCTTCACCTCGCCGATCAGGCCGCCCGCCACCAATTCCTGCAAACGGAGGACGTGGGGCGCCCAATGCCGCGAATACGAGCCGATGATCGGCACTGACTTTTCCCGGGCCAGCCGGAGCAGCTCATCGAGTTCCGCCAGGGAACACGTCGGCGGTTTCTCGAGGAAAATGGCGCGGCATCCGGCTGCCAGCACCTCGCGCGTAACGGCAAAATGATGCGGGCCCCGCACGCAAATCGCGACGATGTCGAGGTGCTCCGTAGCGAGCATGCGGGCCGCGTCCTCGTAGTATTTCACGTCCGGGAAACTACCGCCCCATTTCGCGCGGAATTTGTCGCGGCGTTCCGCGCTCAGGTCCGCCACCGCGGCAAGCCGGACGCGGTCGCTCTGCAAAATCCCGCCCACATGGCAATAAGGCGCCGGCTCACCGGGCGAACCGTAGCCCATGGAGATCGAGCCGAGGCCGATGACGCCGACGTTGTACATCGATCAGGCCTTGGTGGCCGCGACTGTGCCCGTCGCCGCCCATTCGCAGCCGCGCAGCAGCGTTTGCTGGAAGCCGGCGTTCTCGAGGGCAATGAATGTGCAGCCAATGTAACCATCCTTGGGCACCCCCGCCCAAAGGTGGCCCAAGGCCTGATAAAATACGCGGCCCTGTCCGTACTGCGTGACCGTCATCACCGGCTCCCAGCGCCCCGTGCCGCCGCGCTTCAGGTCCGACCAGCCGTGGGCCAGGATCTTCAGGTCGACCCCCGGGATCGGCACCAGCCGGTGGTACAGCTCATCCGTGATCCGGAAATCGGCCACGCCGGCCGTGATCGGATGGGTGTGGTCTGCAATCTTCACTTCGAATTCGTGAAACTCCCCGTGACTGCTTTCCTTGCGCCACATCAAGCCGATGAGGTTGGCGTACTCGGTCCAGTCCGGAAACGAGTTGTTGGCCGCGTGCACCGCCACGACGCCGGTTCCGGACCGCACGGCGGTCAGGAAATTTTCCTGCGCCTGCGTGCTCCAGGCCGGGCCGTTGTAGTCGATCAGGAACAGATGGTGGCGCCGCAAGGCGCCGGCGTCCGCGAGCGCCGCCGAAGGATCTTCCGAAAGCGTGACGGCAAACCGCCCGGATTTTTCCAGCACCGTTTTGAAAAATGGCGCGGACCGCTTCCAGTCGTGATTGTTGGCCCCGGTGAGGAGCAGGACGGAAAGTTTATCCATGATGAGAATTGAAGCCGCTCGCTGCGCCGGAGGGCAAAAACCGCCGCGGGCAGGGCCCGCGGCGGTCTGAACGAACATGCCGGGCCGGGCGGCCCGGCGCTGCACCCCTTAGAAATCGATGCCGAAGGACGTGTAGTACGTGGTGGGCGTGTCGAAGTAGTAGGGATTGTAGTTGTTGTTGGCGTTGAAGCCCCTTTCCAGCACAGTGGGATCCGAAGCTTGGAATTCACGTGACTTGAAGTCGCGGC
>JADMIO010871505.1_pt1 | contig 26922 bp, 15 predicted proteins | sample 8958161 | NCBI WGS metagenome assembly JADMIO01 (sample SAMN16585339, study PRJNA669376) | soil metagenome | isolation source: Crop rotation soil | place: USA: Cullars Rotation, Alabama | collected 2011
GCGGGAAGCATGCCCGAAAAGAAAGCGCGAGTCAAAAGTCGAAAGTCGAGGGTCGAAAGTCGGCAGCTAGTGGCTACCCACCAGTCTGGCAGGCAGCATGATGATGGCGCGGAGCAGTCCAAGCACACCGTCGATCGCAACCCCGATGACGCGAAACGGAATCAGAAGAACCCACACGATCGGATAAACAAAAAGCGCCAGCAGGGCCAGTGGCCAACAGAGCACCAGCAGAAGACACCACAGCAGAAATTTCATCATTTCCGGGTAATACGATCAGCGGTCCAATTAAGTTGCATGAGCGTGTCGGCGTTTAGTGACACGCAAAAGAAAAGGCCCGGCTGGGTGTCCAGTCCGGGCCTTCGTTACTTTCTAGTTTCCTCTATCGCCTAGAGCGTCGTCAGATCGATCGCGGAGTTGCTGTCGCCGAACTTCTGCATTTTGACGCCGAACCGATCGGTCAAACCAAGCATCAGGTTCGACAGCGGCGTGCCCTTGGGATACCGGACGTGGCGATTGCCGCGAATGCCCAGCGCCTTGCCCCCCACGACCATGACGGGCACATCGAAGTTGCTGTGCACGTTGCCGTTGCTCATGCCGCTGCCAAAGAGCACGGCCGTGCGATCGAGCAGCGTCGTATCCCCATCACGAGTCGACTCGAGCTTCTTGAGGAAGTAGTTGAGCATCTGAACGTGATAGGCGTTGATCTTCGCGTACGCCGTGAGCTTGTCGGGATTGTTGTCGTGGTGCGAGATCGAGTGATGCGCATCGGCGATGCCGATCTCCGGATACGCGCGCCCGGTGTTCTCACGCGCCAACATGAGGCTGGCCACGCGCGTGATGTCGGCCTGGAACGCCAGCGCCTGAAGATCGAACAGCAGCTCGACATACTCCTTGAACGTGGACGGCACGCCGACCGGCTGATCGGGCACCGAGAAGTCGCTGTTGGTCGACTCGGCCTTCGCGATTCGTGCTTCGACATCGCGGACGGCGTCGAAGTACTCACCCAGCTTGGATCGATCCCTCGAGTCGAGCTTGCGGCGAAGGTCGGCGATTTCCTCCGTGACGCCATCGAGAATCGAGCGATCTTCGGCGGCACGGTGCAACCGCTCTTCCACGGTGCTGCCCACGCCGAACATCCGCTCGAAAATAAACCGCGGGTTCGTCTCCGACGGCAGCGGCATCGTCGGGGTTCTCCACGACATGCAGTTCATGTACGCGCACGCATAGCCGTGGTCGCAGGCGCCGACGACGTCGATCCGATCGACGGTGGTTTCCAATGACGGCAGCTTCGTATCGCGGCAAATCTCGGCCGCGATGATCTGATCGATCGTCGTGCCGGCCTGAAGGTCGGCGCCCTCGGTGGCCTTCGCGTGCGTGCCGCTCATGAAGGCTGGTGCGGCGCGCGGATGCTGACCGCCCACGTCTCCCTGGTCGGTGGCCGGGAAATTGTCGAGGCCGGAGAAGACGGCCAGACGGTCGCGGTACGACTCAATGCCCTTGAGGATCGGCGTCATCTCAAAGTTCGTACCCTCGGTAGCCGGCGTCCATTGGGACATATTGGCGCCGTTGCCAATATAAACAGCGGCAAACCGAGGCACGCCCTTCGACTGCGCGCTCAGGCGCAGGGCGGGCACCATCGCATCCAGAAACGGCAGCGCGATGGTTGCGCCTACTCCACGAAGGAATGTGCGCCGGGGCAACGCGAGCTTCGTAATAATCATTCCAGTCTCCTAGTTACTTAACTCCGCCGACATTCTCTGCGTAAAGGGCGTGCTCACCACGATCTGCTGAATCAACGATGCGAACCGGTAATTGTCGGCTGCGGCCCCCCGCTTGATTGCGCGTACGGCGGGCGTATCGCTGGCTTCCAAGCCTCGACCCAAGGCATACGTTAGCAGCTTTTCCGTGACCGTCGTCAAGAACTGATCCGAGTGCTCGCGCAGCAGCTTCCGTAACTCGACCGGACCGCCGAACTTGGCGCCATCGGGCAACTGACCCGACGCGTCGACCGCCGTGCCCGACGAATAGATATCTCTCCATTCGCCAATGGCGTCGAAGTTCTCCAGCGCGAAACCCAACTGGTCCATCTGGGAGTGGCAACCGGCGCACACCGGGTTCTTGCGGTGAGCAGCCATCTGTTCGCGCATCGGAAGCACCTTGCGCGGATCCCTCTCCTCGGCCAGCGCGGGAACGTTGGGCGGCGGCGGTGGAGGGGGTGTACCGAACACGTTCTCGAGAATCCACTTTCCGCGGATAACGGGTGAGGTCCGATTCGGATACGACGTCGACATCAGGATCGCGCCTTTGCCCAGCAGCCCGCTGCGGACGCTGTCGGAGGGCAACGTCACGCGCTGGAAACGCTCGCCCTGCACACCAGGAATGCCGTAGTGCTTGGCGAGGCGCTCGTTCAGGAACGTGTAGTTGGCGTCGAGCAAATCGGTGATGGGCCGGTTCTCCCGGACGATGCTTCCGAAGAACAGGTTCATTTCCTGCTCGAGCGCTTTGCGCAGATTGTCGTCGAAGTGGAACAGCGTCTCGGGACTGGGCTGGTGCGTCTGAACGTTGCGGACGTGGAGCCATTGACCCGCGAAGTTGTCGACGAGCGCCTGTGATTTCGGGTCGGCCAGCATCCGCCGCACCTGCTGCTGCAACACGTCGGGTCGATGCAGCGTGCCTTTCGTCGCCAGGTCGAGCAGCGGTTCGTCGGGGATACTGCTCCAGATGAAGAAAGACAGCCGCGACGCCAGGTCGATGTCGCTGACATGGTATGCAGTATTCGGCGCCACTCCGGGCGGCTGACTTTCCGCGCGGAAAATGAACTTCGGGCTGACCAGGATGCTGCGAAGAGCCATTTCGACGCCCGATTCGAAGCCGCCTTGCTCCGCCCCGACGCGATACCGCTTCAACGGGACCGCGATTTCGGCCTCTGTAACGGGGCGGCGATAGGCGCGGCGCGCCAGCGTCGAAATGATCCGCTTGGCGCACGTTTCGTCGGTCGCGCTCGCCGGGCTGCAGATGAGCACGCGCCGCCGGCTGTCGGTGTCGCCCGTCGTCGCCGTGCCCGCCAACGGGCCGGTGATCCGCAGGAACGAGAGCTTGGGCATGCCGCCGACCGCGCGATACGGCTCACGCCGCAGCGAAGGATCGAAGAGGTCCTCGGCGACCGTCGCGGTCTTCTGCGCGAAGTACGCCTGAACGAGGTGTTCGCCGGCCTTTACGTGCACGGTCACCTTCATCTGCTCGAGCGTCTTCTTTTCGAGCTCCGCCCGCTGCGGTCCGAGCCGGTTGGGGCCGCCCCACTCCGGTCCGCCGAGGCCCGCCGTCCATACCTTGACGGCGTCGATGGCGATGTCGAGATTGTGGACTTCGGCAGAGAAATTTTCGAAGCCGTCGTTCGCGCCGTTCTCTTTCGGGCGCGTTTCAATCAGGTAATCGCCGTCGGCCGGGAAAAGATAGCGAAGTGCTATCCCCCCGCGAGTGCCGAAGGGCATCTCATCGCTCCACCGCGTGCCGACGTTGCGATCGGTCGGCTCGAAAAACGTTTCAGGCGTCGGCATGCCGCGCGGACGCGTCAGCGCGACCTGGCTGATCTTCGCGGCCGCACTGAGATAGCGCTCGGTCAGCGCCGACGAGAGCGTCAGCGCATCGGCGTTGTTATCGAAACCAAAACCGGCTGTATCGGGCGGCAACATCGACGTGACGTCGATGTCGAGCGCCAGCAGATCGCGGATGGCGTTCTTGTATTCGGCGCGGTTCAGACGCCGCAATCCCGGCCGCCCCGGATTGGGATTGGCCATCGCCGCGCGGTCGAGATCCGTTTCGAGGTACCGCACCAGGCTGTCGGCCGTTGCTTTGTCCGGCCGCGGCCGTCCCGCTGGGGGCATGGCGCCGGTCCCGAGTTTCCGGACGACACGCTCCCACGCCTCGCTGTTTTTCGCTGGAGCCGAGATGTCGAGGGCGGTCAGGACGAGGCCGCCCGATTTCACCTTTTCGTTGTGGCACGTAAAGCAGTACTTGCTGAGCACCGCTTGATGCGCGGCGGCCGGCGAAGCCGGTTCCGCGACCGATTGCGGCGCCGCTGCAGCGGCCTGCTGCGCATTCCCACGAACACCGTAGGAGAAGACGATAATCGCGCACGCGGACGCGGTCAGAAACATGAACCGGCGCTTCATCGCACTTTCTCCTCGGGTGGGAGTGCTTCTTTAGGAATCAAGTTTGGGCACAAGCCGGGGCACGGAATTTCCTTCGCCCCGAGTTTACGCAGCAAAACCGCCGTGTGCGGTTGCGCGGCGAACGAATTCCCGTATTCGACGCCGTTGGCGATCGCGAGCGGCGTTCGGCCGCTCTTATCGACTACGTCGAGCTTCGCTCCGTGATCGAACAGGTACTGCACCACGCTGTTGGCGCCTCGATAGGCCGCGGCGTGCATGGCGGTCTCGCCGGTATCGGCCACGAAATTCACATCGAGCCCCGCCTCTTCGACGAGCAGCTTGACCGCTTCGAGCACATCGGCTTCGCTGGCCTTGTCCTGATTCGACGCCCACGCGATGCCGGCTGCCGCCATCAACGGCGTGATGTTCACGCCCGTATTGATCTTCGGATCGGCACCGTTGGCGAGAAGCAATCGCATTACTTCGACGTCAGCCGACTTGGCCGCGTACAACAACGCCGTGGCGCCGACCAGACGCCGGCGGTACCGCGCGCCGCCCCAGCGCGGTTCCATGTCGCTGTTGCGGCCGTTGACGTCGGCACCATGCGCGAGCAGCGATTTGATGACGCGCATCCGATCGATGTTGACGATGATGAGATCGTCGCTGACCGACCAGTTGGCGACGTGCACGGCAGCCTGCAGCGGTTTTCCCCACGAGTTGTTCCGTCCGTTGCCCCCTTCGGTGCCAACGTCGCGCAGCTGCTCGTAGAAGCTCGGGGTCTTGAGCGTGAGCTTCACTTCCTGCGCTTTCGCGCCGGTAACGGTCAGCGCGGTCGTGCCGCCTTCGGCGTTCGGATCGGCACCCTTGTCGAGGAGCAGGTCCACCAGGTCTTCGTGGCCGTTGATGATGGCGACGAGCAACGGCGTCGCGAAATCTCCGGAGCGCTTCTCGTTGACGTCGGCGCCGGCGGCGAGCATCGCCTGGACGGTGCGCATGTCGCCTTTACGCACGGCGAACAGGAACGGCGTCGTACCGCCGTTTGATCGGGCGCGAAGGTCGGCTCCCATCTCGAGCAACGCCGCCACCATCGCGCTGTCGCCGGCGGCGGCTGCCCACATGAGCGCGCTCTGACCGCTCCACGTTTCCTTTGCGTTCACATCGGCGCCGGCACGCACGAGCATGGCAACCGCGTCGACTTTGGACGATCGCGACGCCAGCATCACCGGCGTCTCGCCACTGTTCACGAAATTGATGGGATCGTTCGGATTGGCGCCCGCTTTAAGGAGCAGGTCGATGACCGGCGCGCTGCCCTCCTGCGCCGCAAGCGCGAGCGGGGTGACGCCGTAGTTGTTTCTCGCGTTGACGTTGGCCTTCGCTCGGATAAGGGCGGCTGCCACCTCGGCGTCGCCGCGGTAAGCCGCCCAGTGAAGCGCGGTGGCTCCGTCGGGCTGCGTCGCGTTGACGTCCGCGCTCTTCTTCAACAGCGCCTGAGCGGTCTGACTGTCGCCTCGCTGCACCGCGTCGGCAAGCGGCGCCGGTTTAGCGGGCGGGGCGATGACGACATCGGCAGCACCCAGACTGACGGCGCCCGCCGCCACGGCAACACCGACTGCTGCCAACCACGATCGTTTCGATAGCATAAAGTTTGTTAGCTAAACCAAAGCAAACACGACAGTTCCAGTCGCAGCATCTAACGCGTCGCAGAACCTTGGGATCCGTGAGGAGAACTAGATCAGTTTAAAGCGAAACGGAGGGGTAAGAGGTAAAAAGTTGTTTCAGGGGGTGGTGGTTGTTAGTTGTTGGTTGTTAGTTGTTGGTTGAGCTGAACAGGCCGGCGCGCTGACCTCAGCCACCGGCTTATCCCTATGCGCGTGCTAGCTTCCAGCTATCAGCTACCAGCTATCAGCCTCCAGTTGCAAAAAAGCCCGCCCAATTGCTCAGGCGGGCTTTCACTACTAGAACCTAGAACCCAGCACCTAGAACCTAGAACCTAGAACCGCATATTACGTGTTCGCAATCTGTGGAATCAGCGTGCCGTACACGTCCGTCAACCGCATGTCGCGGCCGTTGAACCGGTACGTCAGCTTCGTGTGATCCAATCCCAGGAGATGCAGGATCGTCGCGTGCAAGTCATGATACGAAATCGGCTGCTCCTGCGCCTTGTAGCCGAACTCGTCGCTCGCACCGATCCGCTGACCGCCCTTGATGCCCGCACCGAACATCAGCACGGTCTGCGTGCCCGGGTTGTGATCGCGTCCGACGCCGCGCTGCGAAATCGGCATGCGGCCGAACTCGGAGTGCATGATGACGAGCGTCGAGTCCAGCAACCCGCGCGACTTCAGGTCCTTCAGCAAACCGACCGTCGGCAGATCGACTTCCGCCGCGTGCTGCGTATGGTTGGCCTTGAGGTCGCCGTGGGCGTCCCATGTATCGGTGTTCTGGTTGCCGACGCCGCCGGCGAAGATCTGGACGAACCGCACGCCGTGCTCGACGAGCCGGCGCGCCATCAGGCACTGGCGGCCGAACTGCTCGGTCACCTTATTATCGATCCCGTAGAGCTTTTTCGTCGCCTCCGATTCGTTCGTCGTGTCGATGGCGCTCGGCGCGCAACCCTGCATGCGGTACGCAAGCTCGTACGACGAAATGCGCGCCGCGAGCTCGCTGTTGCCCGGGAATTTCTCCATGTCGAGCTGATTGAGCTTGGCCAGCGCATCGAGGCGCGCGCGCTGATCCTCCGCCGTCATTCCCGTTGGCGGTTTCAGGTCGACAATCGGATCGCCGGTTGAACGGAACAGAGTGCCCTGGTATGCGGCCGGCATGAAACCCGCGCTCCAGTCGTTGGGCCCGCCGAGCGGACCACCGCGCGAGTCGGTCATGACGACGTAAGCCGGCAAGCTCGACGCCTGCGAGCCCAGGCCGTACGTGACCCACGAACCAACGCTCGGGAAGCCGAGATTGATCTGGCCGGTCTGCATTTCATACGTTCCCTGCACGTGGTCGTTTGAACGGCCGTAGACAGAGTGCAGGAACGCGATGTCGTCGACGTGCTGGCTGAGGTGCGGGAAGATTTCCGACACCTCGATGCCGCTCTGCCCGTACTTCTGGAAGCTGAACGGGCTCGGCATCAGCGGACCCGGGAATCCCTGCCGGACGATGACGTCGCCCTTCACCTTGCCGTCGATCGGCTCCCCGGCGTATTTCGTCAGCGCCGGCTTCGGATCGAAGGTATCCATCTGGCTCCAGCCGCCGCCCATGAAGAGCGAAATGACGGCGGTCGCGCGCGGCTTGAAGTGCGGCTGTTTCGGCGCATACGGATTGACGCCGACCGCGGCCGCGGCACACGCATCAGACGAAGCAGGAGCCGCCGCCAGCAGGTTGTCGCGGTCGAGGAGATATGCCAGCGCAAGGCCGCTGATGCCGCCGCCCGACTTGAACAGAAATTCGCGCCGATCCCAGAAATTCTTGCTGCATCGATGCGACATCACTCACCTCATGTACATGAACTCGTCCAGATTCAGGACGACGTGCGTAAACGACTCGAGGGATTGCTTCTTGATGAGATCAGTGCCGATGGAAATTTCCAGCGGCGTCGCCGAACGGGCCAGCGCGATGCGGTACGCCAGATCCACCTGTGCGGCCGGATCCGCGGTTTCGCGGCTGACGCGATTGGCCAGCCACTTCGCCTGACCTAACACGAACGGGTTGTTCAAGAGCGTCAACGCCTGTGTCGGAACCGTCGACACGTTGCGCGCGCCGGCAACCGAATTCAAGTCGGGATGATCGAAGGTGTCGAACATCGGATACGGCAGCGACCGTCGGCGATAGACGTAAACGCCGCGACGCCAGGCGGCCGGGCCTTCCGGCGTGTTCTCCCACTTGCCGCGGAACTGGCCTTCAAGAATATCGGCCGGAATATACGGGAAGATCGGCTCGCCGCCAATCGTCAGATTGATGTTCCCGCCGACGGCGAGCATGTTGTCGCGCACGATTTCCGCGTCGAGGCGCTGCGGCCGGAACCGCCACAGATACCGGTTCTCGACGTCGTTCTTCAGATCCTGTCCGTCATCGAAGACCGACGCCATCTGATAGGCCTCGGACATCATCATGAGCTTGTTGATCTGCTTGGTGCTCCACCCGCGGTTCATGAATTCCACCGCGAGCCAATCCAGCAGCTCGGGATGCGTCGGCTGATCGCCCATCTTGCCGAAGTTCTCGAGCGTCGACACGATGCCGCGGCCGAAATGCTTCTGCCACAGACGATTGACCCACACGCGGGCCGTCATCGGGTTCTGCGGCGACGCGATCCATTTGGCGAGCGCCAGCCGGCGCCCCGATGTGTGACCGTCGGGCCGTGGAATTTCTGTCGGCGGATTGCCGTACGTGATCACGCTGATGAAGCCGGGCTTCATCTCGGGGCCTTTGCTTTCGACGTCGCCCCGAATCAGGAAGTACGACTTCGGAACCTTGTACGGCTGAGGCTGATCGCCGCGATGCAGATAGCTGCCGCCTTCGGCTGGCGGTATCCGGCACTTCGGACAGCTGACGACGTTGTCGCCGAGACCGAGCGGCTGGAACCGGTAATCGCCGTCGGTGACGATCTCGGCCATCGGCAGCGGCTTCGGCTTCTGTTTGATCAGCGCGGTCTGCTCGGCACGCAGCTGCTTCTTGCGCTCGAGCTCGGCCGGCGTCATCAGCTTCTCGACTTCGACCACCGACGCGCGCACGCCCGTCAGCACCTGCGTCGCGAGCAGCTGCTCCCCGGGGGTCCGCTCGTTTTCCGGCTTGGCCGCGGCGAGATAAATATTTTCGGGAAACTTCTCTTTGACCTGCGCGAGGTTCAGCTTGTCGCGATACGGCTTTTCGATCTTCGTGATCTCGTCGTTGATCGCGTCGAGCTTCTTGTTGATCTCCTCGAGCTTGTTCAGGTACGCCTCGGCCTCTGCCGGCGGTGCCAGCGGGTACTCGGTCTCGACATAGCCGAAGATCGCCGCCTCCATGGCGTAGTAGTCCTTCGCCATGATCGGATCGAATTTATGGTTGTGGCACCTCGCGCAATTGACCGTCAGGCCCAGCATCCCCTTTCCGATCGTGCCGAGGATCTCGTCGAGGTAGTCGTACCGCCGTTCCGGATTGTCTTTCTCGCGGAACAGCACGCGCGGTCCCATCCGGAGGAATCCGGTCGCAATCAGACTGTCCTGCGTGCGGTAGTCCATCTCGTCGCCCGCGATCTGCTCGATGATGAACTGCGAGTACGCCTTGTCTTCGTTGAACGACTTGATGACGTAGTCGCGATAGCGCCAGGCGTTCGGCCGATGGATGTCGTACTCGAAGCCGCCTGAATCGGCGTAACGGGCGACGTCCAGCCAATGGCGTCCGTAGCGCTCGCCGTAATGGGGCGACGCCAGCAGCTTGTCGATCAATTTCTCCCACGCATCGGGGCTCTGGTCGGACACGAACTCGTCGACTTGCGCCGGGGTCGGCGGCAGGCCGAGCAAATCGAGGTACGCGCGGCGGACGAGCGTGTTCTTGTCGGCGCGCGGCGCTGCCTTCAACCCTTTGTCGGCTCGCGCTTTTTCGAGGAAGCGATCGATCGGGTTGATGAGGTTCTTGTTGGCGACGACCGGCGGCGGGGTCTGAACCGGAAGCTTGAACGTCCAGTAGTTCCGCTCTTCCTGAGTGATGGGCCGCTCCATGAGCGCGGCAACCGCCGACGATACTCCGCCCGTCGATGACGATGACGTTGAAGACGAGGTCGACGCCGGTGCAGCCGCGACACCGTCCCACTTCGCGCCGTCGTTGATCCACTGTTTGATCGCCGCCACCTGGGCCGCCGTCAACGGCGCGCCCTGCTGAGGCATCTTCGGATTTTCGAGACCGGCGACGCGCTTATACAAGCGGCTCTGCTCGGCGTTCCCGGGGACGATATCGGAACCATGCTGGCCGCCGGCGAGCGCCGTCTCGCGAGTCCGCAGGTCGAACTTCGACAGCTGCAATCCCTCACCGTGGCAGCTCATGCAGCTGTTGGCGAAAATCGGTTGAATATCCTTGGCAAAGCTGACGGATGTTTCCCAGACCGCGCCTTGATCGATCCACGTTTTCAACGCGGCCAGCTGGGCCGCCGTCAACGGATCGCCCTGCATCGGCATCTTGGGCTGGTCCAAACCAGCCGCCAGCCGGTACAGCTTGCTGCGCTCGGCGCTGCCCGGTACGAGGACCGCGCCGTGCGCGCCGCCCTGCATCGCCGCGTCGCGCGAGCTGAGGTCGAGCTCGCCCAGTTTCAAGTCGGCGCTATGACAACTGAAGCAGCTCTTCTCGAGAATCGGCTGCACGTCTTTGGCAAACGTCACCGCGCCGGCCGGTGCGGCGGGCGCCGGGGCTTGCGCGTGCAACAGCGCGGCAACCGACCCGGCTGCCGCCGCGACAACAATCGAAGTGACCAGTCGCCGCATCAAAATCCTCCTGAATACAGCGGTATTACGGCGCAAAAAGTGCGTAAGAAAATTATGAGGCAGGCCTCCGGGGCGCAGATGTTATAAATTGTTTCAAAAGAGCCCCGTATCTTGATGCGCCCTTGGGTTTTGGCGGTTTTCTGGCTTGTTGTGTGCCTTGCCGCGACCGCCTGTGCAAAGCCGGCCGCCGCCCCGCCCCGCCGCGTCGTCGTGCACACCTCGGCCACGACGGCCAACGACCTGAAGGACGCGATGTCGCGCCTGCCCGAAGTCACCGTTGAAGCGGTGACGCCGGGGGGATCGTCGGTTACGAGCCTCGAAGACATTCAGCGTGGCACGACGGACGTCGGCATCGCGATGGCCGATGTCGCCTACCTCGCCTTTGCCGGGCAGCTGGATGAGACGTCGCGAACGTTCGATCAGCTTCGCGGCATGGCGCTCCTGAATCTGAACGCGCTTCATCTGCTGGTCTCTTCGAAGTCGCCGATCGCCGGCATTCAGGACTTGCGCGGCAAGCACGTCGCCATGGGACCCGTCGGCAGCGCGACGGCGCTGCTTGCCGAAGTCTTGATGAAGGCCTACGGCATCGACCGGACGCAGGTGACCCAGGAGCGGCTCCCGTATCCGGCAACCGCTGAACTGCTGGCCAAAGGCGAACTCGACGCGGCGTTCATGACGCAGACGCCGCCGAGCGAGCCGGTCCTGGCGGCCACCGAACATGGCGCGCGCCTGGTCGAGGTCGTTGGACCTCAGGTCGAACGGCTGCGTGGCGAGCACCCGTTCCTGCGGCGCACGCTGATTCCGGCCAACACATATCGGAATCAGCCGGCGGCGGTTCATACCGTCGGTGTGGATCTGGTGCTGCTCTGCCGCGCGAGCATGGACGAAGACCTCGTGTATCGGCTGCTCGACGCGTATTTCGCGACGCGTCCGGGATCGGCGCCCGCCACCGATTTCGAGCGTGCTCCGGCCACGCCGGTCCCGCTCCACGCCGGCGCCGCGCGCTATTACCGCCAGCGCGAGCTCGAACGATGACGGCGGCGGTTCGATGAAAGTCGAAAAAATCATCGCCTGGGGCGGATGGCTGACGGCGCTGCTCGCCGTGGCGGTCGTGCTGGGCATTGGCACCCTGCTCGGGTTCGGCTATCGGGCGACGCGCGAATGGCAGCGCAGCTCGCAGCTCCTCGTCGATCGCGACACGGCGGAAAACCTCGACCAGATCGCGACGGCCCTTGCGCGCGACATGCAGGGCGCGCAGTCGCGCGTGCTCGCCAATCGAGACTGGGGCGAGCTCTCGATCGACGCGCTGACCGACACAAGCGACCAGGTCGCGACCGCGTTCGCACGCTACCCGTACCCGGAGTCCTTTTTCAGCTGGGGCGACGCGCGCCGCCACGACATCGTCTTCTTCAATCGCGCGAACCGGTATCCACACTGGATGCCGCAGAGCGACGAGCCGCACGCGTTCCCGGTTGTCGTCGTCCGGAATCCACCAGGCGCGGACGATCTGCGGCGGCGTATCGACGTTTACGGCAAAGCGCGCACCAGATACGTCGCCTTCAACACCGAGATGGGCGGCCAGCCGTACCAGGTGATCGCGCGCCTCTCGTATTCGGATCCGCTCGACGAGAATCTGCAGTCGGTCATCGGGTTCACGGTCAACCTCGCGTGGGTGCGAGGCTCGTACTTCCACGACATCCTGTCGCAGGTCGTCAGCCGCGGCTCGCGATTGAACGTGGCGGTGATCGACGCCGACGGCAAACCGGTCGTCGGCGCCGCGTCGACGGCCGACGCGATGGTGAGGGAATTTCCGCTGCTGTTCCTCGATCCGTTGACGAGCCGCATCGCGATGGCGCCGGGCACGAGCAAGACGTGGACGATTGCGGCCCGCCACTCACCCGACTCGGCGCTGCTCGGCGCCGCGCAGGGCGCGGACGAAACGCTGCTCGTCGCGGGTGCGGCGGCGCTGACGCTGGCGATTGGCCTCGTCCTCGCCGTTCGCGCGGTGCGCGCCGGGCTCGCGCTGACGACCATGCGATCGGAATTCGTGTCGTCGGTCACCCACGAGTTGAAGATGCCGCTCGCGAACATCCGCGCGATGGCCGACACGCTGGCGCGCCGTCCGATGGAGGCGGCCAAGATTCGGACCTACGCCGACTACCTCGTGCAGGAGGCCAAGCGCCTGACGCGCCTTGTGGACAATCTGCTCGCGTATTCGCGGATCACCGACGTCACCAACGTGTACTCGTTCGAGCCGATTGCCGCGTCCGAGCTCATCGACGACGTGCTGCAGAGTTTTCGTCACCCCATCGCCGAACGCGGCTTCAAAGTCGACTGCGACATTCCCGACGATCTGCCGCTCGTGCGCGCTGATCGGGCGGCGATGGTGCTGGCGCTCGACAATCTGGTGGACAACGCGATCCGCTATTCCCGCGATCAGGGGTCGCTTCGCGTGACGGCGCGGCAGGAGGGCGGGGTGGTGATTATCGAGATTTCCGATCGCGGCGCGGGGATCCCGGCCGACGAGCTGCCGTTCGTCTACCGGAAGTTCGTGCGCGGGCGGGTGACGCGGACGACGAGCGGCAGTGGACTTGGGCTGGCCATTGTGAGCAGAATCGTGGCCGATCACCACGGCACGTTCGTCCTCGAGAGCGAATACGGCGTCGGCAGCACTGCGCGTGTGAGGCTGCCGGTTGCAGGAGAATGAGAGCGGATCGTGGAACTAAGAACTAAGAACTAGGAACTAAGAAGTTACTGAAAGTATGGCGGCGCGAATTTTAATCGTCGAAGACGATCCGATCTTTCGATCGGTGATGCGGGACAACCTCGTGTTCGAGGGGTATCGCGTCGAAGCGGTGGCCGACGGCAACTCGGCGCTCGCGCAGGCGCGCGCGTTCTCGCCCGATCTGATCGTGCTCGATCTCACGCTGCCCGACTGGGACGGCCTCGACCTGTGCCCGCTGCTCCATCAAGGCGGCAAAGTGCCCATCATTATTCTGTCGGCGCGGGGACAGAAGGTGGACAAGATCCGCGGTCTCAAACTGGGCGCCGACGATTACATTACCAAGCCGACCGATCTCGACGAGCTGCTGGCGCGCATCCGCGTCGTGCTGCGCCGCTCGCGGCCGACGGTCGAACGGTTGCGCGTCGGCCGTTTGCTGATCGACTTCAAAACATCGAAGGCGAGCTGTGGCCCGACGACGGTGCGTTTGACGCACCGCGAATTCGAGCTGCTGCGGTATCTGGCGGAGCGGCGCGATAAAGTCGTGCACCGCGACGAGCTGCTGCGCGAGGTGTGGGGATATCTCGACGCGAGCGTGACGACGCGCTCGGTCGATCAGACGATCGCGCGGTTGAGAAAGAAGATTGAACCGGATCCGCATCGACCCGAGTTCATTCGAACGGTGCACGGCGACGGTTATTGCTTGAGCGCCGCACCCGCGGAATAGCAAGAACGTTGGACACGAAGGCACGAAGATCTATTTCGACTGCGCGCCTCCGGCGCTCTGATTGAAACGATCGGCAAGAAAAGCATGACACGGGATTAGGTGGTCATGTTTTTCTTGCCGATCGTTTCAATCAGAGCCGACTAGCGTCGCTAGTCGGCGCAGTCGAAGTATCAAGGCACGAAGAACACTCAGAACGTCGTGCCTTGACATGATCATTCCTTGTCGAGATCGGCCTTCGTGGTCTTCGTGCACTTCGTGTCTTCGTGATCCTTGTTTCTGAGTGTCGAAGGAGAGCAGATGAGCAAACAAACGCATAGTCGGCGGGGATTTGTGAAGCGGGCGGGATTGGCGGTTGGTGGCACGTTGGGATCGGCGCTCGTTCCGGAATTTGCCGCCGCGCAAACGCGGCCGCCGGCCGAAACGTCCAGCAAGGCTGTGCGCTTCCGGCAAGCCCTCACTAACCCTCAGGGTTTGGTGTTGCCTGTCGTCAACAGCGTGCTCATGGCGCGGCTGTGCGAGATGGAAGGATTTCAGGCCGGCTTTATGGGCGGCAGCGGCTTCGCTGCGCAATACGGATTGCCGAACAACAGCCTCGGCACGCTGACCGAAGTGATGAATTACATGAATCAGGTCGTCGAAAATACGAACCTGCCGATGCTGGTCGACGCCGAAGACGGGGGCGGCAGCCCCGTCATCGTCTATCGCATCGTCCAGGGATTTGAGCGGGCGGGCGCCGCGTGCATCATGATCGAAGATGCCGTCGATCCCAGCACACACTTCAACGGCAAAGGCGCCCCGATCGCGACGGCCGCGCAGATGGCGAATCGAGTCAAGGCCGCCGTCGACGCGCGCAAAGATCCGAACGTCATGATCCTCGTGCGCAGCGATGCGCCGACGAAGGGCTATCCGGAACAGCACACGCTCGATCTGGCATCCGCATGCTCCGACGCTGGAGCCGACGCGTTTTATTTTGCGGGCTTCACGCTCGATCAACAGCAGAAGGCGAAGTCGCTGCTCAAGAAGCCCCTGATGGTTGGTTCAAACGGTCCGGCGTCAGAATGGAAATCGAAAGGCGTCGACATGGCGTACACCCACGTCGAGAACGTCGGCATCGGCGCGATCTACATGGCGCTGAAAGAACTGAAGACGACCGGTAGATTCGCCGAGACCGCGAAGATGCAGCTGCCTCCCGACGTCAACGCCAAGTTGATCGATCAGGAAGGCTGGAGGGCCCGCGCCAAGAAGTACGGCGTCATGATGTGATCGGGTGATCAGGGAACTAGGAACTAGGAACTAGGAACTAGGAACTAGGAATCTCAACACAGAGACACAGAGACACGGAGGAATCAGGCAACTTCGCGCCTTCGGCGCATGAACGACGATTTGTATTCATGCTCTATCGTTCATTCATGGATGGCCGCGTAAGCGGCCATCCAAGTTGCCATATCGCACAGAGGTGTCTCCTCCGCCCGGGCTAGAAGTCGATCTGCGCTCCCAGCTTGAAGAAACGCCCGAACTGAATCGCCGATGGCACCAGCCAGTTCGGCCCATACGTCGTATTCAGACTCGTCGTCGCCGATCCATTGAAAATATTGGCGACGTCGAGGTTTCCGGTCACTCGAAGCTTGTTGATTCGGAGCCGCTTCGAGAAGCGGACGTCGAGCTGGCGCTGCCGGTCCGCGTACATCGTGCCCGGTTCGATGAGCGCCACGTTGACGGTGCCGTTCGGGCCGCTGGATAGATCGCGGCCAAGCGACTGAGAAATCTGCGCATTCGAATAGTTCCGCGTCGCGGTAATTTCCGGGCCAGGACGATCGCGATACACCATTCCCACGACCGTGCCAAACGGCAACGGCACGAACCCGGTAAACGTGTAGTACTGCTGCAGCGGAGTACCCGCGTCGCAGAACCGCAGCGCGCCCGGCGAGTCCACGACGAAACACGCGTTGTTCGTTTGCTGGTCCGTGCTCAGGCCGCCCGTGATCACGATCCCGTTCTTCAGCCGCATCTGTTCGGTGATGTCGACACCGTTATAGATCTGTTTCTGTTTTCCGTACTGAGCCGCATCGCGGACGACGATCTGGCTTTTGCCGAACTGCGCCTGGCTCACGTCGTACAGTCCGCAGATCTGGTAGCCCCCTCCGTCCGGCAGGCGGTCGTCGACAGGCGCCGTCACGCAATACTGGCTGTAATCGGCGGGCGTGACGAACGTGTTGTCGTTGACCGTAAAGTTCGCGAAGTTACGCCGGTAGTAGCCCACCGTGACGGAGATTCCATTGGCGATCTGGCGCTGAATCTGCGCCGTCGTCTCCCAGTGGTACGGCCGGAGATCCGTCGTCAATTTCGGGTCATAGACGAGGGCGTTCGGATTGTTCTGACCGAAGTTCAGATTCGAGATCTGCCCGCACTCGCCGTTCAGGAGCGGGTTCTTCAAATCGCAATCGATGATGAAATTGCCGTTGTCGGTCCAGTTGCGGTCCGCTTCGATGACGGAGCGGACGACTGGGTTGTTGCGTCCGAGGCCGCGGGTACCAGCCCCGTCTTGCGACGCGACGAAGCGGCCGAAGCTCGCTTTGATGGCGGTCTTGCCGTCGCCGAATAAATCGTACGAAATCCCGATGCGGGGATTGAGGTCCTTCCACGTGACGAGGGTCTGCGCGGCAAAATCGCGCGCTCCAACGAAAAATCCCGCGTCCAGATGCGTCTCCGGCGAGCTCATCGTGAAGTAGTCGTACCGCAAGCCGCCGGTAAGCGTCAGCCGTTTGCGCACCCACTGGTCCTGAACGAAGATCCCCAGGTTCGGGTGGATGTCGTTCTCGTACCGAAACGGCGTCGCGTAGAGCCGGATCGAGTTCGGCAGATTGTTCCGGAAGGTCCAGGCCTGCGCGCCGTTGGGTTCGCGGCCAAAGAGAATCGATCCCGACTCGTGGCGCATGCCCATCTTGAACGAGTGGGATCCGGTGATGAACGTGGCGCTGCCCTGCCCCTGCAGCAGCTTCGAATCGTTGGGGCCATACAAATTCGATTCGGCGCCGCCTCCGAGGGTCGACGACGCTCCCCACATGATGTTGGTGGTCGCTTCGAATTTCGAGATGACGTCGTATCCGACGGGCGGCGCGCTGCACAGGCACGTCTCTGGTGTGTGACGCCGCTGATCGTAGTTCGACGAGTTGTGGGCGACCGATGCCTCGAGGAGCCAGCGGTTGGTAATCGGCGACTTCCACCCCAGGCTCATGAAGATGTTCGGCAGATACGGGCTGTAATTGGTCGCTTCGGGCGCACTCAACGTCCGGCCGCGGTGGAAAGCGATCTGCGGCGCGTTGTCCACGAACGCGCTGATCTTGTGCTTCGGCGCGGCTTGCCAGGTGAGGCGCGTGTTTCTGCTGACCTGCGACAACTTCAATTCGGCCGGGCGCGTGAGATCAGGCGTATATACGTTGCCGCGCGGTGTCAGGTTGTCGTAAATGCTCTGACGGATGGTGATGACCTCGTAGTTCTTGTGGGAGGTGAAAAACCACAGCTTGTCGCGAAGGATCCGGCCGCCGAGCGCCGGACTGATCTCGACGAACTTCTGCGTTCTCGTCAAACTGTTTTCCGTGAACCCGAACGCGCGCAATTCGTCGGTCAGGTTGCTCGCTGCGAGGTTCTTGTCCGTGTACTCGGCATAGAAGCTGCCGCTGAAGGTGTTGCCGCCCTCCTTCGGAATCACGTTCGTGATCATGTTTCCGTAAGATGACTCGGCCGTGCCACCACCCGTCATGACCGCCACTTCCGCCACGTATGCCTGGGCGACGCGGAACGTGATGCTTCCACCCTGCATGCCGTTGATGGTCGCCGTGGTCAGCCCGTCGATCGTGTAGTCGGACGCAGCGCCTCCGTGCGCGCTCGCTCCCATATCGTCGACGCCACCCGGCGGCTGTGACAGCGACGCGCCCCGGACACCGGGCGTCAATGCCGCAAACGATTGAGGCGATCGCGAGTTCGATGGGAGCGTCTCCAGCGCGTCCTTCGTAAACAACACCTGCGACGTGGCGTTATGCGTGTCGACGAGAGGGGCAGATCCGGTGACGGTAATCGTCTCCTCGACGGCGCCCACCTGCATCGCCACCGAGACGGTTGCCGTAAACGCGGCGGGCAACTCGATTCCATCGCGTTTGATCGAGCTGAACCCGGGCAACGAGAAGGTGACGGAATAAACGCCTGGCCTTAAATCCTGAATGTTGTAAGTGCCATCGGTCCCGGTGACCGCTGTTCGTACTTTTTCGATGAGTGCCGGGCTGGCTGCTTCGACAGAAACTCCCGGCAGAACGGCGCCGCTCGTGTCTCGAACCACCCCGGCAATGCCGCTCTGGGCGGACGCCATCGCCGGAATGAGTAGACAGATAGCTGCGGCTACGCCACGCACGAACCCGATGCGCTTCTCCATGTGTCCCGCTCCTTCGCTCGAGATGCCTTAGGAAGGCACGAGCATAAGCGATTTCAGGGACTACTGAGCGCCTAATTTGCGAAGCAGATTGATGGTGCTTTGCTGGGCTGTGGGAAACCCGTAGGCATCGGTCGGGGCGTCGTCGCCCTGGCCTCTTCCACCGCGAGTCAATGCGCCCAGCGGCGTTAAACCGCGTTTGTTCTTGACGTTGAGATCGGCGCCCCGATCGGCGAGCAGTTGAACCACGGAGTCGTACCCCATGGCGGCGGCGCTGTGCAGCGCCGTATCTCCGGATCTATTGACTGCGTTCACATCGCTCCCGCCATCGAGCGCGATTTTGACCGCATCCAAAACCACACTCTCCGGTTCGATGATGCCCCAGTCGCACACGCAGATCTGCCGGCGCGTTTCATTGCGGCGTGGGTCGCGGGCGCGGGCTTCGCCATTACCGGCGGCGAGCATCAGCGCCGTCGTGCCGTCGGGCATCACCGCCTCGCGATTGGCTCCGGCGTCGACTAATGCGCGCATGATATCGACTTCGACGAATTTCGCAGCCAAGAGGTAAGCAGTCGCGCCAACCAGCCGGGATTGGAGCTGAAAATCGTTGCTGTCGCGCCGCGCCGGTGAGCCTTTCCGGATGCGGATGTCCGGATCGGCGCCGTAGGTCAGCAGCGCTTTGACGAGCGCGACATCGCTCCTGTTGATCGCCGCATGCAGCGCCGTGTACCCGACACCGGCCGCATTCGGAGCGGCGCCTTTCTCGAGCAGCCACGCGCCCAGTGCCCCGTGCCCGCTGTGCGCGGCGACGATGAGCGCGCTTGCGCCATCGGGCAACGCATCGTTCACGTCGGCGCCGGCCGCGACGAGAAGCTTGGCGGACTCGAGGTCTCCGACTCGCGCGGCAAACAGCAGCGGCGTGCTGCCCCCGCGCAGCACTTCTGTGACAGCCCCACCGCCACCGCGATTACCAGTTTCGACATTCTGCGGATACGTGCGCGAGCGCGCTTGAATGTCGGCACCCACCTCGACGAGCGCCCGTACGACGTCGGCGTGCTGCTGCCCGACCGCCCACATCAGCGCCGTCTGATCGTTGATCGATTCCTTCGCATTCACATCTGCGCCGGCGGCCAGAAGCGCTGTGACCGCCGCGAGATCGCCGGTGCGCGCGCACTCCATCAGCACGGTCTCGCCGCGCAGCAGCTTGGCGTTCGGATTGGCGCCGGCCGCAAGCAGCCGTTTCACCATCGGCGCGCTTCGATTCGTGCACGCAAGATACAGCGGTGTGACTCCGAGCTCGTTGGCCATCTCGCGGGCGCCGGCGCGAATCAGCAAATCGGCGGCCGTCAGGTCGTCGCGGTGAGCGGCCCAGTGAAGCGCTGTCGCGCCGTCCGGCTGACGCGCGTTTACATCGACGCGCTCCTTTAACAGCGACCGGACAGCCTCCATATTCCGCGCTTTGACGGCTTCGATGAGCCGGAGGTCGGCAGCCGCCGATAGATGCGCGGCGCAGAAGAGCGACACGACGACGGGCGCAACGAGGCTCTTCGAGATCCGCATCTTCGGCAGCTCCTGCATCGATCCGAAACTACCCGATGGACAGTTGGTGATCGTCGAGTCGGCCTGTGCTGTCGCCAATCCGTTCGCAGCGGACGCCGAACTGATCGAGCAGCGTAAGGTGCAGGTTCGCCAACGGTGTGTCCTTCGGGAACCGGATGTGCCGGCCGCCCTTCAAATTCCCGGCGCCTCCGCCGGCGAGGACGAGAGGAATATCGAACGGCGAATGCGAATTGCTGTCGGCAATCCCGCACCCATACATCATCGTCGTGTGATCGAGCAGCGTGCCATCGCCGTCGGGCGTCGCCTTCAGCTTCTCGAGGAAGTACGAGAACAGCTTCACGTGATACTCGTTGATCTTCTGAAGATTGGCGATTTTCACGGCATCGCCCTGATGATGCGAGATTGGATGGTGCGCGTCGGGCACGCCGATTTGCGGATAGGTCATCCCGCTCTGCTCGCGGCCGAACATCATCGTGATGACGCGCGTAAGGTCGCACTGATACGCGAGCACCTCGAGATCGAACATCAGTTTGACGTGGTCGTCGTAGGTCGCCGGGATGCCGGCCGGACGTTCGAGCGCCGGCAATTCCTGATCGTTCTGCTCTTCCGCCTTCTGAATCCGCCGCTCGACATCGCGGATGGCTTCGAGATATTCGACGAGTTTGGCTCGATCGCCTTGTCCGAGCGTGCCGCGAAGCTCCGAGACTTCTTCGGTCATCCCGTCCAGAATGCTGCGGCGCCGGCGCAGCCGCGCCAGGCGCGCTTTCGGATCGGTGCTGCCGCTGTCGCCGAACAAGTGCTCGAAGACGACGCGCGGATTGTTCTGCGTCGGCAGCGGCGTATTGGCGCTGCGCCACGAAATCGTGTTCGTGTACGGACACGCGAAACCGGTGTCGCACGCGCCGGCCATATCGCTGGATTCGATGCTGAGCTCGAGCGATCCCAGCTGAGTGTATTTCCCGGTCTCCTGCGCGAGGATCTGATCCATCGAAATTCCCGCGTCGAGCAGGGATTCGCTGGTCGGCGGCGACACGTCGGTCAGGAACCGCGTCGATGCCTTCGCATGCGTTCCACCCGGGCGTCCGGGCGTTGGCACGCAGTTCAGGTTGCTCAGCACGAGCAGTTGATTGCGGAACGGCGCCAGGGGCGACATCGTCGGCATGAACTCGAAGCCGGCGCCCTCTGCCTCCGGCAACCAGTCCTTCATGATCATGCCGTTCGGCACATACACGACGCCGAACCGGTTGATCGGTTTGGCGGCAGTCTTCACAACCGCGGTCAACGCCGGGACCATCCCGTCCAGCAGAGGCAGGGCGAGCGTGGCGCCCATGCCTCGCAACACCGTCCGACGGGAGAGTTTCTTCTTCGTGATAAACATCGGTCCGGCTCCTATCAATTTGACGCGGTCTGAGCAGTTCCCATTGTAAACGGTGTGCTCTTTACGATAGCCGATACAAGCGCCGACCACCGGTAATTCTGTCCGGCCGACTCACGGGCAATCTGCCTGATTGCGGGAAGATCGTTATAGTCCATGACCCGGCCGACCGCATAACTCAGGAGCTTTTCGCTCAACGTCCGAACGAAATCCTCCGGGTGATTGGCCAGCAGGGAGCGCAGTCCGCCAAGGCCCTGGAACCGTGTTCCATCCGGTAACACGGCGGTCGGGTCGATCGGCGCCCCGTCGCTGGTCGTGCGCCACTTGCCGACGCCGTCGAAGTTTTCGAGTGAGAACCCGAGCGGGTCCATCCGCATATGACAGGACGCGCAGGCCGGATTCTTCCGATGCTGCTCCATTCTTTCGCGCACCGACCGCGGCTGCCCATCTTGTCCCGCGTCTTTGAGCGCGGGAACATCGGCCGGTGGCGGGGGCGGCGGCGCGCCAAGCAGATTGGCGAGCACCCATTTCCCTCGAAGCACGGGCGACGTGCGGTTTGGATACGACGTTGCGGTCAGCGTGCTCGCCTGACCGAGCAGGCCTCCGCGCGTGCCGTCGGTAAAGGTGACGCGGCGGAAATGCGTTCCGTACACGTTCGGGATTCCGTAATGACGCGCGAGGCGCTCATTCACGAATGTATAGTTCGCCGTCAGCAGCTCGACGGCGCTGCGATCTTCGCGCAGCTGCGCGTTCAGGAACTGGCGGGTCTCTTCGAGCATCGCTTCGCGGAGGTTTTCATCGAACTCCGGATAAACGTCGACGTCGGGCACCACGCCGGCCAGCTTGCCGAGCGACAACCACTGCATGGCGAAATTGTCGACGAGCGCCTGCGAGCGGCGGTCGGCCAGCATCCGTCGGACCTGTTTCGTGAGTGCGGCCGGTTCGCTCAGCTTTCCGCGAATCGCCAGGTCGAGCAGCTCGTCGTCGGGAATGCTGCTCCACAGAAAAAACGAGAGGCGTGATGCGAGGTCGATATCGCGCAACCGGTACGCCGCCCCGGACATCGCGTTCGGCGGCTGCTGCTCGACACGGAAAAGAAAATTCGGCGACGCGAGCATGCGCTCGAGACCTTGCTGGATGCCGGCCTCGAATCCGCCCTCGGCGCGACCGGCGTTGAAGGACGTCAGTAGTCGCGCGAGATCTTTTTCGGTGATCGCGCGGCGATACGCGCGGCGCGCGAGGGTCGAAAATATTTGGCGCGCACATGGCTCTTCGTCGGCGGCATCTTTCGGCCGGCAGAGAAACACCTGGCGGCGGCTTGGGGTGTCGCCGGGCGCCAACGCTGAGTACGGACCGCCGACAAGAACGACGTCAACCGCGGGATGCCCGTGGTACAGCTCGTTGGTTGCGCGCGCAAAGCCGTGCTGCGGAGGCTGCAGGATGCCTGTTGGTTCGTAGTACTGGCGAACGAACGAGACCGATATCTCGCGCGAGCCCGCCTTCACCGGGACGCGCACTTCCAGACCGGCGTCGGCGGTCTGCATGTACACTTCCCATTCCGGATCGCCCTGATTCTGTCCGATGTAGCTCTCGGCAGATCCGCGGCCGGTCGCCTCGCCGCCCACGGAGAACCTTTTCAGCAGCGCACCATCGAGCCGGATTTCGATTTGGTGTGGGTCGCCCATTCCGATGATGTAGTAGTACAGCTCTCGTCTCAGCAAGACTTTCAGGCTGTACTCACCATCGACGGGAAAGTAATGACGGACAACCGTCCCGCCCTGCGAGCCAAACGGTAAATCGTCGCGGGTTCGATCGTCCTGCTCGAGAGCCTTGGGGATCTGATACGTCTCGACCACTGGAGCCGTGGTTGGATCGCCGACGGCGAGCCGGCTGACCTTTGACGCGGCGGACAGATAGCCTTCGAGCAGCACGGGCGACACCGACAGGACGCTGGCGATGTTGTCGAAGCTCTCCTGGTTGGTATCGTCGGCCGGGAGCAGTGACCGTGGATCGATCTCGAGCTTCAGCAGGTCGCGGATCGCGTTTGCGTACTCCACGCGGTTCAGCCGATGCACCGCGACGCGGCCGGGGTTGGGCCTGCTCAGCGCGGCGTTATCCAAGGCCGTTTCGAGGCGGGCCACGACGGCCGCATACGTACCAGCGTCGGGTCGCGGCCGGCCGGGCGGCGGCATTTCGTGCGTGCGGAGTTTACGCGCCACTTTTTCCCACGTCTGCGCGGCGTCGCCCACATGCGTCAGATCGAGCGTGTCGAGCGTCAACCCGGCCGTCTTAATGCGCTGGTTGTGACAACTGACGCAGTACTTGTTGAGCACCTCTTGTACAGAGGTGTCGACGGTGTTGGCGTTGCTGGTGGTCGCGCGCACGGGCGCGTTTTGCAGAGCACGACTGGAATCGGCCTGCAGCAAGGCGGCGCTCACAATCAATACGCCGGCCAGGCCGGTAATGACGGCTCTAGGCATGCATCCTTATTACTTCACGTTATCGGAAAACTCAGCGATGTCAACCAGTTCCGCCGGGTCTACCTCTGGATGACGGTTCGAGCCAATTTCAGCGTCTGATCCATCGGGGCTTCGAGGCCGCCGCTCGGCAGCGACACAATCCGGAACCCCTCGTTCAAGCGCTTCACCACATCGTCTGGGGTCACGGTAATCGCGCACGGAATGTTGTGCGCCTTGCACGCCGCCAGCGCGACTTGAATCGCTTCCTCGTGTTCGGGCGCCCCGGTCTGTACGCCGAGCGACCACGACAAATCGTTCGGTCCCACGAACAGAACACCGAGGCCGGGCACCGACAGAATCTCGTTGATATTTCGAATACCTTCGACTGTTTCGACCTGCAGGAACAACAGCAGCTCGCCGTTGGGGTTTGCGGGCCAGATGTCGGCGCGCTCCGAATACTGGGGCCGGGTCAATCCCCAGAACCACGCCGCGGGCATATTGCCGTTGCCGCGAACGCCGTGCGGCTCGGGGTACTTCGTGCCTTTGCGCGGCGGGTAACGGGACGCCTTCACGGCGGCCAGCGCTTCCTCCTTGTTTTCAATCGCGGGGAACATGATGCCGAATGCGCCGATATCCAGCACCTGCTTGACGATCGACTCGTTGAGCGAGCGGCCGTAGGTGGGAATCCGCACGATCGGTGGCACTCTCACCTGCAGGTTGCCCTGTTTGGCGATTTCGGCCTTGTTGATGCTGCCCATCAAAAAGGTTTCGAGCCGCTCGAAATCCATCGCGCGATGTTCCATATCGAGGATCACGAAGTCGAGATCGGACTGCGCGAACTGCGCGGCGGCGTAGAGCGAAAAGTCGTACACGATCGCGCCGGCCAGCGATTTGCCGCGCGACAGTTTGTCGATCGCGGCGTTCAGCCGGACCGGCGCCTGCTGCGCCCAGAGCAGCCCGCCGCTCACCCAGAGGCAAACCAGCAACGCGCCCAGAACGGGCGCGACGTATTTGATGACCTTGAGACGCATAACCCGGAATCCTTTCCGTTCTCAAAGCTCAGAGCTCACAGCTCCGAGCTACCAAACCAACTTCACCACCAACTGTCCTACTCGTGCGTCTTCCGCGCTCGTGATACGGCCGAATGTGGTCGCGCTCGCGTTCAGAGTCACATCCCTGAAATTGACCTGATTGAACGCGTTGAACAATTCACCGCGGAGCTGAAGACGCATTCCCCGGCTGCCCGGCAACTGGAAACTTCTCACAACCGACAGGTCCGTTTTGGCCAACCCCGGGCCGCTGATCGCGCCTTTCGGGACGTTGCCGTACGTGCCGCGCGGCACTTGCGCGACGGGCATGAACGCCGCGGTGTTGAAGAACGCACTGACGAAATCGTCGCGGTTGGTGTGGTCGCGCGCGATGTCGTCGACGGTCATTCCCGGCGCGAGTTGCGCGAGCTGCCGTGTCGCGCCGCCCGTGCCGTCAAGCGCCACGTCGGTGCCCATCACGAACGTCAACGGTAGCCCGCTCGACCAGTTGTGTACTCCGCTGACGGTCCATCCGCCAAGCAGCGCGTTTTTGATCCCGCTGTCGAACCGATGTGTCTGCTCCCACATCCACGACAGCCCCAGGATGTGCCGGCGGTCGTATTGCGCTCGTCCTTTCATACTGCCGAGGTCGAAGGGATTCGCGACACCTGCGGTCAGCCCCGCCTGCTGATCGAGCAGCGTGTCTATTGATTTCGACAGCGTGTAGAACGCCGAAAACATGTACCCCCGGCTGAACCGTTTGTTCACCTTCGTCTCGACGCCGTTGTACCAGCTGCGACCCCGCGTCTCCAGCACGCGTGAGGTCGGACCGATGATCCCCGGCTCATACAGCACGCGATCGGCGACGTTGTTTGCCGACGGGGCCTGTCCGGTGATCGGCGAGTTGATGTACTGCGCCGGGTTGAAATGGCGATGTCCTTCGAGCTTGTAACCGAATCGCCCGACATAGGTGACGTCGAACATGATGTCCGAGCTCACCTGACGCTGAAACGAGATGTTGGTGTTGTGGATCGTCGGCGTCGCCAGCTCGAGGTCGTTGTAAACGAAGTTGAGCGGGAGCGGATACAAGGGGCACGTGAGTCCCGGATACTGGCTGATCTTGACGCACCCGAACTCGCCGGAAATCGGCACGCCCGATGGCGGCGGCGTGCGGTTGAGCGAGCCGAACGGATCTTCGATACGCCCGTTGTTCAGCTGGACGGTGCCCGTCCAGGGCGCTTCGGCCGCGTGCACCGAAGTACCGCTGACGTGGTTGTAGTAGATGCCGTATCCGCCGCGAATAACCGTCTTGCCGTCGCCGAATAAATCCCACGCCAAGCCAAAGCGCGGCGCGAGGTTGTTCAGATCGGCCTCGACGGTCTTGTCGGGCACGCCCGCGTCGCCGACGAACAGAATGCCGCGCGGCGCATCGGCCTTGACGGTTGACTGCTGCCCGTAATTCCACGACGTATAGCGCCCGTACTCCTGCTCCCATGGCAGCCACGGTTCATAACGAAGACCGACGTTCATCGTGATCCGCGGCGTCAGCTTCCAATCGTCCTGCGCAAAGAACTGCTGCTTCCACAGCAACGGGAAGCTGTCGGCGGCGCCGAACCCGTGTTGGACCGTGTCGAACGCGCCGAGCATGAAATCGGCCATCGCATTTCCGGAACGCGTTCCCGTGAAGGTGGCGCTTCTCGCGCCGTTTCCGCGGATGAGGTCGAAGTTCACGTACATGCCCTCGTAGCCCCACTTCAACGTGTGCGCTCCGCGCACGAGCGTCATCGTGTCCTTCCACTGCGGGTTCCTGTAGACCTGGCGCTCGGGCCCGGTGAAGCTCAGATTGAAGCCCCCCGTTACAGTGAGGGTCATGCCGACGCCGAGATAGCCCTCATCGATGTTGATTCCCATATCACGAGGAGGCACTCTCTCGGTCGCGGTGCGAAACGACTCGGCGTCAATGTAGGAAACCGTCAACTCGTTGAGGAACGTCGGGCTGAACGTGTGCGTATCGGTGATTGAATATTG
>JADMIO011011146.1_pt1 | contig 26917 bp, 22 predicted proteins | sample 8958161 | NCBI WGS metagenome assembly JADMIO01 (sample SAMN16585339, study PRJNA669376) | soil metagenome | isolation source: Crop rotation soil | place: USA: Cullars Rotation, Alabama | collected 2011
GCCGCGACTTCAAGTCACGTGAATTCCAAGCTTCGGATCCCACTGTGCTGGAAAGCGGGCATGGGAATTAAATCAATATCCTGCTATTGCCTCGCACGATTGTGTGGGAGCAAATATTAATATTCACACGCGAAATGGAACGGTGATGCGTGTGGTGCCTCGGGAAAATGGGAGCATCAACGAAACATGGATTTCAGATCGTGATCGTTTTAGCTATGAAGGAATTTATCATGAGGATCGCATTACAAAACCGCTGATTCGTGAAAATGATGTATGGCAAGAATGTGATTGGTCAACGGCATTGGCTTTTGCAGCCCGTGGTTTGCAATCAGTTTGTTCCACACATGGTGCCGAACAAGTCGGTGCTTTAATTTCACCGAATGCCACGTTGGAAGAAAGTTATTTATTACAAAAATTAATGCGTCAGCTAGGCAGTAATCATATAGATCATCGTTTACGTCAAGTTGATTTTAGTGAACAGGATGCATCGCCTTCCAATATCGCCATGGCCGATATCGAACAGTATGATCGTATTGTGTTGATTGGCTCTAATATTCAGAAGGAACAACCTTCAGCGGCCTTGCGCGTGCGTAAAGCAGTACACAAAGGCGCACAAGTGATATGCATAAACATGATGGATTATGCTTTTCATTTTGCAGTAAAAGAAAAACAAATAGCAGCACCACATCATTTCATCGATAGACTGACAAATTTATTACATGACTTAAACACGCCGAATGACAATAATATTGTTCACTGTTTGAAAGAAGGCAAAAAAATATTAATTCTATTAGGTAGTCATGCTTTAAATCATCCTGAAGCATGTCATATTCGTGCATTGACGGAAGAGATTGCTGGTGTTACTAATGCAAAAATAGGTGTATTAACAGAAGGCGCCAATGCCAGAGGTGCGTGGATAGCGGGGGCCATACCACATGCCGGACCTGCCTCTCAACCTTTAAAAAAAGCTGGATTGAATGCGGAAGACATGCTGCGTCAACCACGTAAAGCTTATCTTTTTCTGAATGCGGAGCCGGATTTGGATTTTGCGAATCCTCCTCTGGTCTTAAAGGCCTTGGAACAATCAGAATTTATTATTTCTTTGTCTTTATTTAAAAACCCTGTCCTTGAACAATATGCGCGAGTTATTTTGCCTATAGGTTCCTTTACAGAAACATCAGGAACTTTTATTAATTCAGCTGGTGAATGGCAATCCTTTAATGGTTCCGCAGCCAGTGTGGGGGAATCACGACCCGCTTGGAAAATTCTGCGTGTGTTAGGAAATTATCTGCACCTGGATGGTTTTGAGTATAAGTCCACTCACGACGTGCTTCATGAATTGAAAATATATATAGACAATGCTTCGGTTAAGACGCCAAAATTAAAACCCATTGCCAATCATTCCACGAATAAAAACACAACTGGATTATCACGCATCGGAGAAATTCCTTTATATGCTAATGACAGTTTGGTGCGACGCGCAAAAGCCTTACAACAGGCTCAAGCCATTATTGAAGGTGAATTGGCTGCGATTCGAATACATCCAAAAACCGCTTTAAAAAATCATATTCACGAGTCGGATTTAATTTGGGTGAAACAAGATAAACATAAAGTTCGTTTGGCTGTAATTTTTGATAAGCGGGTGGCAGAAGAAGCTTTATATATCCCTGCCGCCATCAGTGCAACCACGGCTTTAACGGATTTATTTGGCTCGATTGAAATTGATAAATAAAAGCGAGGATAAAAAAAATGGAAGGATTGTTCGTCATCGGTATGATTCTCATTAAAATTATTGGAATCGTACTCGTGCTATTAGGCGCTGTAGCCTATCTAACATTGTTAGAACGAAAAGTACTGGGATTTATGCAAGTGCGAATTGGTCCTAATCGTGTGGGTCCACGCGGATTATTCCAACCAATCGCGGATGTGCTTAAATTATTATGTAAAGAATTAATTATTCCAACACATGCTAATCGCTATTTATTTTTAATCGCACCGATAATTAGCATAGGTACGGCTTTTGCTGCCTGGGCAGTTATCCCTTTTGATAAAACAGCGGTGCTTGCCGATATTAATGCGGGTGTTTTATTTGTTTTAGCCCTCTCTTCTTTAGGTGTGTATGGAATTTTAATCGCAGGTTGGGCATCTAATTCAAAATATGCCATGTTTGGTGCTTTACGTGCTGCTGCACAGTCCATTTCTTATGAAATTGCAATGGGCTTTGCCTTGGTGGGTGTTATGATGGCAGCGGGCTCATTAAATTTCACTGCCATAGTGAATGCTCAGAAAGGAAATCTATTGCATTGGTATTGGTTGCCTTTATTTCCGCTGTTTATCGTATTTTTAATTGCGGGCGTTGCAGAAACAAATCGAGCACCCTTTGATGTTGCCGAAGGCGAATCCGAAATCGTGGCTGGTTTTCATGTGGAATATTCTGGCATGCTATTTGCTTTATTTTTTTTGGCAGAATATGCCAGTATGATATTGCTTTCTACCCTTGCTACTTTGCTTTTTCTAGGAGGATGGTTATCCCCTTTTCAAGGTATTCCTTTTGTTGAAAAAATATTTTCTTTTGTCCCTGGATTTGTATGGTTATTGATAAAAAGTAGTTTCTTTCTATTTTGTTATTTATGGATTCGAGCTACCTTTCCGCGTTATCGCTATGATCAAATTATGCGTTTAGGATGGAAACTATTATTGCCAATTACCATTGTATGGATAGTAGTGATTGCCTTTGCGGTGCAATTTAATGTAAGTCCATGGTTTGCGGGGGTATCCGTATGAGACGATGGTTTCAATATATTAAAACCTTTTCACTCTGGGATTTATTATTAGGACTGAAACTCACAGGACGTTATTTATTAAAATCAAAAATTACGGTGCAATATCCAGAAGAAAAAACACCTATGTCAGTGCGTTTTCGAGGTATACATGCGCAACGACGTTATCCCAATGGAGAAGAGCGTTGTATTGCTTGCAAATTATGTGAGGCTGTCTGTCCGGCTTTGGCTATTACTATCGAAGCAGAACCTCGATTGGATGGATCTCGTCGTACCACCTTGTATGAGATTGATTTATTTAAATGCGTATACTGTGGTTTTTGTGAAGAATCTTGTCCGGTGGATGCAATCGTGCTCACAGGATTGCATGATTACCATATGGAAAATCGCGGAGAAAATATTTTGACTAAAGAAAAATTATTAGCGATTGGGGATAAATATGAAGCAGAGATTGCAGCAGCTCGAGGGGAAGATGCAAGATTTCGATGAAAATAAAGCAATCCATGCACGTCATTGCGAAGGGCTGTTACATCAATTCTTAATCGCAGCCCCGAAACGCCTCCCTTTTTCAAAGGGAGGAGTCCACCAATCCACTAGGATTTTAAAATGATACTTATTCAATTAATTTTTTATGTATTCTCAGCCATCGCCTTATTTTCTGGGCTCATGGTAGTCGTGTCCCCTAATCCTGTTCGAGGTGCTTTATTTTTAGTCCTTACTTTTTTTGCGATGTCTGGTATTTGGATGTTATTACATGCCGAATTTTTAGCACTGATTCTGGTTTTAGTCTACGTGGGTGCAGTGATGACGCTCTTTTTATTTGTTGTCATGATGCTCAGAGTGAACATACTCAGTTTACGTGAAGGTTTTGTTCGCTATTTTCCCGTAGTTACGTTAATGGTGCTTTTAATTATTGGCTTAACTATCCTAGTATTGGGACCCAAACGCTTTGGTTTAGCTTTGATGCCTGCTCCCCTTCTTGAGCCGGCGAACTATAGTAATATCTCTGAATTGGGTATGCTCCTCTACACAGAATATGCTTATCCTTTTGAAATTGCAGCAATCATTTTGTTAACAGCAATTATCGCCGCTATTTGTTTAACTCACCGGCCTCCCAAGAATCGTAAAGTACAAAATGTGAATGCTCAACTTCAAGTACAAGCTCGCAATCGTATTCGGATTTTGAATATGCCAAGCGAAAAAAAACAAACATCATCAGGGGCGGGAACATAACATGGTGCCTTTATCAAATTTTCTTATTCTGGCGGCTATATTATTTGGATTGGGTATGGCAGGTATTCTAATTAACCGCAAAAATATCATCGTATTGTTAATGTCAATTGAGCTTATGTTGCTTGCGGTTAATACTAATTTTATTGCATTCGGTTATTTTCTTCAAAATTATACCGGTCAAATTTTTGTTTTCTTTATTCTGACGGTGGCAGCGGCAGAAGCGGCCATTGGTTTAGCAATTTTGGTGATATTGTTCCGAAAGTCAGGAACAATTGAAGTTGAGAAACTTGACACATTAAAAGGATAACACGTGCAAAATTATTTATTAACAATAGCTCAAGCTATTATCCTATTACCTCTAACAGGCGCTATTATAGCAGGGTTATTGGGTAAAAAAATCGGACCCCAAGCCACACATTGGATTACAATTACTTTAGTCGGTATTTCATTTTTTCTATCATGTTATTTATTTTTTATTTTCACCATTCATGCACAGCCTGCCATTGAAGGCGTGATTTATAATTGGGTTTCTTCAGGACCTTACTCATTTGATGTGGCTATTCTCTTGGATCCATTAAGTACGACAATGATATGTATCGTGACCTTTGTTTCATTTATGGTGCACATCTATACCGTCGGTTATATGGCGGATGATCCGGGTTATGAACGATTTTTTAGTTATGTGTCATTATTTACTTTTGCGATGCTCACATTAGTTCTCGCCAATAATTTCTTACTGATGTTTTTTGGTTGGGAAGGCGTTGGCTTGGTTTCTTATTTATTAATTGGATTCTGGTTTAAACGCGAATCAGCTGTTCTCGGTGGACTAAAAGCATTCATTGTCAATCGTATCAGTGATGTGGCATTTGTATTAGCCATTGCTGCTGTCTTAATGCATTTTGATAGTCTGGAATACAAGGATGTATTCGCTAATCTTTCTCATCTCAGTAATCAAACCATTGCTATTTTTCCCGGCCTTGAGGCTTCCGTTATTTCTGTCATTTGTGTATTGCTTTTTATTGGTGCCATGGGTAAATCCGCGCAAGTACCTTTACATGTGTGGTTGCCCGAATCCATGGAAGGTCCAACGCCTATCTCTGCTTTAATTCATGCCGCTACCATGGTAACAGCAGGAATTTATATGGTGGCACGTATGTCTCCTTTATTCGAATATTCAACGACGGCCTTGAGCTTGATCTTAGTGATTGGCGCTACTACTTGTTTATTTATGGGATTGTTAGCTGTTTTTCATCATGATATAAAACGCGTTATTGCTTATTCTACTTTATCTCAATTAGGCTACATGGCAATTGCATTAGGGGCTTCTGCTTATAGTGCCGCTATTTTCCATTTAGTAACACATGCTTTTTTTAAAGCGCTGTTATTCTTGGCAGCAGGTTCCGTTATTATTGCTTTACACCATGAGCAAGATATGCGAAAAATGGGTGGCCTTGCTCGGGTCATGCCGATTACTTATGTTACCTTTATGATTGGTGCCTTAGCATTGGCGGCCATTCCTCCTTTTTCAGGATTTTATTCAAAAGACGCCATCATCGAAGCTGTTGCACTATCCACGACGCCAGGGGCGCGTTATGCCTATTTTTGTGCGATGGCGGGTGCCTTTATTACACCGCTTTATATTTTTCGTGCCGTCTTTTTAACCTTTCATGGAAAAGAGCGACTATCTCCTGACTTAAAAGAGCATGTGCAAGAATCCCCATGGGTAGTTTTGCTGCCTCTGATTGGATTGGCTGTTCCCAGCATGATTGTGGGTGGAATATTTATTGGCCCCATGTTATTTCATACACCGAATTTACTTGGTAGTAGTATCTTTGTCTTGAAACAGCATAATGTCTTGATGCATTTAGCAGAGGAATATCATGGTGCTATTGCAATGTCATTAAAAGCAGCTCATACCTTGCCTTTTTGGTTATCCATCGCGGGTATTATTAGCGCTTGGATTTTCAACTTAGAACGACCCGAATTAGCAGAAAAATTAAAACAACGTTTTGCTTGGGCCTACGCCATCATGGTGAAAAAATATGGCTTTGATGATTTTAATCAATTGGTCTTAGTACAAGGTTGCCGTCGATTAGGAGAACTGTTCTATGGCATTGGGGATATAATCATGATCGATGGTTTATTTGTTAATGGTTCGGGTAAGTTTGTTCGTTGGTTCGCGAGCGTTGCTCGTTATATGCAAACCGGTTATCTCTATCATTATGCATTAGCCATGGTATTGGGTTTGCTCGTATTTATGGGTTGGTTTTTGTTAGGATTCTAAATTATGTTTGCGCATATTCCTCTTTTAAGTATATTAATTTGGTTACCGGTTTTAGGCTCGATTGCAGCACTCATGACAGGCGGCGACGAAAATGCCAATGCAGCGCGTGTTATTGCAACGATGACAGCCGTGCTTAATTTATTGTTATGTATTCCTTTGTATTTGGGATTTGATATTACAAGTTACCAAATGCAATTTCCGGAAAATCATCTCTGGATAGATTCTTATAAAATTCATTACGCCATTGGTGTCGATGGTATTTCCTTGGCTATGATTATTTTAACCAACTTTACGGGACTTCTAGTTATTTTAGCGGGATGTCAATCCATTAAAATTCGTGTGGCACAATACATGGCTGCTTTTCTTACCATGCAAGGAATGATGATTGGTGTATTCGCTGCAACGGATGCGATTTTATTTTATGTTTTTTGGGAAGGTATGTTAATTCCTATGTATCTTAGTATCGGAATGTGGGGAAGCTCGAATCGTAATTATGCGTCCATTAAATTTTTCTTATATACGTTCTTAGGTTCCATTTTAATGTTGATCGCCTTACTTTATTTATATAATCGAACTGGTTCATTTAGCATTATTGAATATTATGGTTTGAATTTACCCGATCATATTCAAAAATTATTATTCTTGGCTTTCTTTTTGGCTTTTGCTGTCAAAGTACCTATGTGGCCCGTCCATACTTGGTTGCCCGATGCTCATACGGAAGCTCCTTCTGGTGGTTCAGTTGTATTAGCGGCGCTTATGTTGAAGCTAGGAATTTATGGATTTTTACGCTTTAGCATGCCCATTGTACCCTTTGCTTGTTCTCAATTAGCTTGGGTAATGATTATTTTATCATTGATTGCCATTGTCTATATCGGACTTATCGCCATTGTACAAAAAGATATGAAAAAATTGATTGCCTATTCCTCTATTGCACATATGGGCTTTGCCACACTGGGATGTTTTATGGTGTATGAAATTATTCATCATATGACGAATGCACATGATGCCTACTTAAGTTTAGAAGGAGCTGTGATTCAAATGATTTCTCATGCCTTTGGTTCGGGGGCCATGTTTTTAGGCGTAGGAATTATGGCGGATAGAATGTATAACCACAGCCGTTTAATTAAAGATTATGGCGGTTTAGCAATACCCATGCCGGTCTTTGCTGCGTTTTTTATGCTGTTTGCGATGTCGAATGTGGGTTTGCCGGGAACCGCGGGGTTTGTGGGTGAATTTATGGTAATCATGAGCGCTTTCCAAGCTCAATTATGGGTAGCTCTTGTTGCTGCTTTAACACTGATATTATCATCGGCTTATACTTTATGGATGTATAAACGCGTTTTTTTTGGAACCGTAGTTAATAAAAATGTAGCAGCGTTTCCTGATTTAACCTATTTAGAAAAAATCAATTATGTATTATTAGCGATTGGGGTATTTTTCTTAGGATTATATCCCAAAGCGGTGTTAGATGTATTGCATACCACGATAGGACATTTATTGTTACAAAGTATGCCAGTATAAGGTGGATAAAGGAGGGTTTTTTGCAACCCCCGACGACCCTTCGGCAACCCTTCGGCGACCCTTCGAGACAGCCGCTTTGCGGCTTCCTCAGGGCGAACGGTAAATAAAGCCGTTCGCCCTGAGGAAGCCGCAAAGCGGCTGTCTCGAAGGGTCGCCGAAAGGTTGCTAGAAATGATAAATATGAAAAACAGGAAATAATTATGAATTTTACTATGCCCATTTTTTCTGCTGCATTGCCGGAAATTTTTATACTCAGTATGATGAGTATCATTTTAATAGTGGATGTATTTTTAAAAGAACATTTTCGTAGTCTGACCTTGATATTAGTTCAAGCGACTCTAGTTGGCGTTTTTTTTATTTTGGTTGCCCAGTATGGTGAATATCCTTATCCCATTGTCACCTTCAGTGGACAGTATGTCTTAGATAAATTGGCTGTATTAACCAAACTTTTTATTGTTGTTTTGAGTTTTTTTGCATTTATTTATGCATGGGACTTTATCAAAGAACGGAATATTCTACGCAGTGAATATTATATTTTAGGGTTATTGGCGGTTATTGGTATGCTAATTATGGCTTCTGCCTATAGTTTCTTAACAATTTATTTAGGCTTGGAATTATTATCATTAGCTCTTTATGCGATGGTTGCATTATATAAAGAATCTCCCAAGGCAACAGAAGCAGCCATGAAATATTTTGTGATGGGTGCTCTTGCCTCAGGATTATTATTATATGGGATTTCATTATTTTATGGTGCCACAGGATCTGTTCAGGTTCATGAGATTCGTACCATTAGTCATTTAGCAACGCAAAATCAAAATGCAGTTTTATTAATGGGGTTGATTTTTATCCTATCTGGGTTACTTTTTAAATTCGGTGCTATTCCATTTCATATGTGGGTTCCTGATGTGTATGATGGCGCGCCAACCACAGTCACTCTTTTTATTGCAGGAGCACCAAAAATCGCGGCTTTCTGTATTACCATGCGCATTTTAGTAGAAGCGCTGCCCTCGATGCATGTGAGTTGGGAAGCTATTTTGCTCATCATTTCCATTTTGTCGATGCTCGGTGGAAATTTATTGGCGATTGCTCAAACGAATATTAAACGAATGTTAGCTTATTCTTCTATTGCACACATAGGCTACACCTTATTAGGTATCATAGCTGGCCCTGCTTCCGTGCATGGTTATTCTGCTGCTTTGTTTTATATTACTACTTATGCAATTGCCGCTATTGGTGCTTTTGCCATGATTGCTATTCTAAGTAAAGACGGCACTGAGCTCGATCAGTTAGAGGATTATCGCGGTTTGAATGCACGCAATCCTTGGCTTGCTTTTCTTATGTTACTATTCATGTTTTCGATGGCTGGTGTACCACCTACGGTTGGTTTTTTTGCAAAATTAGGTCTGCTGGAAGCCTTAGTCGAAGCGCATTATGTGTGGTTAGCAGCATTATCATTAGTGTTTGCTATTATTGGCGCTTATTATTATTTGCGCTTAGTATTGTTGATGTATTTTGAGGAACCGCATGCCAATTTAATTGGCACTCGTATCGTCATTAATCGGGGAGTGATGGCAACGGTAATGGTGAATGGCTTTGTGGTTTTAGCACTAGGATTATTGCCTAGTAGCTTAATTGATATGTGCAGAATTTCAATGGTGTGAATTAATCATTATTTTTTAAGGGGTTTTGTTCGCGCAAGCGTTTAATAAGTAGTGCAATGGCATTTATCAATTCATCAGAAATAAAATGGGATGTTTTTTTTGTTGACTCTCTGTAGGTATCTAGTTCAATAGGATCTTCATTTAGCATAGGATATCCTTATCCCTTCGCATCATTGATAACCAAAAATGAGTATTAATTATTTAGCAAAGTCTCTATAATAGTAAACAAATTTGCTTGAAGCTATCAGCTAAAGCTAGGCAAAAATTGAAGATATTACTTACGGTAACGATTTAACTTTAATCACATGCGTTTATCTGACTTTCATTATGATTTACCTTCGGAGCAAATTGCACGATATCCTTTAGCTGAGCGTTGCGCTAGTCGCTTATTGTGTATAGATAAACAGGGTACTATTAGACATCAGCAGTTTAGTGATTTACTGTCGTTGTTGAATCCAAATGACTTATTAGTTTGTAATAATACGCGCGTGATTGCAGCGCGTCTTTTAGGACATAAAGAAACAGGTGGACGTATTGAAGTATTAGTAGAACGGATTTTAGATGACAAACGCATTCTTGCTCAGGTACGTGCTAGTAAATCCCCTAAGCCACAGAGTTTCCTGATTTTTTCCAAGCATATTCGTTTTGAGGTAATTAAGCGGGTAGGGGATTTGTATGAAATGTGTTGTGAGGATACGAGGAAGGTATTGGATGTGATTGAATGCATTGGTCAGGTTCCTTTGCCGCCTTATTTAGAACGTCCTCCACTCGATAGTGATAAAGAACGATACCAAACAATTTATGCTAAACACAAAGGATCAGTGGCTGCTCCTACGGCAGGTTTGCATTTCGATCATCTTCTGTTTGAGGCATTGCAGCGAAAAGGTGTGCAAATTGCTTATGTGACCTTACATGTAGGAGCAGGGACCTTTGCTTCAGTTCGAGTGCAAGATATTCGTCAACATCGTATGCATTGTGAATTCGTCGATGTATCAGCAGCACTATGTGAACAAATAAAAAAAACCCGTGAATGCGGAGGCAGAGTAGTGGCCGTTGGCACCACTTCCGCACGTAGTTTAGAAACGGCCAGTCAATCGGGTGAGACAATTGCATTTTGCGGTGATACAAATATTTTTATTTATCCCGGTTTTACATTTCATTGTGTCGATGCATTGATTACTAATTTTCATTTACCCGAATCAACATTATTAACGTGAGTATTGTCTAAGGAAATTATAAGTTATTGAAATATTGAGATAACGGTTCCAACGTGCTGTAATGCGCGGTTTTTGACTAGAAAACAAGGAACCGTTATGGAAGATAATTTAGTTGTTTTATTTTGTATTGTCGATGAATTTTGTAAAGAGTTTTATCCTGAGTATGAAAAGACATTAATTGCACAAGGAATAAAAAAGCGCCGCAGGCCTTCACGCATTGCGCCAAGCGAAATTATAACCATTTTTATCTATTTTCATATGATGCGTTTTCGAGATTTCAAAACATTCTATACCCGATATGTCATGATCTATCTTCGAAAAGCTTTTCCATTCTTGCCAAGCTATAGCCATATGGTAAATCTTCTAAAATCTGTTCTTGTTCCTTTGTGTGTTTTTGTACAGAGTTTATCAGGAGAAAAAACAGGAATTTATTTTATTGATTCCACTATTTTAAAGGCGTGTCATATAAAACGTGAAAAGCAACATCGAGTATTTGAGGGAATAGCAAAAAAATCAAAATCAACAATAGGCTGGTTTTTTGGCTTTAAATTGCATTTAGTTATCAATGATAAGGGAGATTTAATGGCATTTAAATTGACTGCAGGCAATATAGATGATCGCAAACCGGTTCCTGACTTAGTGAAGCATTTAGCTGGAAAATTATTCGGAGATAAGGGCTATATTTCTCAAGATTTATTTGAAAAACTTTTTAAAAATGGATTGCAATTAATTACGCGACTTAAAGGAAATATGAAAAATAAGTTGATGCCGCTCATTGATAAATTGTTGCTTCGCAAGCGTGCACTTATTGAGACAGTGAATGATCAATTAAAAAATATTAGCCAAATTGAACATACGCGACATCGCAGCATATGGAATTTTATGGTCAATATTCTTGGGGCATTAGCTGCTTACGCTATGCAGCCCAAAAAACCATCACTTAATCTTGCAGCAAATGAGAAAAAATTAATGATTGAGATGGCCGCTTAGACAATACTCACGTTTATTAATGTTGGTGAGTGCTTTTGGCGGTTATAAAAATATGATGGAAGCATATCGAATAGCTGTGAAGGAGGGCTATCGTTTTTTTAGTTATGGAGATGCGATGTGGATAGAAAAGAATCTTGATAGCAATTGAATATAATGGCTCGTTCACGAGTTCGTCCTGAGAACGATCAATTTTTAAACGTAGCCCCGAAACCTTTGAAAAAGGGAGGGGGGAGGGATTTATATAAAAAATTATTTATTAAAATCCCTCCCCACCTCCCTTTTTCAAAGCTGTGGCATGCACACATCTTTTCTTTTAAAAACAATAGGATGGTTATAATATCACTTTTTACAACAAAAATAAAAAGAGTAATATACGTGAGTATTGTCTAAGGAAATTATAAGTTATTGAAATATTGAGATAACGGTTCCAACGTGCTGTAATGCGCGGTTTTTGACTAGAAAACAAGGAACCGTTATGGAAGATAATTTAGTTGTTTTATTTTGTATTGTCGATGAATTTTGTAAAGAGTTTTATCCTGAGTATGAAAAGACATTAATTGCACAAGGAATAAAAAAGCGCCGCAGGCCTTCACGCATTGCGCCAAGCGAAATTATAACCATTTTTATCTATTTTCATATGATGCGTTTTCGAGATTTCAAAACATTCTATACCCGATATGTCATGATCTATCTTCGAAAAGCTTTTCCATTCTTGCCAAGCTATAGCCATATGGTAAATCTTCTAAAATCTGTTCTTGTTCCTTTGTGTGTTTTTGTACAGAGTTTATCAGGAGAAAAAACAGGAATTTATTTTATTGATTCCACTATTTTAAAGGCGTGTCATATAAAACGTGAAAAGCAACATCGAGTATTTGAGGGAATAGCAAAAAAATCAAAATCAACAATAGGCTGGTTTTTTGGCTTTAAATTGCATTTAGTTATCAATGATAAGGGAGATTTAATGGCATTTAAATTGACTGCAGGCAATATAGATGATCGCAAACCGGTTCCTGACTTAGTGAAGCATTTAGCTGGAAAATTATTCGGAGATAAGGGCTATATTTCTCAAGATTTATTTGAAAAACTTTTTAAAAATGGATTGCAATTAATTACGCGACTTAAAGGAAATATGAAAAATAAGTTGATGCCGCTCATTGATAAATTGTTGCTTCGCAAGCGTGCACTTATTGAGACAGTGAATGATCAATTAAAAAATATTAGCCAAATTGAACATACGCGACATCGCAGCATATGGAATTTTATGGTCAATATTCTTGGGGCATTAGCTGCTTACGCTATGCAGCCCAAAAAACCATCACTTAATCTTGCAGCAAATGAGAAAAAATTAATGATTGAGATGGCCGCTTAGACAATACTCACGTTAATATCTATGAACGCGACAGAATTAAGCACAGATAAGTATTATATTGGCAATTTTGGAGATAAAAGATTATTGGAAAAGGGAGTTTTATTGTTTAAAATGATGTGTGAAAAATTAACAATGAACATTAGAAAATTAGCTACTAATCGGACAACAGAAGTGGGTATGCATAGATTTTTGAATAATGATAATGTAACACAAGAAGAAATAGAAGCGAGTATTGCTGAGAAAACAGTAAAAAATATTGGGAATGTAGAAGATCTATTGATTATCAATGATACAACAGAAGTATCATTCCCATCACAAAAACAAAAAAAAGTTTTTTTTGGTGGTACAGGCAATGAGTATGCTAATGGTTTTTTTATGCATCCTAATATAGTTATCGATCCTAATAAAAAAACAATTTTAGGGATGGCAGGTGTTGAGATATGGCAAAGAACGGAGGTTAATACAAAGAAAACAAGGAGCAAAAAACCCATTGAAAAAAAGGAATCCTATAAATGGATAAAAGCTCTGCAAAAAGGACAAAAATATTGTCGGCATGTAAAACAAAAAACTTTTGTAACCGACAGAGAAAGTGATATTTATGAGTACATGAATCTTGTGGCAAAGAATAATGATAAATTTATAGTACGGTCAAGGCACAATCGAAGAATAGAGGAGGCAGACAGCTGTATAGTAGATCACATCAGCAAAACAGAAATATCACATACTTATGAGTGTCTAATTGAAGAAACTCCAAAAAGAAAAAAAAGAACAGCAAGGCTTCATGTAAGATATGGGCAATTAACCATGTTAAGATCAAAAAGCATCATTGAAAAAGATAAATATGATGAGAAATTAATAGTTAATTTTGTTGATGTTGAAGAAGATTTGTCAACGGCACCTGATGAAAAACAAAAGATACATTGGCGTTTGTTATCAAACCACGAGGTTGGAAATATAGACGATGCTATAGCTGTAATAGACCGATACAAATTAAGATGGATTATCGAACCTATTTTTGGTGGTAGCAAAAAAAGAGGGTTAAATATAGAAGAGTGCCAAATATCAAGTTTTAATAAATTAAAGAAATTAGCAACGATAGCAATAAACTCTGTTATTCATGTATTTTATTTAATAAAAGTTAGGGATGGGAAGGGTAATGTATCAGCAGAAATAATGTTCTCTGACAAGCAACTTATGTTTTTATACGCACTACTGAAAACATTAGAAGGCAAGACAGAAAAGCAAAAAAATCCATACCGAAAAGATTCACTATCTTGGGCATCTTGGATAATAGCTCGCTTAGGAGGATGGAAAGGATATGCAAGTGAACGCCCCCCTGGATATAGCACCATGCATGATGGACTACAAAAATTTTACAATATGTTTCAGGGCTGGGAGATCTGCAATGCTTAGTCAAAAGATGTGTGCATACCACAGCTTTTTCAAAGGGAGGAGTTTCGGGGCTACGTTTAAAAATTGATTTATGCAACAAAGCCCAACAAGTGCGGGGTGACACATATTAGAATGAACGGTTTTGATGATGAGGGGAGTATTCCGATTCTGGAGCGGGTTGTACAGGTTTCTCGACAGCAGAGTCAGCGTATAAAGTTCCCACTCCTTTTTGGGTTAATAAGTGTGTGTTGTCCCTATTTGTTGTGTGAATAGAATTCTCAGCTACACCAATGGAAATAATGGTCGGCATTTCTCTTTTTCTTGACTCAAATTTTTCTTTTAATTTTTTTAATATGATGGTGTGGTCAATTTTATCTTCTACCTGTTGTTCGATAGAGGATGTGCTATTGACAAAAGGTGCTGGTGATATGACAGAAGAAAGATACTTCATGCTTGCTTCAGCCGCTAATTCTTCAAATGATTTTAGATTGGGTGAGGTTTCAATTATTATTTTTTTTAAATCCTCTAATGTTTTTTTGTGTCTTGCTTCAAATTCTTTTTTGAATTTATTCTGAGCTTTTTGAATTATTGTTGAGAACAAGAGTTTTTCCTCTTGCATTTTTACACTATTTTGAGGTGTATTCATGTGATTATTCTCTTAAGTTTAGTTGTATTTAAGAGTGCAAATTTTATATAGATTTGTAGGGAATATCAAGAAATGCCACTATTTCATTTGCGTGAATAGTGGCAGGATCAAGTGTATTAATTGGTAGTTTGTACTGTGGTTTGTCTTACTGCAGGTGTGCTAACAGAGGTGACGCTATTTGGCGTCGCATAAGTTGTGGTTCTGACAACAGGTGTAGTGGTAGTTGATGTGGTCGTGGTTGAACCGCAACCCGCCATCAATAAAAATGCCAAACAGATCAATGCCTTTTTCATGTATAAATTTCCTTAATTTTTGGGGATTTTAGTATAAATCAAAAAACAATCAAACGCTATAGTTACCCAGGATGAGTAGCGCTTAATGCTGAATTAGGCAATGCAAGCAGGGACACAATATTTTTTAAGCCAAATTATAATTTGCACCCTCAGGCCGAACAGGGTAAATTATAGCACTTGATTTGGAGCTTGAGGAAAAAGCAATGCAACTGTTAAATAATGTATTAAATTTTTTTGTGAGCAAATCTTATGCAGCGGAGACTGCTGCTAGCGCTGCACCCCAACAAGGTGGTGGATTTCCGCTAGTGATGATGACAGGAATATTCATTTTATTTATGTATTTTGTTATGTGGCGTCCTCAAAGCAAACGCGCCAAGGAACATCGAAACTTATTATCCTCCCTTAGCAAGGGTGATGAAGTAGTTACCTCCGGTGGAATTCTTGGAAGAATTTCAAATGTGACAGACAATTATGTTTTAGTTGCACTTAACGATAGCGTAGAAATTACAATTCAAAAAAGCTCCATCGTCAATGTATTGCCTAAGGGCACTTTAAAATCAATCGCATAAAAACACGGAAGAAAATTATGGTTCTTAACCGTTTTTCCTTATGGAAGAATTTACTCGTACTTGGTGTCGTTATTGTTGCCTTTATTTATGCTGCACCCATTTTTTTTGGTGATGACCCTGCTATTCAAATCATGAGCGCAAGCCCTGCCGTCACGCTCGATGATGCTATCCAAAATAGAGTAGCGGACACTTTAACAAAAGCGCAGATTAGTTATAAACCAATGGAATATCAAGATCATAACTTACTCATTCGTTTTGCCTCGACTGATATTCAGCTTAAAGCCCGCGAAGTAATACAAAAAGCACTAGGTAACGATTATTTAGTTGCTCTCAATCTGGCGCCTAAAACACCCGCTTGGTTAAAAGGTATAGGGGCTATGCCGATGAAATTGGGATTGGATTTACGAGGCGGTATACATCTTCTTTTACAAGTAGATGTAGATACTGTGTTAAAACAACGCCTCGAAGGCGATTTGAATAATATGGCTCAAACATTAAGAAAAGAACATATACGCTATTCCGGTATTACTCGCCAGGGTGCTCAAGGTATTACATTGCAGTTTCGCACGATTGACGCACTTAATGAAGCCACTAGTGTATTGAGCCAACGATTTCCTGAATTTAATTGGTCCAAAAATAATTTAAATTTGCAAGGGATTATGTCTCCTACGGCACTTCAACAAGTGCGGCAAGATATGATGGATCAGGAAATGCATACCTTGCGTAATCGCGTTAATTTATTAGGTGTATCAGAAGCTGTTGTTCAACAACAAGGATCGACTCGAGTCGTTGTTGATTTGCCCGGTATTGTGGATACCGCTCAGGCAAAAAATATTTTAGGAAAAACAGCCACCTTGGAGTTTCATTTACAAGATACTACGCATGATCCACGTGATGCAGTCAATGGGGTTGTTCCCACAGATACCAAACTTTATTACTATGAAGGTCGTCCTGTTTTATTAAAATCTCCTATTATTTTACGTGGTTCTTCCATTATTAGTGCACGCTCCGGCATGGGCGAAGATGGTAGACCCAATGTGGATGTGAGATTGGGCGGAGGAGAAGGAGAATTTGTTCGGGCCACTGCTGAAAATGTCGGGAAGCCAATGGCTGTTTTATTTATCGATGTTAAATCCGAATCAAAAGAAGAAAATGGACAAAAGGTTATAAAATATCAAACCGAGCAACACATTATTAGCATTGCTATTATACAACAGCCGCTCAATACAGCTTTCCAAATTACTGGATTGGGTAGTCAAGAAGAAGCTCGTACCTTAGCTCTATTATTGCGTGCGGGTGCCTTGCCAGCCACAGTGACCATCATTGAAGAACGTGAAATTGGCGCAAATTTAGGAGAGCAAAACATCAAGATGGGTATACTATCCGTGGCAGTCGGTTTTATATTAGTTGTGCTTTTTATGGCTTTTTATTATCGAGTATTAGGATTAGTGGCAGATTTAGCATTAGGGATGAATTTAATTTTGATCGTGGCTATTCTTTCCCTTTTAGGTGCTACTCTAACTTTACCGGGTATCGCGGGGATGGTTTTAACGGTAGGTATGGCAGCAGATGCTAATGTATTAATTTTTGAACGTATTCGTGAAGAACTGCGAAATGGAGTAGGTGTACAAGCGAGTATTCATGCCGGCTATGAAAGAGCATTCATTACCATTGTTGATTCGAATGTGACGACCTTAATTGTTGCCATTGTTTTATTTAGTTTAGGTTCCGGTGTAGTGAAAAATTTTGCAATCACGGTGACTATTGGTTTATTGACCTCCATGTTTACTGCCATTACAGGTACGCGAGCATTAGTTAATCTTCTTTACGGTGGTCGACCTATCAAGCACATTTCCATTGGGATATAAATAAGGTTGAAAGAGCATGGAATTTTTTAAACATAACACACAAATTGATTTTATGGGTCAGCGTAAAGGTGCTGCTATTTTATCCATTGTTTTATTTATCTTATCCTTAACGTCTTTGTTTATTTATGGATTGAATTGGGGTTTGGATTTTACGGGCGGGACGCAAATTCAAATGAGTTTCCCTGAGGCAGCTGATCTTAATCAGATTCGAGATCAATTACAAAATGGTGGATTCAAAGAAGCAGTAGTCATTAGCTATGGGACCTCCAAAGATGTATTAGTGACCTTGGTTCCCAAAGAAGCCGTTACGGGTAATGCAGAAAAAGACCAAGTGATATCTACCGTAAAAAAAATATTACCAAATGCTAACATTCAACAAGTGGATTATATTGGTTCGCAAGTGGGCCAGGAATTAGCAACAAAGGGGGCGCTTGCCATTGTTATTGCTTTATTGGGAACCATGATTTATATAGGTTTACGATTTGAATTTCGATTTGCAGTAGGTTCTACGGTGGCATTAATTCATGATCCTATTATTATTTTAGGGGTATTTTCCTTTTTTCATTTAGAATTTAATTTAATTGCATTAGCTGCGGTATTAACGGTTATTGGATTTTCGTTGAATGATACTATTGTCATTTTTGATCGTATACGAGAAAATTTTCGAAAGCTTCGTAAAGCCACACCGGTAGAAGTCATTAATCAATCCATTAATCAAACTTTATCCCGAACTATCATGACATCTGTTTTAACTTTAATTGTTGTGTTGGCGTTGTTTTTTTTAGGTGGTAGCATGTTACACGGTTTTTCATTAGCATTGATTATTGGTATTGTTGTAGGTACTTATTCTTCTATTTATGTGGCTGGATCATTATCATTAGCACTTGGTTTAACACGTCAACACTTATTACCTGTTCCTAAAGAAGTGTTAGATGATCGACCCTAGATATGCTAACTTTTCCCGATTACGAATCATTCGATGCGCTTGGATTAGCAAGCCTCATAAAAAGCGGTGTTCTTACACCTCATGAACTATTAGAAGCAGCAATAGAACGTATTGAACAGCGAAATCCTACACTGAATGCTGTTATTCATAAAATGTATGATCAAGCCCGTCTGGCTATACAACAAAATATACCTCAGGGCTTATTCCAAAATGTGCCATTTTTATTAAAGGATTTATTTGCTGATTGTGAAGGAATCCCAATGCAATTAGGTAGTCGTTTTGCAAAAGGGTATATTTCAGCAGAAGATAGCGAGTTAGTTAAGCGATTTAAACAGAGCGGCTTAATTATTTTAGGGAAGACAAATACACCCGAACTTGGATTAAGTCCTACTACAGAGCCAGAACTTTTTGGACCCACACCCAATCCTTGGGATTTAAATAAATCAGCAGGCGGATCAAGCGGTGGTTCAGCTGTTGCCGTCGCCTCCGGTATGGTTCCCATGGCACATGGAGGAGATGGTGCGGGTTCTATACGAATTCCAGCGGCTTATTGCGGTGTATTTGGTTTTAAACCAGGACGAGATATCAGTCCAAATGGTTCTAGTGTGATGCGTTTTGGTCAAGGATTAGAAGTAGAACATGTGATCACTCGAAGTGTGCGAGACAGTGCTGCGATGTTGGATGTTTTATCGATGAAAAGCGACAGTCAGTTTTTAACTTCCCTTCAAAAACCACTAAAGCCGTTGACGATTGGAATGATAACACAGCCGTTTTTCCCGAGTATGGTGGATGCAGAATATCAAGAAGCATTAAATAAAACCGCTTTGCTCTGTGAGGATTTGGGTCACTCGGTGGAAGAGTCTTTATTAGAAATTAATAGTGTTGATGTGCGGCTTGCTTTTTTAATTGTGATTGCAGCAGAAGCAGCCTCAAGCCTAAGTGTGTTGGCAAAAATAGTCAATAGAAAAGAAGATTATCGAGAGCTTGAAACAGCGACAGCTATTTTATGTGAAGTAGGAGAACACTTCACCGCAAAAGATTTTGCCTGGGCTAGTCATGAGTTAGATAAAGCGAGTAACTGTGCAATTCAATTTTTTGAACGATATGATTTGTTACTAAGTTTGACTATGCCCTTGCCTCCTCCAAATTTAGGAGAATTAAAACCAGATCGATTAGAAATGCATATCTTAGAATTATCTAGACGCATTCCTTATGGGCCATTGCTTCGAAAACTGGTTCAACGTATTTCAAGTAAATATTTTGCCTATGTGCCCTTTACGCCTTTATTTAACATATCTGGCCAACCTGCAATGTCAGTCCCATTATATTGGGATAAAAAAGGATTGCCAATTGGTATGCAATTTGCCGCAGCAAGGGGAAATGAAAAAATATTATTTCAGTTAGCGAACCAGTTGGAAGAAGTGAGGCCATGGAAATTTAAAAAACCTGCGATGTCTTTTTAAAGTAGTTTATTGCATAAGTGTTTTTGCGAGTTTTGTTAAATCCAAAACAAATAGTCATCAATTCAAATTTCGTTTACTATGTCCCTTTTTACAAAAAAATAAAAAAATATCTATCAAGAATACTTATCTTAAGGGAGTACTATGTTTAGACAAATACTAGAAAAATTAAATTTTCCACCAATAGATGAAAAAAAGAATCAGGAAATAAAGTTAAAAGAAACGGACGATTCAAATCCTAAACCAATAACACCCACGGCAAAAGATGATTATTATATTCCTTCGCTTGAAATAAAAGTGGGCCTTTCTCCCAATCCAAATAGTCAACACTTTGCTTTAGTCCAAGCTACGATTGGAACAACAAGGATAAAAGCAGTGGCAGAAGCTCCGACGGTGGTATTTGTGTTAGACAAAAGTAAAAGCATGTGGCACGAAAGACAACGTTACATGAAAGAAGGTTTAAAAGAAGCCATTCGTACTGAATTACCATCAAATGCTAAAGTTCAAATTATATTATTTGATAGAGGAGCCAGAGTGTTATGCTCAGGTGTTTTATCAAGCCTGCCTAACATTAATAAATTAATCGATGGTATTTCAATGGGGGCTGGCACGAATTTTGAAGCAGGCTTCGGTCTGGTTGATCCTGATTTCTTTGGGGAGGGAGCTAACCTCATTGCCTTTTTAACCGATGGTGAAAATAACGAAGGAACCATTAAAGACGCTTACCAAATAAAGAAAATATTACAAGAAAAATTTGAATCAAGAGGAAAAAAACTTCCGAACATACTTTCCATTGCTGTAGGAAAAGGTTCTGACGTGAAGGAAACAAGTAAATTCGATCATCCCGTTAAGCGAGCATTCTATGCTGAAGATGCGAAAGCCATTGTATCGCAATTTACAGAGGTGGCTGAGGCTTTTGGAAAAGAGTTTCTTCCTGTTAAAATTGCATATCATACGGCAATACAAACACGTAACAAAGAATTGGGAGATATTCAAATAGGCCAAAAATTACTAGGAGCCTTTCATATAAGAATAGCAGAATTAGAGCTTAAATCCCCCATAAAAATTGTATTGACCATAGATAAAAAAAACATTGAGTATGAATGGACAGTACCTAATCTTAAAAATCTTTCGCACCACCCTTCGATGATAGAAATTTATTATACAAACCATTTGAATCATTTAAGTGACGAACGTCTTAGAACTGCCAAATCAAAAATATTAAATTGTAAAAAAGATTTAGCATGGTTGCAATCTATCGATCCTAATTTTCTTATCAATTATAAGAATGTATCTGATTTTATTAATTTACTATATAACGCATATATTATGCAGAAAAACATAGGAAATACAGGCACCAATTCAGCGGCTCAATATGCCTATAGCATTAGCTCAGGAACAGCAGCGCTACAGATAGTATCCGACCTCGAACAGAAAAGAGAAGAATCTATCGATAAGGAGTACAAACCAGAGTATAAGGGTTTGTCATTTGATATTTTCACTGACGATATGGTTTCTCTTGTTAAAAATCACACGCAACTTCGGTGGGTCATTAAATTGAGTGTTACAGATACCTCTTACATTGATTTTGACCCCAGCGACGAACTTTTATTGAAATATTCACGTAGTGTGGCAGTTAACCAAAGTAATCTTAAAAATGTGATTAAGTACGTCAATCAACTATTTTTAAGGGAAGTGGATTTGCAACACGAAGAATCCCTCACCAGTTATCTTGCGCGAGGAGAAGGAAATACATTATTAAAAGCACTTGTATGTGCGTATTTTGTAGCAGTTAATATTGATAATAATAATTTAACTGAAGGTGTGGTTAAAATTCACCACGGAGTGGAGGATAGGTTACAGCAACTTCATTTTTGGTGCATATACCAAACCGAAGCCAATATTTATTTGATGGATCCAACAAATAAAGATGAATTTACCTTGGTCAATTTGCAAAATGAAGAAGATCGAAGACAGCTTATTTATTATTATGAAGATCATAGAGGCTTAGGAGGCGTCTTACGCGACACCCTCAATATGCTACATCTTTCTTATCATGAAAGAGAGTTAGTCACCTTACCACATCCACGTTTACAACAGGCTAGGGCAACTATTGATCCTCCTGAAGAATTATGTTGTCCGATTTCTGGTGAACTGATGGTAGCACCTGTGTATGCAGAAAAAATAAATCTTATTTTTGATGACAAAAGTGCTAAGCCAACATCATTAGAAAAAGAATTGACGAGCATAACAACTGACACAACTACTCTGATAGCAGTTAAACAATATACCGCTCGACTTATTGCAGAACTATGGAATGGCTTCCAGTTGACAAAAGCGCCTGATCCTTCAGCAAAAGAAACACTCGCATCATCCACTGAGACTAGTGAACGTTCCGAGGCTGATGAAAAAAAACTTCCGGTAGGAAGCAAAAAAGCCCCTGATACTGCAATCAATTTAAGTTTAGAACAAAAAAAAGAATCATTTGGTGTATATGTTCCAACGCAAGTAAGTATAACAAATACCAAAACATTGATCAGATCAACCAGCCGTTTTTTCTTAGAAGAAAAAATAAAATCTACCTCGTTCTTTGTTTGTAGATCGCAAGGATTATTTCTTGAAATGATTTTCACCGATCCTAAAGTAAAAGAAAGCAAGAAGATTTCAGAAAAATTTATCTCAACAAAAGATGGGTATAAAAGAAGTCTCTTTATTGAGATGATTATGCGGATCTCTTATTTTAAAATCGATTTTTCTTCTGTTGAAAACTCAACGTCTTTTATTGAACTATTTGGCGTTCAAGGACAGTTAAGTCATGATAAAAATAAGATGGAATTTAAACTGGGAGATGAGGTAGGTTTTTATTACTATACAAAATACCCTAAAATACTTTATTTTGAAGGTCATCATCCCGTTTTTGGCGTGCCGAAGTTTGGTGTACAAGCAAAAAAACATTATCTTGAGGTAGCTAATGGAACAACTACTATAATCACCAGAAATGAATATTTGGATAAAATTCGTATTCAAGAAGAGCCTGAGGTGGTGGTATCACGCACACTTAGCGCTTAACAATAAATAAAATATTATCAGTATATTGTGCGCAAATAAGATTATTTTTGCGCACAATATACTGAAATAAAATAAAACAGAGAAGATCCATGCTTGTAATAAGACACCCATTAAAACAAAAAAGATCATATGATGTAAATTTATTTTCCTATCAATTTGAAAAACCAACACTTTCCTTACAATTCAGTCAATCGCCTACACGTCCCGATTATTTACTTGTTCAAACCATGATTGAATTAAAAGAAGAAAAACAACCCCACGGAGAAGAAAGTATTCTATTTATTGTGGATAGAAGTAAAAGCATGTTTGAAAAAAGGATTGTAAGTGTAAAAAAAGCATTAATAAAAATGATCGATGGTCTATCAGATGATGTAAACATTCAAATAATTACATTTGATAAAAATGCACAACTATTTCTCTCTGGACTAAAATCAAAATTAGGTAATTGGAAACAAAAAATCAATGGAATAACAAGGGGAGATGGGACCAATTTTTCTGCCCCCTTTAAACTGGTTAACCCCAGTTTTTTTAAAACAAAATATGCTCTTATTGTTTTTTTAACCGATGGTGAAAACTTCGGAACAGAAACCCCTGCTATTATTACTCACCGTCTAAGAATGGCTTTTTCCCAAGCCTATGTACAACTTCCTACCATGGTTTCAATTTGTATTGGGGATGATGCCAGAGTAAAGACAACTGTTGAATTCGACCATCCTGTTAGAAGAGGATTTTATTCGCGCATTCCAGAAGAAATTGAAAATCTATTTAAGAAAGTACATAACTTGCATAAAAAACCCTTTTTTTCCGTTCATTATTCTTTAAAAACATCTTCCTTTCCAAGAGAGGAAGAGGTAGGCTATATCCAAACCGAAGGAAATGTATTAAATTGCTTCAGTATTCCTAAAAAAGAATTAGAACTTAAACCATCAGTTTATTGTGAAGTAACAATTGGGACTCAAACAGTTAAATATAAACTGGATTTACCTAAACTAGATAATATATCCTATAATCCCAGATTAATAGAATTTTATTTTGTAAAAAAAATCGAAAAAGCTATTCTCAGTAAAGATAAATATGCTGTTGTAAGCGCCATTAAATTTGTAAAAAAAACATTGCAAGATCTAAAATTTGAGACTAATTTTAAAGAAAACGCTATACATTTATCCAATTTTATTCGTGTCCTTGAATATCAATATACCGATAAATATCTTTATAGCGATCAAAACGAAATAGATTCAGCTATTTATGATTATATGTATACCCTGCATACTGGGGAGTATGTTACTTATTTTTCTAAAGTTAAAGAACTAGAACCTCTTGAGGCTCCTGTGTCTCTCCCAAAGGAAATAAAAGCATCTAAATCCGAGGATGTTTTAATGCTATTTCAGCAAATAGATATTGTTGAGCTCCTGGCAAAACGAATGCCTATTCAATGGGCTGATCAAATCCCAAGACATCATTGTATGTATGAAGTAATAAATTCTTCAACACAATTAAAATTGGTGTTTGATCCAGAAGATGATAGCTTGAAAAAATGGGCACAGAGTATTGATGTCTGTGATATGATGGAAATCATTTATGCGATTAAAGATAAATTTAGCGAAGATAGCATTGAAGAAAAGCAATACTTATCCCTAACAACTTGTCTTGCAGAAGGTCGTGGAAACTCATTTGTTAGAGCTTTACTTTGTGCTTATGTTATTGCACTTAATATCCAAAATAAAACATTAACCTTCGGCTCAGTCAAAATTTATTCCGGGATAGATGATGCTATAGAAAAAATACATTTTTATTGTATCTATCAAACAGAAAAAAATATTTTCCTTTTTGATCCAAGCAATGCCAAAACTTATAGTTTTGTAGACCTTCTAATTGATGAGGATCGAGCAAATCTCATTGAATATTATAAAAGTAGACAATTATCCGGTGTATTACGAGATACATTATATATATTGAATTTATCACATTTAGATCAAACCATGGTAAGTTTCCCAGATAAATATATTGAGGGATTCAGTTATGATTTCATACCTGAAGATTTAACATGTTCGGCTTCGAACAGAAATAAATTAATGAAAACGCCAGTTTATATTAAAGACGTTGAGGCTGTATTTGATTTTTCTCATATTCATAATTCTAATTATGGAATGTTATTAAATCCTCTAGAGGAAGAAAAAGTCTTACCTGCCTCTACGCAATTACAACGTATCAAAACCTTCATTTGTAAAAATATTAGGTTAGGGGTAATTAAGGCTTCTGAAACACCCAGCAAAAAGCATGTTAATTTTTCGACAATGAAACGACCGAGTTCTGATTTATCGGAACTTGCTGATTTAGAGCCAAAAGACAATACGATTTTTTTATGCAAAAATTTTAATAATGAACTCGTTCTTATCTTTTTTAATCAAAAAGCCAGAGATGATTTTTTAAAAATTGATGATATGGGAACCGATAGAAGTTTTATAAAAAGAAAGGGATACCACAATTGCCTTTTTTTGAGATCGAATGCTAATAGATTAAACATAGAATTTACTAAAGTAACTACCATGAAAAATTTTCTTAAAGCCTTACATGCTAAAGAACTTCATGGCGATGGTAGTGTAAGTGGAGTAGAATTTAATATAGGCTTCTATTACCATTACGATGATAATCGAACTTTATATTCTAAACATGCTAATCCTGTTTTTGGTAATCTCTCTTACCCAATGAGTTCTTATCTTGCGCTGAAGGATGATAAGATCGAAGTCATCACACGAGAGGTCTTTTTAGAAAGAAGAACAGGAAGCGAATTAAAGAAAACTCCCTCTGATTCATTAATATCAGTTTCTATTACCTTAAGTAAATCACCGGATCCTTTATTTCAAGACGCTGTGATGGTATCACCCATCATAAAATTAAAAGCGGCAGAAAATGAAATAAAATCCTATCCCGTGACGATGAAATTTGAAGGACTAGATCCTATCTTTAATGGCATCATACGAAGCGGTAGCCAAATTCAAGACGTCTTTCTTGTTCAGATGGCAGAATTAAGATTGCTCTCTACTGTTTCTTGTAAAATACAAGTGGGAGAAAAAATTTATACTCATGAATGGTCAGTGCCTGATTTGACTTCTATTCGCTACAACAAGCAAATCATAACACTTTATATTGCTAGCAAACTTTTAGAGATGCCTAGTGATAAGGACATTGGAAGCATAGAAGTCATACAAAGAATACATACTAATTTGTTGCGAGAAGAATCATTGGGAAGTCTTTCTCAACATAAGCAACAAAACCAGAGTTTGTCACATTTTATTTCTTTATTAAGAACGAATAAACTTTCTGATAAACAAGGAAATCAAAACAAATTTATCTCCGCTCTCCAAAAATATATTTACAAAGTATCAACAGGTCAAAATATCCCCGATGGCCTTACTACGATAGAGCCAGCATCTGAAAATAAAATAGAAAAAATTAATTATAAAAGTTTGCCACTAGGTATATTTAAAGAAGATATTGCCGATATGGTTGATCGACAATTAACTACTACCTGGGCTTTTCAATTAAATCATCAACAACTCAGCATTGCATTTGACCCAGAGGATGAGGAACTAAAAAAACATGTCGATCATGCTATTGT
>JADMIO011409329.1_pt1 | contig 26915 bp, 21 predicted proteins | sample 8958161 | NCBI WGS metagenome assembly JADMIO01 (sample SAMN16585339, study PRJNA669376) | soil metagenome | isolation source: Crop rotation soil | place: USA: Cullars Rotation, Alabama | collected 2011
CCGCGACTTCAAGTCACGTGAATTCCAAGCTTCGGATCCCACTGTGCTGGAAAGGCGGGTTCCCGTCACACGGCACGTCCAACACGCTCGACGACGGCAGCCCCGCCGTGCACACCGCCGCGCGGCAGGTGTACCTGGCGATCAAGCGCGTGGCCGCCCTTGACGCCGCCGCAGACCTGCTCGAGCGCGCCGGCGACAAGCCCGGCGCCGATCGCTTCGAGGCCGCCGCCGCCGACGCCGTCCCCCGCATCGAGCGCGACAGCTGGCTGGGCGACCACTACGCCGTGTGCGTCGACAAGGATTCGAGCGGCGAGATCGATTCCCACGTCGGCGAGACCATCATGCTCGGCGGTCCCATCCAGGGCTGGGACGATTACTCCATCTACACCGCCAACGCGCTGCTCCTGCCGCTGATGATCGCGCAGCCCGTGGCCTTCGACCGCAAGCGCCTCGCGCGGGACATCGCCGCCGCCGCCCGCGAGACGCTTATGAACTACGGCTGCGGCCACACCTCCTCCGATTCCGCCCACGTCTGGCTGTCGCAGAACCTCTGGCGCGACCACATCAGCCGCTACCTCCGCACCGAGTTGCCCGAGCTCGACGCCCGCTACTGGGACCTGATTCTTTTTTCCAACACGCACGGCCAGTCCTGCGGCTACACCGACACGTATCTGTCCAACGAGCTCGTGTTCAATCCGCGCGGCGTCGCCGCCTTCGGCGTCTACCTTGCGGGCCCTCGCCTCATCATCGATCGCCTCGATGACACGATCGTCGCCGTCGACCCCGATCGCCACCGTCCGGCGCGCTGGCCGCTGCTCCCCCTGGCCGACTGGGACGCCGGCCGCATCCCCATCTGCGTCGTGAGCCCCGAGGGCAACGTCTCCATCGAGGGCCCCATCGAGGCCGTCAAGATCATCGGCAAACCCGCGAAAAAGGCCGAAGACACGATCGGGTGACGCGGCCTGCGCTCGCCGTGAATGGCCTATAATCTCGCCGCAAATGAGCGCTGTGGACTTCGACATCATCGTCATCGGTGGCGGTCACGCCGGCGCGGAGGCGGCGTGGGCGTCGGCGAATCTTGGCCTGCGCACGGCCCTGATCACGATGGACCCCGACAAGATCGGGGCGATGTCGTGCAACCCGGCCATCGGCGGGCTGGCCAAGGGGCAGATGGTGCGCGAGATCGATGCGCTCGGCGGGCTGATGGGCCTGGCCACCGACGCCACCGGCATCCAGTTCCGCATGCTCAATGCGAGTAAGGGCCCGGCCGTGCGCGGGCCGCGTGCCCAGTGCGATAAGTACGCCTATGCGCGGGAAGTGCAGCGGCTGCTCCGCACGCGCGAGAAGCTGACGATCCTCGCGGGCACGGTGGACGAGATCATCGCCGAGCACGGCCGCTGCGCCGGGGTCATGTTCAAGGCTGTCCCCGGGAGTGAGCAGATCGAAAGCCCCGACTGCTGCGGTGAGTTCACGCGCTGCGAGAACTCGGCGGCGATCCTCCGCTCTTCCGCCGTCGTGCTGACCACCGGCACGTTCATGCGCGCCCTCATGCACTGCGGCGAGAATAAAACCAAAGGCGGGCGCATCGGCGAGGGCTCGGCCGAGGGGATCAGCAGCGGGCTCAAGAAGCTCGGCTTCGATCTCGGGCGGCTGAAGACCGGCACTCCGCCCCGCCTCGCCGCCGAATCGATCCGCTTTGATGACTTGGAGCAGCAGCCCGGCGACGCGTCGCCGACGCCGTTCAGCGACCTCACCCGCCTCGATCAATTCCCCGTCGCCCCGCAGATCCACTGCTGGATCACGCACACCGACGAGACGATTCACGAACTCATCCGCGCCAATCTGCACCGCGCGCCGATGTACAACGGCCAGATCGAGACGGCGGGCCCGCGCTACTGCCCGTCCATCGAGGACAAGGTCGTGCGCTTCGCCGACAAATCCTCGCATCACGTGTTCCTCGAGCCCGAGTCGCTGGAAACCAACGAGATCTACTGCAACGGCATCTCCACCAGCCTCCCCCCGGAAGTTCAGCAGGAAATCATCAAACGACTTCCGGGGTGCGAAAACGCAAAGATCCTCCGTCACGGTTACGCGGTGGAATACGACATGGTCTGGCCGCACCAGATCGACGCCACGTGCATGACCAAGCGGCTGCCGGGTCTATTTCTCGCCGGTCAGATCAACGGCACGAGCGGCTACGAAGAAGCGGCGGGGCAGGGCCTCGTGGCGGGGCTCAACGCCGCCCGTTACGCCCGCGGCGAAGACCTCGTGCGATTCACTCGGGACGAGGCGTACATCGGTGTGCTGATGGATGACCTGGTGACCAAGACGCCGCGCGAGCCGTACCGCATGTTCACCAGCCGCGCGGAGCACCGGTTGATTCTCCGTGCGGACAACTCTGCCGATCGCCTCACGCCGCTGGGCAGGCGGCTGGGGCTGGTAGATGACGCGCGGTGGGAAAACTTCGCGCGCCGCGAGACCGATCTGGCGGCGCTGGAATCGTTCATGAAGTCGGCCGTTCACGACGGCGTGCGGCTCATCGATCTGGCCCGCCGCTCGGAGATGGACGAGGCCAAGCTCGCGGCGCTGCTGCCGCCGGGGACGGACCCGCGGCTGGTCTCGGCGGTATTCAGCCGCATCCTTTACAGCGGGTTCATCGAGCGGCACCGCCGCACGCACGAGCAGGTGGCGCGGCTGGAATCGAAGTCGCTGCCGACATCGATGGATTACCAGGCGATCACGGGGCTGCGCAACGAGGCCCGCCACACGCTCACGAAGTTCCGCCCCGCGACACTTGGGCAAGCTGGGCGACTTGCGGGGATTACGCCCGCCGACCTGACGGTACTGGCGCTGGCGTTGCGGTAGCCCGCAAGCCCGAGCGCCCCGACACGATGTTCAGGAATTTCCGGCGGCACGGGGCGGGGCGATTGCCATTTGCTTGCGTCATGAACCTTTCACATTTCGGTAGACGGGCTAAGGGTTTAGTGATCGGCGTGTCGCTGCTCGGGGCGCTCCCCGCGCTGGGCGAGGGACTGGAGGCGAATCCCGACGGGATCGCCCGCTTCGAGGCCGGGCCGCTGAAGCCCGCGACGTCCGCACTCACCGTCGTCTCGGTGTGGCAGTGGCGCCCGGCGGCGACGCACTTCCAGCTCACCGATAACCGCAGTGATCGCCGCGAGGGGGAGATGACACTGTCCGAGTCGCCGGGGGCGACGCAGACGTGGCGCTGCGAGCGCTTCGGCGTGCGCACCGAGACGCTGAGCGTGGCTGAGGACGGCTCCGTCAAGTTCGAGGCGATGGACATCATCGAGAAGGGCGTGATCGCGCGGTTCTCTCCCGCGCTGACCGCCGCCCCGGCGGTGCTCGAGCCGGGCAAGGTGTACACGAGCGCCGCGGAGATGACGATCGTGGATCGCCAGGACACGAGCCACGTGAAGGCGACGGGGAGCGCGGTGATGACGGTGGTGTATGACGCCGACCAGCCGCTGGCCACGCCCGCGGGGAAGTTTGATTGCCATCGCGTGCGCCTCACCTGCGAGGCGGATTTTGGGTGGGGTTCGATGACGATCGTCTCCACGTTCTTTTACGCCGAGGGGGCGGGGCTCGTCGCCGAGGAGTACGACGCGTGCAACTGGCTTTTGTTTACGCGGCGCGTGAGGCATATCTCGGCTGTGCTGGCCGCACCGCCGGGGACGACCGCCGCGCGTGAAGACGAACGGCCCTAACGCCGGATTTTTACGGCGCTCATTCATCGCATTCGCCGGTCCGAGTTTTGCTGATACCGCGTTCAGCACGCGGAATACGCGGCATACCCGACACTTTGCACTCTGTCTTAGTGATGAAACATCTCCTGAACATCCTCGCCGTTGCATCGTTTGCAGTGTTTGCAACCGCACTCGCCGCGGCCCAGCCGCCGGCCGATCCCGCGGCCATCGCAGCCATCGCCGCCGGTCCGCCGCGTGAGCCGGCAGGGCCGCTGGCGCTCGAGAAGTTCTGGCAGTGGCAACCGCTGTCGGCCCGTTACGACGTCACCGACAACACCCGCGCGGATTTTAAGGCTTCGATGTCGCTCGTCGCCCCGGCCGATCCGTCGGCCCCCTGGGAGTACAAGCGGCTGGGGCAACGGGTCGAGCGCGTGCGCCGCGCGGCCGATGGCTCAGTGATGCTCGAGTCGCTGGTCAACCTGGATAAAAATATCATCGCCAAGTTCACACCGGCCCTGTGCGTGATGACCGCTACGCTCGACCCCGGCAGCGTGCACGAGACAAAGGCCGAGATGTTTGTCGTCAGCCGCGAGCACCCCAAGCACAAGAAAGCGGACGGCACCGGCGTCATGACCGTGGTCTACGACGCGGACCAGACGCTGACCACGCCCGCGGGCAAGTTCGAGTGTCACCGCATCCGCGTCACCTGCGACGCCGACTTCGGCCTGGGCTCCACGCACAGCGTGTCCACGTACTACTACGCGGACAAGATCGGCCTGGTCGCCGAGTGTTACGACTCGCAATCGACCCTGCTGATGATCTCCAGCGAGCGTCACATCCGCTCGATCCTGCTGGAAATGCCGGAAATCGCCGCGGCGCCGACCGCCGCCGCGCAATAATTCTCTCGACATCCCCCCGTGCTTCAGCGGACAATGCAGTCCCACTTCCCGCTGGAGCGCCACAATGATCCGTCAGCTCTGGGCGTGCACTTTTATTTCCCTCATGTGTGTTGCCGCGCGGGGGGACCTGCCGCAGGTGCGCAGCGTCGATGCGCAGCCGCTCATCGTGCAGGTCCAGCGGCTGGTGGAGGCGCTGGACTACCTGGGCACGCCGCTCTCGCCGCAGACCAGGGCGGCGCTCGCCGAGGCGGTGAAGCAGACGGACAGCGCGGCGGTGACCGAGGCGGTGCAGCGGGCGCTCGATCCCTACTGCCTATTGGGCGTGCAGATCAATCCCGAGAGCCGCGTGAAGGTCGAGGCCGGGCCGGCCGAGCCGCGGCTGGTCGAGGACGGCTGGCGTCAATTCCTCGTGAAGGTGCAGAACCAGGCGGGGGTGACGGCGCCGCTGAAGGTCATCAGCCCGCAGGCGATGCCGATGTTCAATTCCCCGGCGGAAGAGGTGGGCGACCGCTGGCTGGAGATGCAGCTGTTCGACGATCGGCCGGCGCCCAAAAAACTCACGGGCCTCGAGCTGGAGTACCGGATCATCCAGCTCTACTCGCGCGACGCGGGCAAGCGGGCGGCGGTGATCAGCTTCAACGTCGGCCAGGGCACGCAGGACATCGGTTACCGCAATGATGTGCCGGTGACGTTCACGGCCGACCCCGCGGCGAAGATCACGCTGCACGTGACGGATGAAAACGGCCAACCGGCGACGGCATCGTTCACGATCCGCGACGCGGCGGGGCGCAGCTACCCCTCGCAGGCCAAGCGGCTGGCGCCGGACTTCGCGTTTCACCCGCAGGTTTACCGCAACGATGGCGAGTCGGTGAAGCTGCCCGCGGGGCGGTACACGATCAGCGTGGCGCGCGGGCCGGAGTACCGGGCGCTGACGCGCGAGGTCGAGCTTGACGGTTCGCCGCGCACGCTGGACTTCAAACTTGATCGCTGGATCGACCCCTCGAAGTTTGGTTACTGGTCCGGCGATCATCACATCCACGCCGCGGGATGCGCTCATTACACGAAGCCGACCGAGGGTGTTCACGCGCCGGACATGGCGCTGCACTGCCGCGGGGAGGACCTGAAGATCGGCGCGAATCTGACGTGGGGCCCGTGCTTCGATTATCAGAAACAGTTTTTCACGGGCCACGAGGACAAGGTCTCGCAGTACCCGTACCTGATCCGCTACGACATCGAGGTCAGCGGCTTCGGCTCGCACAAGTCGGGGCACCTGTGCCTGCTGAGGCTGACGGATGAGATGTACCCCGGCGGCGACTCGAAGGATCACTGGCCGACGCTGTGCTTAAATACGTACCGCTGGGCGAAGAAACAGGGCGCAGTGTGCGGGCCGGCGCACTCGGGCTGGGGGTTGTCGGTCTCGACGGATGATCTGCCGTCGTACGTCGTGCCGCCGTTCGATGGCATCGGCGCGAATGAGTACATCGTGGATGTGACGCACATGGTGGACGGGCCGGGCGGGGCGAAGGTGCCGTGCGTCGATTTCATTTCGACCGTGGACACGCCCGCGCCTTGGGAACTGAACATCTGGTACCACACGCTCAACTGCGGCTTCCGCACGCGGATCAGCGGCGAGACCGATTTCCCGTGCATCTACGGCGAGCGCGTGGGGCTCGGCCGCGGGTATTTCAAGGTGGATGGCAAGCTCACGTACGACCAGTGGGTCGAATCGATCCGGCTCGGGCGCGGGTACGTCGGCGATGGGCGCAGCCACCTCATCGACTTCAGCGTGAACGGCCAGGTCTGCGGCGAGAAGGGCAGCGAACTGAGGCTCGCCTCCGCGGGCAAGGTGCACGTGACGGCGAAAGCCGCCGCGCTCCTCAGCGACAAGCCCGACGCGACGGCCATCCCGCCCAAGACTTTCACTCGCCCGTACGGCAAGGCCCAGGAGAAGCCGTTCTGGACCGTGGAGCGCGCCCGCATCCCGGGGACGAACCGGGTGATGGTGGAGCTGATCGTGAACGGCTACGCGGTGGACAAGAAGCCGCTGGATGCCGACGGCCGACTGCGGGACATCGCGTTCGATGCCGCGATCGACAAGAGCAGCTGGGTCGCCCTACGGGTCCTGCCGAGTTCGCATACGAACCCGGTGTTCATCGTGCTCGATGAGAAACCGATCCGGGCCAGCCGGCGGAGCGCAGAGTGGTGTGCGATGGGTGTTGAGAAATGCTGGTCGCAGAAAAAATCGCTGATCGCCGCCCCGGAATTAAAGGACGCGGAAGAGGCATACGACCATGCGCGGCGGGTGTACAAGCAGATCATTGAGGAAAGTCAGAAGTAAGAAGTCAGAAGTCAGAAGTCAGGCGGACCGGCACTGCTCACTTCTGACTCCCTACTTCTGACTTCTGACTTTCTCTGCAATCGTGTCCAGCCCGACGATCGCGGCGCGGTCGCCGGCTTTGGCGACGGTCTGGCAGATCGTGTCGATCACGGTGAAGTTCGGGTCCACGACGTTCAGGCACGAAGGGTGGCCGGTGAAACGGAAGCTCGTGCCGGTGGCGATGGCGCGCTCGACGCAGCGGCGGGTGGCCTCGCGGAAATCGTCGACGGGCCATTTGCTGGAGCGGATGGCGTGGATGTCGGTGGCGGGGCAGATGGGCAGCTCAAGCAGCCCGTTGGGATAGACGAACGGTTGCGCGTCGGCCTGGGCCTTCACGAGGGCGGCGAAACTTTCCTCACCGGGGGTTTTGATGTTGGTGCGCGGATACTTCGTCACGACGAAGGTGTAGCCGAGCTCTTTGAGCAGCTGCTGGAGGTCGGGGCGGTCGGTGAGGCCGGCGGGGCCTTCGCTGGGGGAGCGGAAGCCGATGAGCTTCGCGCCGGTCCGTTTCGTGAACTCGGTCTCGGTGCGCACGATATTGTCGCGGATGAACGGCAGGAGCTCTTTGCCCTTGAGCAATTCGGGGGAGCGGGTGAAGCGCGGCTGAATCTTCGTGATGTCCCTGGCGAAGATATCGATGTGCTGCCAGGTGTGATTGGCGAAGCGGTGGCCCTCGGCGAGCAGCTGCTTGATCCAGGTGATGTCGGGCTGCTCGAGGACTTCACCGACGAGCATGCCGTGCACGATCCCGCCCCCGGAAGTTTTCACCCGGCGGGCGAGCTCGACGGTGTACTGCTTGGACGGTTCGTCGAGATTGCCCTTCTCAAAATCCCAGTGCGTGTCCTCGGGGGTGGGGAAGCCGCGGGACATTTCCAGGTTGAGCATGATCGCGATGAGCGCTCTGGGTTGCGCGGCGGTGGCGCGCACGCAGAGGCCGGCGGTGAGCGCGGCGGCGGCGCGGAGAACGGTGCGGCGTGTGAAGGGGGTCATGCGGCCCCCATGATACCGGCGGCGCGTGATCAGGAATGCGCTGAGGGCGAACGCTTATGCAGGATTAGCGGGGTGCGCTGGTCCCATGTTTGCTCGATTCCTCCGCGGGAGGTGCGTTGCGCGGGCGTGGCCCCGCCAGCACGCCGGGGGAGCGGGTCGCACGGACACGCGACTGGTAACGGGTCATCTTTTTTGCAACGTGAAAGGACATGGATATGAGGACGAAATGGGTAATCGCAGGTTGCGTGGTGGCGGCGAGCCTGGTTGCGGGCTGTGAACGCAACGACAACAACGTCAGCCGCACCAAGAGCAGCACGGACACCTACGGCAATGTGAGCGACCGCAAGGTCGACAAGCAGACCGAGCTGGCGAACAAGGACATGATCGCCCAGGACGCGGAGAACCAGCTCAACCGCATGCTCGATGAGATGCACCAGTGGATGGATCAGAGCAGCAAGATTGCGGCGGAGAATAAGAACGTGGCGAACGATTATCGCGAGTCGCGCGACGCCATGGAGAAGGCCGCCGACAACGCCCGCAAGCAGCTGCAGGACCTGCGCACGTCGACCACGGCGACGACCGCAGACATGAACCGCAAGCAGCTCGATAACGCCCTGGCCGATCTTCGCAAGAAGATCGACGACGGCAAGGCCCGCATGGCGACCAGCGCCGCGACGGGCGGCAAGGTCAACAACCCTGAGAAGCTGAACAACAACATCAACACCACGACGCCCGCGCCGGCGCCCAGCTCCAGCAGCCCGACGCCGACGACGCAGCCGAGCACTCAGACCGACAACAAGTAACCCACCGCGATCGGCCGCGGCGAAAGGACGTGTCACATGCTTTACTGGGCCCTTGTATTCCTTGTGGTGGCGATCATCGCCGCGATCTTCGGGTTCACCGGCGTCGCCCAGACGGCGGCCGGCATTGCCCAGATCCTCTTCTTCCTGTTCATCGTGCTGTTCGTGGTCGCGCTCATCGCCGGCCTCGTGGCACGGCCAAGGACGAAGATCTGACAAGCGTTCGAGGATCTGATCGAGGATCTGATCCAGCGACTCGACCCGCGGCTCCCACAAAGGGCGGCGGGTCGATCTTTTTCCACCGGCGATGCGCGAAACCCTGCGGCGGATAAACTGGTGGGCATGAGTACACACGACGTGGTGCTGATCGAGGGTGACGGGATCGGGCCGGAGGTCGCCGCGGCCGTGCGCCGGATATTCGAGGCGCTGGGCGCCCCGATCCAATGGGATGTGCAGTACGCGGGAGTGGCCGCGCTCGACCGCAACATGCCCGTGCTGCCCGACGAGACGCTGCGCGCCATCGAGCGCACGAAGGTCGCCCTGAAGAGCCCGTGCACCACGCCCGTGGGCAAGGGGTTCACGAGCGTCAACGTCGGCTTGCGCAAGAAGCTCGACCTCTACGCGGCCGTGCGCCCGGTGCGCAACCTCGCCGGCGTGGACACGCGCTACACGGGAGTGGACCTGGTCGTCGTGCGCGAGAACACCGAGGGGCTTTACAGCGGGATCGAGGCGGAGATCACCGCCGGCGTGGTCACGAGCATGAAAGTCGCCACCGAGCGGGCGTGCACGCGCATCGCCCAGTGGGCATTCAAGTACGCTCAGCGGCGGGGGCGGAAGAAGGTCACCGTCTTCCACAAGGCCAACATCATGAAGTTGACCGACGGCCTGTTCATCCGGCAGGCCAAGAAGGTGCACGACGAGTCCGCCCCGCAGATCGGTTACGAGGAGTTGATCATCGACGCCGGCTGCATGCGGCTCGTGCAGGACCCGACGCGCTTCGAGGTGCTGCTGATGGAGAACCTCTACGGCGACCTGATTAGCGACCTGTGCGCGGGGCTGGTCGGCGGGCTGGGCGTGGTGCCGGGCGCAAATATCGGCGATGACATGGCGGTGTTCGAAGCCGTCCACGGCTCAGCGCCGGACATCGCCGGCAAGGGGCTGGCGAACCCGCTGGCCCTGCTGATGTCCAGCGTGATGATGCTCAATCACATCGCCGACACGACCGGCGATGAGGCCTGCCGGTCGTGCGCTCAGCGCATCCGCAAGGCTTACGACACGGCGCTGGCGGAGGGGGACAAGACGCGGGACATCGGGGGCACGCTGGGCACGGAGGATTTCGCGCAGGCGATTATCCGGCGGTTGTGAGGCGGAGGCATTCAATTCAGTGCGGGGTCGGTGCGCTAAGCCGCAAGCGGCGGGCACGGGGCGCGGGCAATAAAAAACCCCGGCGGTTGGCCGGGGTCTTTTCTGGTTTGAGCAATCTCTGGAAGCCGGTGGCTCAGGCCTGACGGCGGCGACGCAGGGCGGCGAGGCCGAAGAGGCTCAGCATGCCCATGCTGGTGGGCTCGGGCACGGAGGTGATGAGCTTGTCTTTCTGCAGGGTGAAGGACTCGCCATCGTTGAGAGTGAAGGCCCACTCGAAGGCCCAGGTCAGGTCGCCGGGGGTGCCGATGGTCGAGACGTTGGAGAGCGTGGTGGGGGAGCCGTCGTTGAGGCTGTTGAGCGTGTTGGGGAAGTTGTTGGCCTCGACGCGGGTCACCACGGCGCCGGGGGCGGTGATGGCGGTGACGGTCTCGCCGATGCTGGTGTCGCCATCGGTTTGGGTCGCGCTGGCGGTCAGGGCGCCGGCGGCGAGGTTCACAGTCTGATCGATGGGCGTGCCGCTGAGGTCGAAATCGGCGTACTGGAAGAAGCGGACGGCCATGGGCGAGCCGGTGAAGTTGTCGATCTCGATGGTCTCTTCGAGGTCCGAGGTGAACGAGCCCGGCGAGCCGCCCGAGAGCGTGGCGGTCAGCGTGACGAAGAAGGTGGAGGCGTCGGCGGTGGGGGCGTTGCCGTACTGCACACCGAGCTGATTGGGAACGGAGGTGTCGATGGCGGTCTGGAAGAGGGTGTCGATGGCGGACTCACCGCTGACATCGCCCACGCGGTACCAGAACCACTGACGCTTGAGGTGGCTGACGCCGTCGACAAACCAGCTGGTCTGGCCGGTCGTCAGCGAGGGGCCGGGTGGGGAGGGGTTGGCGCCGGTGTTAAAGGTTGCGGTGGAGTTATTGCTGGTCAGCACGACGACATCCGCGGAGGCCGGGGCTGAAAACAATAGCCCGCTCAGCAGGCTGGCTGCTGAGAACAGGTAAGCGCATTTACGAGCATGAAAACGACTCATCTCATCTCCCTCAGGTCGCGAAGCGGTGCATCTCTCTCTGGGCACGCCGGGGTGCCGATCATCTGCAGCGATATATACCTGAACATGGCGGGCCGGTCAAAGGAATTTTGACGTTTATGTCGTCTGGGAACAGGCGTTTACGTTTAGTCATGGCCGCCCTAAGGGCCGCCGTTTCATGACGTTGCGAATTCTCAGCCGGCTATCGGACGGACGCGGCGCACCGGGCGGCGGGTCAGGGCCATCGCCGCAAAAGCGCCCAGAATACCCAGGGACGCGGGTTCCGGCACGAAGGTCGTGACCGTGAACTGGAGCGACCGGGTTTCGCTGATGAACACGCTGGAGTGGGCGGCGATGTGGAAGTTCCACTGGAACGCCCAGGCCGAATCGGAGGGCAGCGTCGGGCCGCCCGAGTCACTGAGGTTCGAGGCCGCGCCGTCATTGAGCAGGGTGAGGAACGAGGCGGGGATGCCCACCTGGTAGAGCGTCGGCGGGGGGGTCGTGATGGTCTGCGAGATGCTCAGGCCATCGGTCTGCGTGGCGGTGTTCTGGAGCGCGCCGCCGACCGAGGCGACATCGTTGAGGATGTCGCCGGCCAGCTGCAGGTTCACATACTGGAAGAAGGTGTAGTCGAGGGTCGAGCCGGTCTTGTTGGCGATCTCGATGCGGTCGACCATGGAGGAGCGGTGCGCCCCGGCGGGCTGGCCGGTGAGCGTGCCCGTGTAGGTCGCGGTGAAGCTGGGGTCGTTGAAGATCGCGGTGACCTTGTTGAAGGTCGGGCTCAGCGGGGCCTTGGAGATCGAGACCACCGACGAGATCGTGTCGAAGGACTTCTCGGCGTTGTTGCCGATGCGGTACCAGAACCACATCTGCGTGAGGTTGTTGACCCCATCGACATTCCAGTTGGTCACCCCGGTCGGCGAGGTGGCGTTGATGTCCAGTGAACTGCCCTTGCTGCTGATGGTCACGAGCGCAGCGGAGGCTGAAGAACTCAGCGCACTCGCGGCGATCAGGGCCGCAGCGGCCAAAGGCAGGTACGAATACATACGTCGCAGCATCTTGAACTCCCCCGCGTCTAGCGCGGGACCGTCCAGTGGGTCTTCGCGGTTTCAAGCACATCGCGGTGAGCGATGAAGCTCTTAACCCAGAAGCAGGTGATCCACTGAACCGTTCTACCCTTCCATTGCCGGCTAGGACGCCGGGCTTCGAATCATCCCCGAACCCTGTGCTGGTGAGGCCACCCCCTTACCAGCGGGGAACAGTGTCCCACATCGGTAGGGTGGGGTCAAGCATTATGTATAACCCCCTAGGGATTCATGAAGAAGAGCGTTTGGGGGCCGATAACGTCCGTAAAGACCGTAACCAACTCGACTTGATGCTGGGATCGAGCAGCTCTACTTTAACCGCGAATATACACCACAAAAGCAAAATCTACCGGGTTTTCGCTGTCGGCCGCGTGCTCCTCTCGCCCAGATTCACGCCAGCCCTCAGGAAGTTCCGGGAAGGTCGCGTCGCCCTGGAACGCGCCGTGGACGAGCGTCATGTAGATGCGATCTGCCCGCGGGAGAGCGCTGCGGTAGATCTCACCCCCGCCCACGATGAACACCTCGCCATCGTTTGCCGACATCGCGAGGGCTTCATCCACGCTCGCCGCCCGCTCGGCACCGACCACCGCGTAATCGCGCTGCCGCGTGACGACAATGTTGCGCCGATTCGGCAGCGCTTTGCAGCCGATCGATTCCCACGTCTTGCGCCCCATGATGATCGTGTGCCCGCTGGTCGTGCGCTTGAAGTACTTCAGGTCCGCCGGGAGACGCCACGGGAGTTTGCCGCGGTCGCCGATCACGCGGTTGTCCGACATCGCCGCGATGAGCGAGACGACCTGCTTCATACCGCCACCGGGGCGGCGATGTGCGGCAGCGGGTCGTAATTCTCCAGCGTGAAATCCTCGAACGTGAAATCGAAAATGGACTTCACCGCCGGGTTGATGCGCATCGTCGGCAGCGTGCGGGGCTCGCGGCTCAGTTGTTCCCGCACCTGGTCGAAGTGATTCGTATAGATGTGTGCGTCACCAAAAGTATGTACGAAATCGCCGAGGCCCAGCCCGCTGACCTGCGCGAGCATCATCGTCAGCAGCGCGTAGCTGGCGATATTGAAAGGCACGCCGATGAACAGGTCCGCCGACCGCTGGTAGAGCTGGCACGAGAGCTTCCCCTCCGCCACGTAAAACTGGAACAGCGTGTGACACGGCGCCAGGGCCATGCGCGGGATATCCGCCACGTTCCAGGCGCTCACGATCAGCCGGCGCGAATCGGGGTTGCGCTTCAGCTCATCGACCACCTGCTGCACCTGGTCGATATGTTCGCCGTTCGCCGCGGGCCAGGAGCGCCACTGATACCCGTAAATCGGCCCTAATTCCCCACTCCGGGGGTCGGCCCACGCGTCCCAGATCTTGACGCCCTTTTCCTTGAGCCAGTTCACGTTGTGCTCGCCGCGCAGGAACCACAGCAGCTCGTAAATGACGGACTTGAGGTGGATCTTTTTCGTCGTCACCAGCGGGAAACCCGCCGCCAGATCGAACCGCATCTGATAGCCGAAGACGCTGCGCGTGCCGGTGCCCGTGCGGTCCATTTTCTGGGCGCCGTGCTCCATCACATGCCGCAGCAGGTCGAGGTATTGCTTCATCGTCGTTCCGTGGTGCTTTAGAAATTTTGCGGGCCGTGCTCCCATAATACCCGGAGCATGACGCTCACCCGATGCCAATGCCACTGGGCAATCGCCGCCGTGAATCCGATCCAGCCCACCAGGAGCAGCACGCGGTGCGGGCCGCGCTGTGTCACCGCCAGCCAGCTCGCCGGCAGCCCAACCACGATCATCCCCACCAGCGGGTAGAACGAAGGCTTGTGCGCCAGCGCCCACAAATCCTCCAGCAGCGTCAACCCCAGCTCCGGCGGGCCCGATTGATCCACCACCAGCGTCAACAGCAGCGCCCCCTGCAACGCCAGCACGATCCACGTGAGCGTCGTCGCGAATGATCGTCGCCGCGGCATGGCCCCCAGTTTAGCCGCGGAGCTTGCTCCGCGCTTGGCTCTGGTCTTACCATGCGACTCCGACGCAAAGGAACCCGCATGAAACGTCTGGCCCTGTTGCTCGTCATCTTTGTCACCGCCCAAACTTTCGCCGCGGACGACCCCAGGACTTTCGTCCACGCCCAGCTCGAAGGCCTCGTCAACTTCTACAAGCAGCTGCATCAGTCGCCCGAGCTCTCCTACATGGAGGAGAAAACCTCCGCCACGCTCGCCGACCAGCTCCGCGCCGCCGGCTGCGAGGTCACCGATCACTTCGGCTCGCCCAGCGGCTACGGCATCGTCGCGGTCATCAAGAACGGCGACGGCCCGCGCCTGCTCATCCGCTCCGACATGGACGCCCTGCCCGTCACCGAACTGACCAACCTGCCCTACGCGTCAAGAGTTCACGTGCGCACCAAAGACGGCGTCGAGACCGGCGTCATGCACGCCTGCGGTCACGACATCCATATGACCTGCCTCGTCGCCGTCGCTCGCTACATGGCCTCGCACAAGGATCAGTGGCGCGGCACGCTCATCCTCATCGGCCAGCCCGCCGAGGAGCGTCTCGGCGGCGCGGTCACCATGCTCAAGGCCGGCCTGTACGAGAAATTCGGCAAGCCCGATTACGCCCTCGCCCTGCACGTCGATTTCGCCACGCCCACCGGCAAGGTCCGCTACCGTGCGGGTTACTCGATGGCCAACGCCGACGGCTGCGACATCACGATGATCGGCCGCGGCGGACACGGCGCTACGCCGCAGGCGACCATCGATCCGGTCGTCATGGCGGCCCAGCTCGTCCTCGACCTGCAGACCATCGTCAGCCGGGAGACCGCGGCGACCGAGCCGGTGGTGATCACCGTCGGCTCGCTGCACGCGGGGACCAAGCACAACATCATCGCCGACCACGCGGACCTGCAGTTGACCATCCGCACGTACAGCGATGAGGTCCGCCAGCGGGTCTGGCAGGCGATCGAGCGCAAGGCCAAAGCCGTCGCCGCCGGCGCGGGCGCGCCCGACCCGGTCGTCAAGTTCTCCCAGGGCACCGGCGCGGTGTACAACAATGATGACCTCACCGGCCGCGTCGTCGTCTCGCTGAAAAAGGCGCTGGGCGATGACAACGTCCTGCCCTCCCCGCCGACCATGGGCGCCGAGGACTTCGGCCTCTTCCGCTCGCAGTCCGTGCCGATCTGCATGTTCTCCGTCGGCTCCGTCAATGCAGACCGGTTGGCGAAAATGAAGGAGCTCGTCTCCGTCCACTCCCCGCTCTACTGGCCCGACCCCGCCGAGACGATCACCACCGGCAGCGTTTCGATGATCTCCGCCGCGCTCGATCTCCTGCGAAAGTGAGCGAGATGTCCCTCCGAAATTGCCAATGGATAATCTGCAATGGTCAATTTGCAATCGTGCTCGTCCTCGCCTCCACGTTGAGCGTTCGTGCTGAAACACCGTCGGATTACGCCTCAAAAAACATCTCCCCGCTGCTCGATCTCTACCAGCATCTCCACCGCTCGCCCGAGCTCTCGGGCATGGAGGAGCAGACCGCCGCCCGCATCGCCGCCGAACTGCGCAACACCGGCTTCACCGTCACCACCGGCATCGGCGGGCACGGCCTCGTCGGCCTGCTCGCCAACGGCCCCCCCGGAAGTGGCCCCACCCTCATGGTCCGCACCGATCTCGATGGCCTGCCCGTCACCGAAGCCACCGGCCTCAGCTACGCCTCCACCGTCAAGGTCAAGACCGCCGAGGGCGTCGAGTCCGGCGTCATGCACGCCTGCGGCCACGATATTCACATGACCTGCTTCGTCGCCCTCGCTCAATACATGTCCACGCACAAAACCGATTGGACCGGCACGCTCATGCTCGTCGCCCAGCCCTCCGAAGAGCGCGGCACCGGCGCTCTGGCCATGCTCAAAGACGGCCTGTACGAAAAATTCGCCCGCCCCAATTTCGTCATCGCCATGCACAACGATCCGACGATCCCGCTCGGCAAGGTCGGCGTGCGCGCCGGCGCGTTCACGTCCAATTCCGACGCCATCGATATCAAGATGATCGGCCGCGGAGGTCACGGCGCTCAGCCGCAGGCCGCGATCGATCCCATTGTGATGGCCTCGCAGCTGATCATGGACCTGCAGACGATCGTCAGCCGCGAGCGCCGCGCCACCGAGGCGGCCATCATCACCGTCGGCTCCGTCCACGCCGGCACGCAGCACAACATCATCTCCGATCACGCGGACCTCCAGCTCACCGTCCGCAGCTACTCCGAGGAGATGCGCCGCCACCTCCAGGAGGCGATCACCCGCAAGGCCAAAGCCGCCGCGCTGTCCGCCGGCGCGCCCGAGCCGCAGATCAAAATCACCGAGGGCACGCCCACCGTTTACAACTCCGATGAACTCACCGATCGCCTCGCCCGCGCTTTCCGCGCCACGCTCGGTAACGAGAATGTGCTCGAGGTCCTCCCCGCCACCTGGTCCGAAGACTTCGCCCAGTTCCGCACCCCCGGCAACGGCGTCACCATCCCCATCTGCCTCTTCCGCGTCGGCTCCCTCAGCGAGGGCCGCTTCGCCGAGAACCTCAGCCTCCACTCGCCCAAGTACTACCCCGACGCCGAGCAGACGATCATCACCGGCTCCACCGCCTTCATCTCCGCGTCGCTGGACCTGCTGAAAAAGTAGTGCACATCATGAAATGGCGAGGTTTATGGCATTTATTTCGAACAAATTGACACATTGGGTGGGGTCGAATAAATCGCCGGACGAGCAGTATCAGTTGCTCGTTGATGAAATCATTCCGAAAAAGCGGTTACTCTTTAACCACTGCGATTGGGCATTTCGCGCGAAGTATGGGGGCATGAAAAAGGATGGTTGGAGCATTCCCATGGTGTGTTTCACCGACATACCTCTGTCACAAGCTCCAGAAACGTTGTGCAAACGTTACTCTCATTTTGGGGTCACGTTCGAAAAGGTGTATTTGGCCAATTGCCTAGCCTGCCCGGTTGGATATGTCCAGAATCGGTTCGTCCATGAGAATTTTTCGAAAATATTCCACAAACTCAGTGGCGTGACGGGTGCGTTAAACGATTTCATCATTCCGGAAGGAGTACATCAAGGACAAAAGCTCGATGTTCATGACCTGCTCGGGAAGTTCATGTTTATCATGGCATTCAAATCAGATTATTCGCGAGATGAATTTCGATATAACGAGACGAGAGAGGATCCACTTCCTGGTCAAGAAGAGTTCTTCGAGCAGGATGACGCGCTCTACTTTGAACGCGAATGGAGAATGGTGCTTAGTAGCAGTGGGACGGATCCACAATGGATCCTACGGGACGCGAATCGGACCTACTTCAAATTTAAAGAACAGTATGTCCCATACGTCATCGTGCCGCGGAGGTATAAGCGTTCATTGACCGAGCGCCGCGCCGAGATATTCAAAGATTACGACCAAAACAATATTCCGACCGTCATCGCATACGAAGATCTTCGTCACATGTGAAGGTCGAATTGCGGGTGCCATGCTCTCGGCTCTGCGTGAGCATGGCGGGCGTTCTTGTGTCACGATATCCAGCCATGCTTACGCAAAGCCGAAAGCATGGCACCCATGATTGAACGTTTCGCCATTCTCTTTGCTGTCCTCGTTTTTGCTGGCTGCCACGCCGCATCGGCGCCGCCCGTCATCACGATCACCACCACCGGCGACCACCTGATCCTCGCCGCCTGGCCGAGCGGCCACATCGTCTGGTCCGCCGATCCGATCAACGGCGGACCGCCGCTGAAATGCGCCGAGGTTCCGCCGCAGCGCGTCAGCGAAACGATCGAGGCGATCGCCGCCGCGCATTTCTTCGACGCGGATCTCGCCCGCAAGTATGTCGGTGATGGCACGCAGTTCACGACCATCACCATTCGCCGCACCGGGCAAACCGCGACGCTCGAATCCTGGCACGAGCAGATCGAGCAGTCCGGCCGCCTCATCGCCACGGCACGCGGCGTCAGCGCACTGGATGCCGGCACCGGCGCGGAAGTCATGATGAATCAGCCCCCGGAATACACCCGCTTCCGCACGGTCTGGGACAAAACGAATGCCGCGGCGATGAAACTCATCCCGGCCAGCGGAACCCCATGTGAAATGCCGGCGCTCGGCGCGAAGCCCCAATGACCAAGCCCGAAGCCCCAATCAAGCACCAATGGGCCAATGGATCAATGCCACAATTGGGGCATTGAGGCTTGGGTCATTGATTGGGATTTCGGATTTGGGATTTGGGGCTTGCTCAGCCAGCGGCGCTTTTCGCCATCGACTTCGCCGACAGTTCGCCGATCCACGTCTCGAGATTTCGGTGCGCCTCGTCGTCGGCGAACTGCTGCAGCGGGTGTTTGCAGAAATAAGCGCTGGGGGCTTCGAGCGATCCGCCGATGCGGTGGTCGAGGGCCAGCTTGGCGCAGCGGATGGCGTCGATCGCCACGCCCGCGGAATTCGGTGAATCCTCGACCGAAAGCCGCAGTTCCAGGTTCAGCGGCACGTCCCCGAACATGCGGCCTTCCATGCGGATGAAGCAGACCTTGTTGTCGTTCTGCCAGGGCACGTAGTCGCTGGGGCCGATGTGGATGTTCTCGTCGTCCAGCCGCTCGCCCGTCACGCTCTGCACCGCCTCGGTCTTCGATTCCTTCTTGGATTCGAGGCGTTCCATGTTGAGCATGTTGAGGAAGTCGGTGTTGCCGCCGGTGTTGAGCTGGTAGGTGCGGTCGAGCTTGACGCCGCGCTTGTGGAAGAGGTCGGTGAGCCAGCGGTGCACGATGGTCGCTCCGAGCTGCGCCTTGATGTCGTCGCCGATGATGGGCAGCGAGCGCTCCTTGAACCGCCGCGCCCACGCCGGATCGCTGGCGATGAACACGGGGATGTTGTTGATCATGCCCACGCCCGCCTCGAGCGCGCACTCCGCGTAGAACCGCGTCGCCGCCTCCGAGCCGACGGGCAGGTAATTCACCAGGAGGTCCGCGCCCGATTCACGCAGCGTTTTCACTACCGCCGCCTGGTCCGGCTGCGGCGCATCGCTCACCATGAACGTGCGATGCTCGGGATAATTCGCCATGTGCGGCGAGACGCCGTCGAGCACGCGGCCCATCGCCACGCGCACACCCGCCGCCGGAAGTTCAGAACAGAAAACCGCCGTGCAATTCGGTTTCGCGAAGATCGCTTCGTTCACATCCCGCCCGACCTTCCGGGGGTCGATGTCGAACGCGGCCACCACCTCGATATCGCCCGGCTTGTACCCGCCGAGGTCCCAGTGCATCAGCCCGATCGCCTTCTCCGGCGACGTGCGGCGATAGAAGTGAACGCCCTGCACCAGCGAGCTGGCGCAGTTGCCCACCCCGATGATCGCGATCTTGATCTTGCTTGGCATGGGTGAAAAAGTGCGTGGGTTCGAGCGGTGCGGGAACACGCCATTTTACAACATACACCCTCGGCGGACAAACTTACGGAGCCTCGCCGCCCTTGGCCGCGAGCGAAGCAGGTGCGATAACCACGCCCTTCGATTATGCTCACACGAGTCCAATTCCCTTGCTCGGGGGCACGTCATGTTTCGGGTCATCCGCATCTGCGTCATCAGCGTCCTGCTCGCGCCGCTCGCCTCGGCCGCCGGTCCCGCGCCGGGGCCCGGCGTCATCAATGCGAAGCCGGAGTACCGCAGCTTTGCCGACGCCAAGGCCGCCGCCGACATGGGCAATGTCCGCGCCATGCTCGAGATGGCCTACCGCTGCGAGCAGGGTGCGGGCACGCAGAAGAGCCCCGCCGACGCCGCGATCTGGCTCGCCAAGGCCGCGGAAAAAAACAGCGCCGAGGCGCAGTGCGTGCTGGGCTACCGCCTGCTCACCGGCACGGGCGTCGCCAAAGATGAAGCCATGGGCGCACAGCTGCTCACCAAGTCCGCCGACCAGGGCAACCTCACCGCGCGCTTCGAGCTCGCCATGGCCCACATGAACGGCAACGGCCTGCCGAAGAACGAGACCAAAGCGCACGAGCAGCTCCTGCTCGCCGCGCAGAAGGGCCACACCCGCGCCATGGGCGAAGTCGGCCAGGATTTCCTGCTCGCCCGCGGGACGCCCGAGGACCTCGCCGCCGCCACGACCTGGCTGCGCAAAGCCGCGGACCTCAACGATCCCGTCTCGCAGCGCCGCCTCGCCGAGATGCTCCGCGACGGCAAGGGCACGGACAAGGACCTCAAGCAATCGTTCTCATGGTTCCAGCGCGCCGCCAACGGCGGTGATGTCGAGTCCATGTGGCAGGTCGCACAAATGTACAAGGCCGGCGACGGCGTCGGCCGCGACCCCGATCGTGCCAGCATCTGGCTCAAGCGTCTCTCCGAGCAGGGTCACGAGGCCGCCCAGCGCGAGCTCGGCCAGATCTCGCCGGGCACCTACCAGCAGCTCGCCCGCAATCTCACCTTCAAAGGCTCGGAGCTCGTGAGCAAGCCCGGGTTCGCCGTGCAGGCCGAGGGCAAGGTCACCGAGATGTCCGGCGGAAAGTGGACGCTCGCCGTCGGCCCCAAAGGCGCCGAGCGCAAGATCGCCGTCGACACCGCGAACATCAAAGACTCCAAAGTGAAGAAGGGCCATACCGTCCGCGTCTTCGGCATTCTCCGCGACGCCACGCTCATCGAGGGCGTCACGCACATCCTCCCGCCCGCCAGCTACAAGTTCACCTACACCGTCAAGCCGCAGGGCGCGATCGTCTCCGGCTCGTACACCTCGTTCATCGTCAGCGGCACCATCACCAACGACGGCCCGCAGCCGATCACCAAGCTCGTGCTCGACGTCAATCTCTCCGGCCGCTCCAACGGCAATCACAGCGAGAAGCCCGTCACGCTCCAGGATTTCGCCCCCGGCCAGGTCAAACCGTACAGCGTCACCTTCTCGCAATACACCTGGTACAGCCGCGGCAACTCACTCCCCCGCGCCGAAATCAAAGAAAAATCCCTCGACTGGTAACCCCCGCGCCCCTCCAATATTTAGCGGCTGCCGCGCAGCGGCGCTCCCCCCTCACGCCACCCACTTCACACCCAGCAGCCGCGCCATCCGCCGCAGCATCCCCGCGTGCTGCCCGGGGAAGATCGTCACGTGGTGCGGCATCCCCTCGTGCACCAGCGTGTCGAACCAGTCGTTCACATCCACGTCCAGCGCGGCCAGACCGCTGCAGCCGTGAAAATGTTTACGCGGCCGAATCGTTCGCGCATCCGTCGCCGTCATCCGGTACGCATTGTCGCACCGCCACAGCCGCGCGATCGTGATCGGCTCGGCCTCGCGCATCTCCGCATCGATGACCAGCGGCTTATTGTCGTTGAAGTGCCGCGACAGCCGCACGCTTGCCGGAGCGCACAGGCTCAGCGGCGCATGTCCGGGGTGCCAGAGCGTGATCGTCTCCGCGTCGTGCTCCAGCCAGTCGCTGAGGTAGCCCGGGCCCAACCCGATCAGCTTGCCCATCAGCCCCAGCAGCCCGCCGTCGACATCACCCTCCAGCGCGATCACCCGGCCCGCCTCGGTCATCCGCGCCATCGCCACATACGGCCAGTGTCCGTAGCGGTTGGGCAGCTCGGGCCAGCACCGCACCGCCATCGCATCGAGATTCTCCGTGTCCATCAGCGCGTTCATCGCCGCGTGATACCGCGCATTGGGCGCCAGATCGTCATCGCTCACGTCCTTGTCCCGCGCCAGCTTCATCTGCTTCACCGCCGCCAGGTCCGCCGCGATCGCCTCGTCGCTCACGCCTGCGATCAGCCCCGCCAGCTCATCGATGCCGAAGTGATGCATCGCCACGCCGAACGTGCGCGTGATGGTAAAGGGGTCCGCGTGCATGTCGATGAAGCCCGGCGCGTGATAACCCACCAGCCCGATCTTGCACATGCGCAACCGCGTGGCCGCAGCGGTCAGCGCGATGGCCATTTTCAGATCCACCGACGGGTCGCCGTACACGATCTCGAATGGGTAACCCAGCTGCCTCAGCGTGGCGGCCCACGCATGCGCGCCGACCAGTGAGCAGGCGGTCACCTTCGGCGTCTCGGGCTTCTCGGGCGTGGCGAAGAGCACGATCGGCGCACCCCAGAGTTGCCCGACCAGCGGCGCGAGGCGGCCGTCCCCCATCGTCGGTTGCAGCACGACCAGCGTCGCGGCGCCGCCCGCGCGGATCTCCGCCAGCGATTTGCGCAGCGTGCCATCGTCCACCGCCGGCGACGCAGGCTTCACCAGCGTGGCGCCCGTGGCCTCGATCGCCGCGCACGCCGCCGCCTCCATCGTCCTGCCCCATTCGGGGTCGAAGCCCGGGCGCTTCCGCCCGATCACCAGCACGCCCACGCGTCTGCCCGTCTCGCTCTTCATGCTCGCGATTCTACACATTCCGCCGCGCTGATATCATTGATCAGCCCCGCCCGCCGCTCCCCACCGAGGCACATCCCATGATCCACCGTCTGGCCTGCGCGATCTGCGTGACCCTATCGATAACCGCGACGGCCTTCGCCCAGGATCGCGACCCCAATTCGCCCGCCGAGGAGAAGCGCACCTTCCAGGTGCTCGACGGGTTTGACGTCACGCTCTTCGCCTCCGACCCGATGCTCGCCAAGCCGATCTCGATGCAGTGGGACGCCCGCGGCCGCCTCTGGCTTGCGTGCTCCACAACCTACCCGCAGATCAAGCCGGGCCAGAAGGCCGACGACCAGATCATCGTCCTCGAGGACACCGATGGTGACGGCGTGGCCGACAAGTCCACCATCTTCGCCCGCGGCCTGTACATCCCCACCGGCTTCGCGCTGGGCGATGGCGGCGTGTACGTCGCGGATGTCCCCGACATTCTTTTTCTCAAGGACACCGATGGCGACGGCGTGGCGGATGTGCAGCGGGTCGTCCTCAGCGGCTTCGGCACGGAGGATAATCATCACGCGCTGCACTCTTGGGTCTGGGGCCCGGGCGGAAATCTGTACTTCATGGAGGGCGTGTTCCTGCACTCGCAGGTGGAGACCCCGCACGGGCTGGTCCGCATGGAAAACGGCGGGGTGTTCGAGTTCAACCCGAAAACGATGAGCCTGCGCGTCTTTGCCGACTACCGCGCGGGGAACAACTGGGGCCACTTCATCGACCGCTGGGGGCAGAATTTTCTGCAGGACAATTCCAACAAACATTTCGGCACGCCGCTCACCGCGAATTCCCGGGCCAAGCTCGCGGCGGCGGCAATCTTCTCCGCGCACACCAAGCACTGCGGCGGCGACATCGTCTCCGGTCATCACCTGCCCGCCGAGTACCAGGGTGAACTCTGGACGAACGCCTACAAGACCCACAGCGTCGACCGTTTCAAATTCATCGAGGACGGCTCGGGATTCGCGATGAAAGAGGAGAAGTCGGTGCTGGTGTCGACGGGGGCGAATTTCCGGGCCGTCGACTGCAAGGTCGGCCCGGACGGGGCCGTGTACGTCGCCGACTGGTACAACCCGATCATCAATCACGTTCACGATTTTCGCGACCCGCTGCGCGATCACGTGCACGGCCGCATCTGGCGCATCACCGCCAAGGGCCAGCCGCTGGTCCCCAAACCCAGGCTCGTCGGCGTGGGCGTCGATGAACTGCTCGGACATTTAAAGGATGACGAAGACTGGACGCGGAACCAGGTCAAGCGCGTGGCGGCGGAGATGGACGCCCGGGAAGTCGCGGCGGGTCTCGAACGTTTTGTCGCCTCGCTCGATCCGGCTGACGAGCACGCCCGGCTCGAGGCGCTCTGGACGTACCAGACGATCGGCATCGTCCAGCCGGGGCTGCTGGCGGCGGTGCTGGAATCCAAAGACGGCCGGGCCCGCGCGGCGGCCGTGCGCGTGCTCCGCTACTGGCACGATCAGATCGCCGACTCCGTCTCGATGCTCGAGCGCACGATCGGTGATGAGCACCCGCGTGTGCGGCTTGAAACCGTGCTCACGCTGAGCTTCATCCCCGACCCGCGCTCGATGCAGATCGCGATGCGCGCCTTGGACAAGCCCACGGACCGATTCATCGAGCACGCCCTGCGTCTCACGGCCGACGGGTTGCGCCCGCAGTGGCTGCCGGCATTCGAGAAGGGCACGCTGAAGTTTGCCACTGAAGCGCAGAAGAATTTCGCCATGTCGACCGCCGACTCGAGCGCCGCCGCCGTCGAGCCGCTCAGGCAGATGCTCGACTCCGGGGCGGTGGAGCCCAGGGCATTCGAGGCGCTCTTGAAAGTGGTCGCGGAGAAGGGCACGCCCGTGGAACTCGAGCAGGTGGTCGAGCGCATCGCGGGGCTGTGGTCGGGCGGCTACGACGTGCAGGGCGGCATGGCCGCGACGACGCTGGTGCCGATCCTCAATGCGCTGGAGAAAGCCGGGCGCGAGCGTGGCGTGCAGCCGAAGAATGCGCTGATGGTCGGCCGGTGGCTCACGCCGCACCGCGTGAACACCGAGTGGGGCTCGAAGCTGCGCCCGTGGGCCGACGACTCCGTGATCATCGCCACCTGCCGCCTCGCGGGGGCCTGGAAGATCCAGGGGCCGCGGCTGAAGGCGATGGCCGACAACACCGAGATGCACTTCCCCGTGCGAGCCGCGGCGGCCAACGCGCTGGGTGAGATGGGCGACGCCAAATCGCTGCTGGCCGCGAAGGACAGATCGCTGGCGGCGATCGGCATGGCAGCGATCGATGTCAAGCAAGCCGCGCCGATCGCGGCCGATGCGCTGTCCGCCCCCGGCGGTGATGCGGCGCTGGTGCTGGCTGCATTCACCAGCCGCAAGGGCGGGGCCGATGCGCTGGCCGATGCGCTGGCGAAGAAGCCGCCGACTTCCCAGAACGCCGCGCTGATCGTGCAGCAGCTGAACGTCACGGGGTTCCAGCACGCGGGGCTGTCGAAGCTGTTCACTTCCGCGGGCCTGGATCAGCGGCTTATCGCCGAGGACCCGCGGAAGCTGGCGGAGGATGTGCAGAAACTCGGCGACCCGGCGCGCGGCGAGATGATTTTCCGCCGGGCGAATCTGGCGTGCACGAACTGCCACGCGATTGCCGGCGGCGGGCCGGAGCTCGGGCCCGACCTGGCCTCGATCGGCTCGTCGTCGCCGATGGATTACATCATTGACTCCGTGCTCCAGCCGAGCAAGGTGATCAAGGACCAGTACGAGAACGTGATCGTGATGGGCAAAGACGGCCGGGTGATCGCGGGCATTCTCGCGTTCAAAGATGATGCGCAGGTCGTGGTGCGCGACGCGACACAGAAGGGCCGCGAGGTGAGCGTTCCGCGCTCGCAGGTGGCGCAGATCGTGACGGGTCCGTCGCTGATGCCGCCGGGCCTGGCGGGCATGCTGAAGGATCGGCAGGAGTTTTTGGACCTCGCGCGGTTTCTCTCGGAGCTCGGGCGACCGGGGCCGTACGCCACGCCCACGCTGCCGATCATCCGCCGGTGGCGCATCGCCGGTGTGGACGCCCCCGAGGTTGAAATCAAGGACGATGCGTTCGCCGCCGCGTACAGCATGACCAGTGGTGAGCTGCCTCTGCCCGCGGAAGTGAAGCAGCGATACCTGCTCTTGCGCGGGCAGGTGGACGTGAGCACGGCGGGGCGGGCGAAACTCATCATCAACTCGATGCGCGGCATCACCGCGGTGTGGCTGGACGCAAAGCCCGCCCCGACAACCAACGGCGAGATCGAGCTGCCCGCTGGTCTGCATTGGATCACGTTCGTCATCGACACCGCCGCGCGCGGCGGCGAAGGGCTCAAGGTTCAGGTTGACCCGGCGGGCGAGAGGCCGGCGCGGTTGCAGGTGGTGGGCGGCGCATAATCGTTCCAACGGAGCGGCAACATGAAGTGTGTTTGCATCCTCGTGCTCTTCGCGGCGGCGGCGATGGGCGAAACGGTATTCATCGAGGCCGAGCAGTTTGCGCCGTCTTCCGACGGCTGGCGGGTGATTTCCGACACGAGCACGAAACAGGCCTCGGGTACGAGCGTGCTCAATGGCTCGGTGGGCGATGTGAAGGGCGTGGCCACGGCGCCGCTGAAGATCGAAAAAGCGGGGCGGTTCCGCGTGTGGGTGAGGCACTCGGTGTCGGAGCGCTGGCACGGGCCGTTCCGGCTCTCCGTGCTGCGGGGCAACAGTGAACTCGGCGGCGCGGTGATCGACGAAGACGCGGCGCACAAGGAGAAGCGACAGCCGTACGGCTGGTCGTACTTCGATGCCGACCTGCCCGCGGGCGACCTCACGCTGCGGCTGAGCAAGGACGAAGACAAGAACTGCACGGGCCGGGCGCGCAACATCGACTGCGTGCTCGTCACGTCGGACACGGCGCTCAAGCCGAATCATCTGCTGTACGGCACGCACACGTTCATGCGCGTCACGCTCGGGGCCGACTACGAACGGCCGGCGTACCTGCATGTGTTCGCTGATCACTTCCACGCGCCGTGGTACATGCATTACAGCGTCGGTCACAACGGCGCGACACCGAGCGTTTCGCCCGGCAAAAACGGGCTGCTCAAGCCCGGCGAGGCGACGCCCTGGTGCGACATCACGCCGCTGCTTTATCAGGACAGCGGGGCCGCGCTGCATCTTTCCGTGCGCTACGGCTACACCGATGTGGCCGATCACATGAAGGCGAAGCTCGAATTCGCCACCGCTGCGGACTTTCCAGCACATTGGGATCCTAAGCTTAGAATTCCACGTGGACAAGTTGTCGCG
>JADMIO010909305.1_pt1 | contig 26911 bp, 13 predicted proteins | sample 8958161 | NCBI WGS metagenome assembly JADMIO01 (sample SAMN16585339, study PRJNA669376) | soil metagenome | isolation source: Crop rotation soil | place: USA: Cullars Rotation, Alabama | collected 2011
AGGTGAGCCAGTGTGATTACATTTGCGGCCTAACTGTGGCCAGTCCAGTTACGCTGGAGTCACTAGTATTTAGGTGACACTATAGAAGCGGCCGCGACAACTTGTCCACGTGGAATTCTAAGCTTAGGATCCCAATGTGCTGGAAAGCAGGTGCCCATTGACGGCACCGTGATCAGTGGTGAAGGGCAGGTGAATGAGGCCATGATAACCGGAGAGAGTTTGCCCGTATCCAAAAGAAAAAATGACAAGGTGATCGGTGGCACTGTGTTATCGGATGGTAATTTCAGGATCAGCGCCACTGCCGAAAGCCATTCTTCGGTATTGTCAGGGATTATCGAAATGGTAAAAACAGCCCAGGCTGACAAGCCCGAAGTTCAAAGATTTGCAGACCGCATCAGCGCAATCTTTGTTCCTGCCGTGCTCGCAATTTCACTGATCACCTTTTTTGTCAATTACCTGGCAATCGGACTCCCGGTGTCCGCATCATTGATGCGCTCCGTTGCTGTGCTCGTCATTTCATGTCCCTGCGCGATGGGGCTTGCCACACCAACAGCCGTAATGGTAGGCATCGGCAAGGCCGCAAGGCACGGAATCCTGATCCGTAAGGCTTCTGCACTGGAAACATTCTCGAAGATACGCTCCATCATGTTTGATAAAACAGGTACGATCACCACCGGGAACTTCAGGGTTTCTATCCTGTTTCATGATACGTATTCACCGGCAGAGATCAGAAATTTCCTCTACAACCTCGAAATGCATTCCTCGCACCCCATTGCAAAGTCGGTAACAGCCAACGAGACCTGGCACACTTCTCCCATCACCTTCACTCAGGTAAGCGAACAAAAGGGTAAAGGGGTTACGGCAACTGATGACAAGGGCAATCGTTACGAGCTTGGATCAACCACGATTGCAGGAGGCGCGCAGTTATTATCCGGTGATATTTTCCTGATGGTAAACGATATGCTCGTGGCTACGTTTGCGCTGGAAGATGAGCTGAAAGAAGGCGCTGCGGAGGGGATTGCCTATTTCAATGCGCACGGGATCGATACGATACTCATCAGCGGGGACAAACCGGCTAAGTGCAAAATGGTAGCGGAGGAAACCGGGATCAGGCAATATTATGCGGCACAATTGCCCGCCCAGAAACTGGAGAAGATCGATGAAACATCCAAACGACACCTCAATGCGATGGTGGGAGACGGCATCAACGATGCGCCAGCGCTGAGCAAAGCGCCTGTTGCTATCTCGTTCAGCAATGCGTCCGAAATTGCCAGGCAATCGGCACAGGTGATCGTGATCAAAAACGATTTCAGGTCCGTTAAGTATGCGCATGTCATTTCTGCGCAAACTTACCGCACCATTAAGCAGAACCTTTTCTGGGCATTGTTCTACAACGTGGTAGCCATACCGCTTGCAGCGGCAGGCTTCCTGAGCCCCATGGTAGGTGCGCTTTCCATGGCTTTCAGCGATGTGGTGATCATAGGTAATTCGATCAGGCTGCGCTATACCCGGGTACGATGACGCGTATCAACGCCTTGCGCGAACAAGTGATAGATAAGATTGTTACAAAGGGTGGGAGCGCACACCGGGTCACCCGGCCTCCGTTTTCCGATTTTTCATAGTACTTTGTGTCACCAATGCATTCACCCGAACTGAAGGACATCATGAACAGGCTTCCCGGTAGCCCCGGCATCTATAAGTATTATGATGCCAACGGGGTGCTCATGTATATCGGCAAGGCCAAGAACCTGAAAAAAAGGGTCCTTTCGTATTTTACCAAGAACCACGACAGCCGCAAGACCCACGTCATGGTGAGCCGCATTGCCGATATCCAGTTCACGCTGGTCGATTCGGAAGTGGATGCACTGCTGCTCGAAAATTCCCTGATCAAAAAATTCCAGCCGAAGTACAATGTCGATCTCAAGGATGATAAAACATACCCGTCCATCGTGATCAAAAATGAGCGATTCCCCCGGATATTTTATACGCGAAAGATCATCCGCGATGGATCCGAATATTTCGGTCCCTACGCCAGCGGCACCATGATGCACACGATCCTCGATATGATACGTTCCCTGTTCGCGGTAAGGACGTGCAACCTTCATTTATCCCAGGCGAATATTGAGGCAGGCAGGTTCAAGGTATGCCTCGAATACCATATCGGCAATTGCAAGGCGCCATGCATTGCGCTGCAAAGCGAGGAGGAATACAACGAAACGATCAGGCAGATCAGGAATATCCTCAAAGGTAACCTGGGTGTGGTGATCAGGCAGCTCAAAACCATGATGCAGGATGCCGCGGCATCCATGCAATATGAAAAGGCCGCGGAGTATAAGCGCAAGCTGGACATCCTCGAGAACTACCAGAGCAAATCAACGATCGTAAGCACATCGCTCGATGATATAGATGTATTCAGCCTGGTGAGTGATGACCGTTTTGCGTTTGTCAATTACCTGAAGGTGGCCAATGGCATCATTATCCAGACCCATGCCTTCGAGTTGAAGAAAAAACTGGATGAAACTCCCCAGGAATTGCTTGAAATAGCGATAGCCGAGGTGCGTGAGCAATACAAGAGCACTTCGAAGGAGATCATCGTTCCGTTCGGGCTCGATATTCAGGACGAGTACCTTGAGTTTACGGTACCCAAAGGCGGTGACAGGAAAAAGCTGCTCGATCTTTCCATGAAGAACGCGATGTATTATAAACGTGAGCGCCTCGAGCAGTATGAAAAGCTGAACCCCGACCTCAAGACGGACCGTATCCTTACGCAAATGAAAAATGACCTGAGGCTTACTGCGCTTCCGCATCATATCGAGTGCTTCGATAATTCCAACATTCACGGCACCTATCCTGTATCGGCCTGCGTGGTTTTCAGGGAAGCGAAGCCAAGTAAGAAGGATTACCGCCATTTCAACGTGAGAACCGTGGAAGGCCCCGATGATTTTGCAACCATGAGGGAAGTTGTTTCCCGCAGGTACCGCAGGGTGCTCGATGAGGGAGGAAACCTTCCCGACCTCATCATTATCGATGGGGGTAAAGGTCAGCTCAGCGCTGCGGTCGAAAGTTTGCGAGAACTTGGTATCTATGGGAAAGTGCCCGTATTAGGCATTGCAAAACGGCTCGAGGAATTATATTACCCCGAAGATGAACTGCCGCTTTACATCGACAAAAAATCGGAAACACTTAAGATCATCCAGCAGATCCGTGACGAGGCTCATCGTTTCGGGATCACGCATCACCGCGGCCGAAGGGACAAAGGAACACTGCGCTCCGAACTCACAGACATCAAAGGCATTGGCCCCGCCACTTTCGAGTTGCTGATCCGCGAACTGAAATCGGTGAAGAAGATCAGGGAAACCGACATACCCACCCTCGAAAATCTCGTAGGCAAGGCTAAAGCGAAGATCATCCGGGAACACTTCGACCGGCAATAACAGTCTTATTCCCTGAACAAAGAGCGGTGCATCCTCGTGCTGCAATCTGTCATTTGCAGGAGGTATTGGCCTTGCGGCAAATGCCCGAGCTTCAGGGCAAATGAATTCATTCCGGATGTGAAAGTCTCAACGGTTTCGAATACGATCTTACCTCCGAGGTCATACACTTTGAACCGCACCTGCTTTGCCTGGCTAAGCGTAAACTCCATCCTGAAAATATCTTTTGATGGATTGGGGAATAACCTGAACCCGCTCAGCAACGCGGCCTCATCCACACCAGGGTTGAATGCATTGAAATCCGCTGACGTGCTCGAGCAGGAAGATGAGTTGGTGATGCGCACCTTGTAGGTAGCCGTTGCCGAAAAAGTATATGTTTGGCTCGTAGCCCCAAGCAGGGCCGACCCATTCTTATACCATTGGTAACTCATTCCCGAAACGCTGCAGGATAAGGTGGTTCCGCTTTGCGTGACAACAGGGATGACAGGGGCTGGCTTAATGATCATGGCAACCGGGTTGGAAACCACCGAAGCCGGAATGACACAGGTTTCATTATTTGTGAGTTCACAGGTAACGGTGTCATTGTTATTCAAGGTGGTGCTTGAAAAACTGTTCCCTGTTCCGGCAATAATTCCGTTCACCCTCCATTGGTAGGCAGGCGAAGATCCACCGTTGAAAATACCCGATGTGAATATCACCCCCGAACCTGCACAAACATTATTAGCAGAGGGTGAGACTGTGATCGAAGGTGTAATGGAAGACGTAACGCTGATATAATTGGTTTTGTTCAGTGTATTGCTGCTTTTGGTATTGGTTGCCGTGAGCGACACCGAATAATTTCCCGAACCCTGGAATGAAACAACCGGGTTCTGGGAGTTGGGGCCTGTGCCATTCAGGTAGGTAACCGTTGAAGGTGTGAACGTCCACGTCCATGCGTGGGGTGAGTTGGTGGTGGAATCGGTGAAAGTAACCGCGCTTCCCGAACAGGCATTCACGGTTGAGGCGTTGAATGCAGCCACGGGGGGAGACATGTTCGACACACCCGTTACATTGATATCATCGATGAAGAGGCTGTTGCCGTTCCCGCTGATATTTTCAAATTTGATCCTGATCACACTGCCTGCATAGGGCGTAAGGTCGATGGATTTACAGGGCGAATAGCCCGAGCTCCCGCACCATTGCGAGCTTGAGGAAGGAGTGAACGAAGTGGTGGTATTTGAGGTAGTAATGTACACGTAAGGCGATGTGGTCTGGGTTTCTTTATAACCCGCTACCCGGGTCCAGGTACTTCCGCAATTGGTTGATACATATACTGCCATTGAATCCTGCACGCTGACACTTACCCTCCGGTATGCATGCTTGAAGGTGAGCGTAGCGGCCGAATAGCCGGCAAGCCGGATAGGAGGTGAGATGAGTCCGTCACGTAAAATGGCCGATGCTGCAGCCACATAATTGCGGTTGTAAATACCGGCAGATAGAGTGCCAGGGGTGTTTCCGCCTGTCGTATAGATACCCCAACCGATGGATGCATCCGGGTTGTCGATAGTCCAGTTGGCATAGTTAGCAGGCGTTTCCCAGTTTTCTGTATAAGGCAAAGCGAAACCATCAACGGTAATATAATTGTTTTTCACCGTGGTGAAAGTGCCGCCCGAATTGGTTACAGTTAACGTGATATTATACGTGCCCGGTGCGGTGAATTGTACCTGCGGGTTTTTGGACGAAGCCGAAGTTCCGCCAATGAATGTGTAGGTAGAAGGTGAAATAACCCACGATGATGCGGTGGTCGGAGTGAGACAGGTATCGGTGAGGTCAACGGTTTCGTTCACACATGGCACCTTGTTGCTGGTTTTAAAATAAGCGGATGTGAGGTACGTAGAAAAGCCTGTACTCGAAAATAATCCGCGGCCATAGGTGGCTGCAATAACGGTGTAGTCGGATGTCCTAAGTTGCAGCATGTCCACACGCACATTGGCCAACCCGCTGCTTGACGAGGCCCAGGTGGGAGATGATGAGTTCAGGCTATTTGTTGCCCAGACCCCCAGCTCGGTTGCAAGGATCACCTCGGTGCGGTTGTTGGGATTGAAAAGCGCCCAGCGCACAGGCATATCGGGAAGGTTACCTTCCTTGCTCACCCACGAGGCGCCCCCATCGGATGTATACCAAACGGAAGTGACACCGTAATTGAAGAACGTAACCAGCAATTCATTCTCGCTTGCACCGATCTCCACACAAGATATAGATCCGCTCGGGAATGATGAACCGGTAATGTTTGTTGCCACAGGGGTGTTGTCGGCATTGGTCACTTTGAACAATTTGCCCGATTCTGTTCCTACAAAAAGGGTAGAGGAAGTAGTGGTGTAAGGCGATACGCGGATATGACTCGCATAATTTCCAAGTGCGGTAATACTCACACTCCCTGCCGAAGGACTGCCAGTAATGTTTTTGATCCGGGTAAGTGAAGCGGCATCGCGGCAGGCATACAGGATATGCATATTGTTGTCGTAGCCGCTGGGATTAATGAACCTGCCTGTGCTTTGGTCTGCCACCAGTTGGGTATTGAACTGGCTGGAACCTCCGTTGGTGGAGAGGTAGTAGGTGTTGTAAACGTAGGATGCGATCTGGTAATTGGGGCTCACCTGGTCGACAAAGCAGAACGCGCCATCGCCACCACGGATGCTCGTTGTCGAATTGATTCCCGTAGTGGAAAAACGGTGAGTTCCGTTGTCCTGTGCTCCTGCCAGGAAGTGATTGGAATTGGCAGCCGGGTGCATGGCACAGGCGTAAAACTGGGTGACATCATAAGCAGTGTTCCGGGCCACAATGTTTCCTCCCCCGTTGGCCGAATAAAATACGCCCCCGTCATTCCCGAATAATACTGTATTGGATGACCCGGGCTTGTAGGTGATGGCATGCTGGTCGGCATGCACATACTGGTAACCGGTGCCCGAATACCACATGGAGATCTGTGTCCATGTGGAAGCTCCATCGGTGGATGAAAAAAGGTCGATACCGCCCATGAGCAATGTGTTCTCGTTATTGGGATCCACCGCAAGGATCAGGTCGTAGCTTGCCTGCCCCCGTGTAAAATCATCGAAAGGAATGGAAGGATCGTCATCCACCGGGGATGAGGTTGTCATATCCGCCCAGGCTGAGCCGCCATTCGTGGTTTTCAATATTTTGTAGATAGCCGTCTGGTCTTCAACAAGGGCATATACCACCGATGCATTGGAGGGTGCGCATGCGATTTCCACGCGGCCGTACCCGGTGCTCACGGCAGAGGCGCTTGAAATCGTCCAGGTTGTCCCGTTATCCGAATACATCACCTTGCCTCCACCGTTTCCGTAAGGGTTCGATTTTGTGCCGATCCATATCCGGTTATTTGCGCCCAGCTCGATATCCGATGGAACATGAGGCTGGCCCGACACCAATGGCATCACCTGTGTCCAGGATGTGCCGCCATTGATGGATCGCCTGAGGCCGGCATCGGCAGTGCCCCAGAATGTACCTTTATATGACCTCGAATCAACGGCAGCATACACCACGCTGTTTCCCGATTCGTTGCGCACCGCGATGTCGTTCACGAAATAGAAACCGGTGGTGGATGACACCTGGTTCCAGGTTGTGCCTCCATCGGTGGTTTTCCAGATACCCGCACCAAGGCCCGAGCCGGTAAATGATTCTCCCGTTCCCACGTAAGCGATCTGCGCATTGTTAGGGTCGAAGGCCATGCAGGTTACGGTGATATTGGCCCAGAAATCGTTCACCGAATTCCAGGAGGAAGTGGAGCTGAGGATGTCGTTATTATACCAGAGTCCGCCTGTCACGCTCCCGGCCCACACCTTTTTCCCGGTTGCATCATTGGGGTCCCACACGAGCGTGCGCGTTCTTCCACCCACGTTATTCGGTCCTCTTTCCACCCATGGGGAGGTCACACTTCCGGGTGAGGACTTGTAGCTCAGGCCGGTTTTCACCTGTTGCATAATCGGTAAGAGGTTTTCAGGCGTTGGCCTGCCAAGGGTTGGGTTCATGGTGCGCAGGAAATCCTGCTCGGCAGCCAGGTCGGGCCTGTCGGTAAGGTCACGGTCTGCTTCCCCCGTTTCGTTTTCTTCCCTTACCTCGTGGCGGTTATACGGGTGGGAAGAAAGAAAACGCGAAAACTTTTCACGTTCACCGAGGGGTTTTTCAAGGAGGAAGGCGGCCGACACAGCCGTTATGCCTGCTGCGATAAACAGGAAAGTCCTGTTAATGTGTGATATGGTCATTAATAGCTGAGTTTGTACGGTTCTTTTTCGCTAATGTCTCCGTTTGGATTCTTCCCACACGCGCCCCCAACCCTAAAGGGTGCCCAACGCCTGATATCCAGTGCGGCAGTGCCCTTCAGGGTCAGGGTGTGAGCTGGGCTTTTGCATTTATGCCCAAACAGAGACAGTGCCTCTTTTTCACAGACCCTGTTGTCCTGAAAATAGTTCAGCAAAATAATTATTCCCGGTGTTATACCCAATGCCTGTGGTCAATTATTCGGCATTAAATTTTTTTGATGCAACATTTTGTCAATATTTGTGGTCAATAACTAAACTAAACAAGATAAACCAATGAAAAAACTATTACTTACCCTCTCTTTCGCAGTGGCTGTTGTTGCAGCTTTTGCGCAAACAAGAACAATCGACTGGTCGGTTGATTCTATTGCCCGCCCGGATACTTTGAGAAGTGTCACCAGCACCGGAACATTGCTTAATGTAGATGTATTCTTTAAGAACAAAGGTCCGGACACTGCAAGGGTCGGAGATACCATTATCTGGCAAGTCCTTGGTACAGTTTACAACGGGTCCAATTATTCTGTTATTGGGCAATCCGGTAATTGGATGGCTTATCCTGGTAAATCCGCAACTAATCCAACCACATCGTATGCCTTGAATAAACTGACAAGAGATATCCCTCCCGGTGACACCATGCGAGCTATAGCCAGCACCACGATAAATTTGACAATCGAGCCCTCTTTAAATGCGAAGATATTTGTGAACTCTTACCTGCTCAATGGAGGAAATGTGGCAGCAGAAGGAAGCGGCACGTCAGCAAACAATCAAAAAACCAAAGATGTGATCTGGTATAACGCCAGGGGTTGGGCTGTAGGTATGGAAGAAGTTTCAGCCAAATCCAACAACCTGAAAGTATATCCTAACCCTGCTTCCGATGTGATCCATTTCAATATCGAAAGCAGCTATGCAAAGCAATTGCTGATCATGGATATCACCGGCAAAATGGTTGAAACCATCAATGTAGTGAGCGGAGATAACACGATCAATACTTCCGAATACAATGCAGGCATTTACCTTTACCAGGTCAAAGCTTCCAATGGGGAAGTGCTGGGATCGGGGAAATTCAGCGTGAGCAAATAATTTGTTGAATGAATAAATCAAAAAAGGCTGCTCAAAGAGCAGCCTTTTTTTTGTTTGGAAGCCGGTGATGAAATCTTCGATCCTTATCTTACAATAACAAGCTTGGAAAACTGTGTTCCGTTAGCGGAGGCGATTCGTACCGTGTACACACCCGGGGATGCGCTGCCAAGGTCGCAGGTTGATTTCCCATTGGTCATCGGCCCATCATACACAACCTTTCCATCCAATGCCGAAATCGTCAAATCGGTTGCATCCGTTCCTTTGCTTTCTATGTTAAAGATCGCGGTGCCAGGGTTAGGATAAATATGGATCAGGCTACCACCATTATCTTCATTATTGGTGGCTTCAGCTTTTGCATCAGCAGGTTTTTTGCTGAAAGGTTCCACGCTCAAGAGGTTTCGTTTACCCACCGTACATGAAAATGCGTACCTGCTACCACTGTTTGGAGTGGCACTGGTCAATGAACCTGCCGAGTAGGTATCATCATCGTCCAGTGTGATGCTGCTGGTGCTTGCTGTGATGGTGCTGTGGGTGGGGGAGAGTGCATTGTCCTCGCAATCAAATGCAGAGAAACTGATCTTATTGAGGAGGAACCCGGTATTGTTGCTGGTATTAATTTTGGTACGCCCGAAAAAGGTGAAGCTTTCATTGCAGTTATGGCCTATCGCATTAGCCACATCATAGTCGTTATGGTGATAGGCAATGGTGGATTTGTGGGTGCCATTTTCGTTTAAACCAAGCACCACAGCCTGATGATAATTGTAGGTGGGTTCACGCAGGTATCCTGCTACATAATACTCTTCGTCACCTGCAAAATTGGTTTTTGCCAAAACCCCTTTCCCAAAGTGCAGATAGGTAGAGTACCCTCCCGACTCATAAGACCACTGAGGTGCTGCCAAATTGTTGGTTTTGCATATCAGCATAGATGAAGCCGATGGCGTCCCGGTATGATTGGCTTTGCTTCCCGCGATGACCCAATCATTGTTGTTGTCATTCACAATGGAGGTAAAATACTCCTGCTCATCCCAGTCATACGTAGTATTGCTGCTTAAAGAGCCTGAACTCCTGTCAACCGAAAGGATTAATCCGTCCGTATTGGTTGCATTATTGTCATAGGATGATCCTGCAATCACAATATTTCCCGATCGCCCCGTTCCGTAATCGTCAAGAATGGCTGCGGCTGTGTTTGAGAGATCGTCACAGGTACTGCAGTTAGGGTAGGAATAAGCCCAGTCAATGGTTCCGTCCTGGTCAATTTTAACAAGAAACGGGGTACTCACCCCACTATGCCATGAGTTTCCGGTGACATATAAAGTTCCGTTGTCGCTGGTACTTTCAACAAGGGCGGTTCCTTCATCCAGACCCGAATTAAGATCGATGTGCTTCACTACTGTAATGTCTCCGTACTGGTCCACCACCATGAAAAGCACATCTTTATTTGCCACGGTAAATTCCACGGAGCCTACAGCCGCGTACCCGCTGCCATCACTCAATTCGATCACCGACAAAAGTTTTGCACTCGAAACGCCTGCCAGGTTAAAAATTTTCTGCCACCCGGTTGTCGTCACTCCATGTACATCTGTTTTGATCATATAGGCGCGCGAGGTACTGCTACTCCCATAGTGGGTTTCACCCGCCATGATGTAAAACCCTTCCGTTACTTTGGTTTTTAATCCTGAGAGACATTCTGCATTGTAATCAGACATTCCATAGCCTGTCCAGAAAAAATCGGACTGGTATTCGTAAGCTCCTATATCATACGCTCCGCCCATCGCATTGGTTATGATTCTTGAATTGTCATCCTTGTCATTTGTGAGCACCGAAGAAGCATTCGTCCCATTATTCACCGCAGGGCTGCATTCCTGTAAATGATAGTCATCGCTCCCAGCATCTACGAACAGGGGATCTACTGATACCAAGTTGTGTTCATCTGTAAGATTGGTTACGTAGGTGGGATTTGCAATAAGATTATCAGCAGTGGAGGAGCCATTCGAAAAGCTGATATTATTGACAATTTCTGCATAATCGGAATAGTCATTGTAAAAGAAAATTCCTTTTCCGTTCCCGGTAATGGTGTTATTATAGATCTTGCAATGATCAACTCCGCCATAACTGGGGCCTCTTCCAAGATAAATGCCTTCTCCCGTATTGTTCACCACGAGGTTGTTTTTCACAATGCTGTAATCCGCAACATAGGTTGAGTTGTCCGAGTTATTCAGCAAAATGCCCTTGCCGCCACCATTGATGGTACAGCGTTCAATCGTATTGTGACTATTATTCAGCACTACACCCTTATCGTCAAAACCGGTAATGGTACAATTTGTTATTTCATTGTTTTGCGAAAAGACATTTACTCCCACATCACTTGTGCAGGTTGGGCAGGCAGTAATGGTACAATTAATCAACTGATTGTCTTCAGGCTCTATCCATACAGGTGGTACCCCTAGCCCTTGAGCTGCCACTAATACTCCGGTTGTCGCTCCGACAAGCTCACAGTTTTGGATAATTACTTGCTGTGCATTATCGGCTATCTGTACACAGGACGCACCACCATTTGTTGCGACAAGGTCTGACGCGTCAATTGTAAATCCATCGATGGTGACATAACCGTCAAAGCATGTGTTGTATGCGCATTGCCCTAACCACAGTACATTCCAGGGAGCTGCCGAGTTGAATATGGTAGCCGGTTTCAGAATAGGTTGTGCCCCAAATTTTGCACGGATGGTTATTCTGCCCGTACTTGTTCCCGTTGGGATTCTCGACCACGATGGTTGGGTGTACGTCCCATCATCTACCTCAAGCGTGCAGCCCGGGCGAAGTTCCACAAGTCCTCTGTTGAATGTTTTATATGGGAAAGCGGATGAGCCTGCATTTTCGTCATTGCCGCTTATGTCATCCACGTAAAAAGTTGTTCTCACAGGTCCATATGAGCTTGTTGCGCTACCCTCAATTGCACCAACAGTACACGGTGTCGATCGGCTGTTGCCATAGTAATCCGTTGCGATTGGATTGGTACTGCCTCCTCCAAGAGCCGGGCTGCCCGATCTTAAGTTAAGATCTCCTGCTCCCCCGTCAACAAATAGCGGGTCTACATTATTATACTCCGTGATATTGTCAACGTCAGTCATCGAGCAGGATGAGTGTATATCGATCCCGACTGTGTTGCACGCATTGGAGTTCTTATATAAGAGGTTGTTTGTTACAACGAGTCCGGTGCATGCATATCCTCCATCATTGTTAATCAATATTCCGCATCGATACCAGGTATTGTAAACGGTATTATTGAGCACATTCACATTATCGGCCCCATTCAGCAGGTAAATACCGAGGCCATTACTGTAACAGATATTATTGTAGATTTCAACACCGGTTGTGCATCTCTCCACTACGATTGCCGCATGTCCTTCAAGCGTACCATTCAGGTACACAAGGTTGTTCCTGATAATATTGTTATTGTACGGCTGTGAATAAGGAGTATGATCTGTGCCGCTTCGTATACCATGATGCTTGTTGCTATGCACCGTGCAATTCTCAATTGTCATGTAAGTTCCGCTTAAATACATGCCATGCTCACGAACAGAATTGGCGGTTCCTGGTCCCGTGTTGAAACCATTATGATGAACATCCACTCTTCGAAAGGTCAGGTTGTATGGAATATTTGTAACAAGATATCCGACACTGATCCCATTTCCTCCTGAGTAGCGCACTTCGCAATCTTCAACAAGCACATCGTGCGCTCCCCCTGTAATCTTAAGGCCACTCATCGAACAATTGCCTGAATTGCTGCTACCGGGAGGGAAGTTTCCGTCAAGAATGAGATTTCTCAGGGTAATGTCATAAGCACCATTATCAATTTCCAGCAAATGGGAACTGTTTGTACCCAGGTTATATTGTATGCAAGGTGGGGTGCTACTGTTATAAGCTTCTATCACAACATTGTTTACAGCGCCAACAGCCAGTGCCCCGGTTTCTGCGTATGTGCCCGCGTCAATAAGCAAGATGTCACCTGTCCCCACATACGTGAGCGCATGCCCAATAGTCTTGAACGGCTTAGCGATCGTAAGGCCCCACGTAGGAGGAGCCGCATCGGTCCCACCTGTGGAAACATACCAGGTGGTAGCGGATGTAAACTGGCTGAAAAAAAGGAAGAAAGTTACCAGGAATATCCCGGTATAGTGTTTGGGTTGGTTAGGTGTTTTCATGGTTTTTCGTTAAAAACTGGTAAGCCCCCATTTTAGAATCGTGAATAAATCATGGTTCAAAAACCGGCAGTATCAACCTCTGGTGAATAAAGCCGCAGTATTTCTATGGACTCATGACGTGTGTGGTTAAGTAACACAAAGTAAAGAATCCTTTGTGGGTATTCAATCGGAGAAATACGAGAAAGACTGCGGGATGTTATTTTTCGTATTTCTACGATGGTTATTTTACACAGAGTTTTCATTATATTCGGCTTACTCTAAAGCCTGCTGGAATCAGAGGTGATGGCTTACATGATCACAAAACCCTGCCGCGCAGGTTTTTTTTGAATGCTACATGGAAGAGATTAACTCTCCCGATAGCTATCGGGAGAGTTGGGCTCAGAGGTGGTGGCTAACATGATCACAAAACCCTGCTGCGCAGGTTTTTTTTGAATGCTACATGGAAGAGATTAACTCTCCCGATAGCTATCGGGAGAGTTGGGCTCAGAGGTGGTGGCTAACATGATCACAAAACCCTGCTGCGCAGGTTTTTTTTGAATGCTACATGGAAGAGATTAACTCTCCCGATAGCTATCGGGATCGTTGGGCTCAGGGGGTGTGGCTTACAGGATCACAAAATCCTGCTCCGCAGGTTTTTTTTGAATGCTATAGGGAAGAGATTAACTCTCCCGATAGCTATCGGGATCGTTGGGCTCAGAGGTGGTGGCTTACATGATCACAAAACCCTGCTGCGCAGGTTTTTTTTTGAATGCATTCGCTTAGCGCAAATAAATTTGCGTTCGCTTCCGCATTCAAAAAAAAATGGGCTAAAAGCCCATTTTTGTGATCATGTGCCGTGGAAGAGACTCGAACTCTTACACCAATAAAGGCACCACCCCCTCAAGATGGCGTGTCTACCAATTCCACCACCACGGCATTTTTTTGAAAGAAAACGTAACGGCTTATTTCTTTTTGGCCTTATAGGCACGTTTGCTGCGCCTTTTGCCATAAGAACCGTTGCTCACTTTTCCTTTTTTTGTTTTAATGTCTCCTTTTCCCATTGCGGTAAAGCTTATTCAAATTTAGTTGAGGGTGCGAATATATGGGAATTCCCATATTCAACAAAGTGAAGACAGGTTCGAAAAGAAAGAACACCCGGCTCACTTCACGGTGAGCTTGCTCACGGAGGTTCCGCTGCCTGTTTTCACCGTCACGAGGTAAGTGCCCGCGCCCAGGTCATGCACATCGAGGACCTTGCTGAAGTGTGCGATGGTTTCCGCCATGTCAGCCTGTTTGATGACCCTGCCGGCCAGGTCGCTTATCTCGATACGGATACGCTTTTCAGGGAGCTCGAATTCGAAAGTAACCTCTCCGCTGCTGGGGTTGGGGAACATATTGAAAGGTACGGTTTGCGCATTGCCCGGAATACCTGCACCCTTGGTGATCGTAATGTTCTTCACAGCCGAATCGCTGGAGCAGGAGGTCGACATGGAAATTTCTTTAACCCGGATATTCCCCAACCCGGTATTCGGGAAAATCGCCCTCACCATGTAACTTCCGTCCCCGCTGTCAATCACACCTGAGGTGATGGACCACTGGTAAGAGCTCCCGCTATGCTGAGGTACCGAATAGTTCGTGTGCTGGTTTTGGAACGCGTTTGAAAGGCCTGATATAACCGGTGTTGCCAATGACTGCACCGACACAATATTGGAATCTTTGCCGCTACAGGAAACCCCTCCTGCATAGTTTTTCGTGTAGGTGTAATAGATCGTGTTGGTAAGCGGGAGAAAATTCGCCAGCGCGGTATAGAAGTAATATGCCCCTCCCTGCAGGCCCACTCCGTTTCCCGACCACACCCCGCCCGCAGGAGTTGCACTCAGGATCGTGAGATCGTAGGGCGGAATATTTTTACAAAGCTGTAATCCTTTCGGAAAATCAATGACCGGGTTGGCAAAGACCTTTACGAGTGCCGAATCGGTGCTGCTGCACGAGCCGGCTGATACGGGTCCGGTGTAGGTGTATTTGATCCAGTTATCCGACCCGGTTGCCTGGCCCGGTACAGGCAGGTTCTTCAGGCTGTCGGTGAACACATGCGGCACGGGGGTGAGCGAGATGGCTCCCGGGGCCTGCGCGTAATTCCAAACCCCGAAGCCCCCGGGCTGGTCGTTGGTAAATGCGCCCAGGTTGCCCGAAGCCGTATTCCGGCATAAGGACAAAGGAGAAGGCGCGGTGAGCACAGGCAAAGGCCTTGTTTTCACCTGGGCTGAATCACTTACCGCGCACCCGCTCGAATCAATGATGCGTATGTAATACTGCTGGATGGCCAGCGATGGTTTCACCACCACGGTGTCCTTGTTTGAAAGCAAAGTACCCGCAGCATTTTTCCATTCGTATGCGTAGGGCTTGATCCCGTTGATCGCTTTCACACTTAGTTTGGTGGGAGACAGGCTGCACACCATCGTATCCCTGGTGAGCAAGGTGATGGAGGGTTTCTTCTGGTCGCTGTAAATGGTGTCGTAATAGGTCTTTGCATTCGCAAAAGCTGCGTTGAGGATAAGCTTCACTACATAACGCCCGGTATCGGGAAAATAAATATTGTTTGCCTTTTGCGTGTAGTATGATGTGTAATTACCGCTGTTGAAAAGACCTGGAGTGCCCGATACCTGCCACTCGTTGGTGATAATGGATGGATAAGTGGTAGACCCGTAATTCAATGTCCAGCCGTAACAATTGGTATTGGGCGCTTTCAGGATGTAAGCGCTCAGCGGGAGGTTGGGTTTGATCACGTTGATCTCGATGGCGCGCGACACACGGCCCGGATTCGGACATCGTTTGTCGTTTGCATTCACATAAAAGTAATACGGTCGTGCGCGGTACTTGTTGGTATCCGGTATCCAGCAAAAAGCCCAGTCATCTTCACGCGGACCATTGGTTGCCCTTGTGCTGTCGGTGTAATTTCGTGTAAAAGTGTAAGTCGTGTCGCCATTATCCATGCGCCCGGTAAGGTAAGTGGTGTCCGAAACGGAAGGCAGGTTGAAATCGGAATCGGTAGCGATCACGCTGAAACAGATCGGGCGCCCGGCCACAACCGACCAACTGATCTTCGGTTCGGTACCCTGCGATGGAGACGTCATTATCTGGGGCGGTTTGTTGGATGGACACGTGGTTGCCCATATATCGAGATCCCTTGTCACGGCCCCCATCAGCGAATCTTTCCCGGCAATGCGTTTCCACTGTTTGATTTTAATGACCAGTGTTCCGCTGAATGTATTTGCACCGGAAGGTGTAAAGGTCACATCTCCTTTCTGGGGGTCGAGGTAAAGGCCTCCTCCTGCCGTGGTAGGGAATGGCGCGTATTGTTGGTATCCGAATGCATATACCATTGGCGTATCCGCAGCCTGCAGGCCCGGGACAAGTTCATAGGATAATGAATCCCCATCGGGGTCCACTGCACCCAGGTTGAACATCACAGGTTGCCCCAGGCACACGATCGTTCGCGGTTTAATGGTAAGATCGGGGCTGCCGTTGCATGGAGAATAGGATGCGCACCGGTTAAGGATCGCTTCTACATAAAATGGGTTGGGCGTGCCACCGCTCGAAAAATTTCCTGTCCTGCAACAGTTCGCGTAAGCAAGCCGGATATTGCATGAAGTTGATGGCAGGCTGAAACCGGAATCGAGCCTTACATCGGCTTCGAATACGTACCGCTCAACACCCGGTGAAATAGTGCCGGGGTTATTGCAGCCGCGGTTGGTACAGATACTTTTTGCCGTAGGACATATCGCAGATGCATTCATATCCGACACGGATGTGAGCACCACGGGAAATGTTCCGTATTCAACCCCGTTATCCGCAGCATCGCCCCCGATCACTTTCATATCGAGCGAACAAAATGTGCCGCAACCTGTTGCGCATATCGTGGTTCCGCTGCCGCTGCCGCAATCGGTATATAAAATAAGGGTTACATGCCAGGTACCGGGGGTGGAGGTGCATGTGTACGACACTTCACCACCTGAAAGCACGAGCGCAGCCTTAAGCTGCAGCGAGATGAATAAAAAAAGAGGGAAAAACAGGGAGGCAATCCGGATCATATTTTTAGAATCGCTTGTAAAAATACGATGTCTGGTTTAAATCCGGAGTAAATAGACCATGAATTGTTTGAACAGGCTGACTAATTGAATGCGCAATAAACGAGTCTCTTTTCAGGCATAGAGAGAGTGTGTTACAGTTGACCAGGCTGTGGGTCAAAAGTAGGATGTAATCCGTGACGATTTTCTTAAGATTTTCTTAAAAATAAAAGAAGCGCGCCAGCCGAAGGCTGGCGCGCTTCTTCGCAATATTTAGGTGCCCCAAAAACCACTATTTCAAGGTCACTTTTACAGTCGTGCTTCCCTTCTCCGAACTGATCTGAACAAAGTAGATCCCGCGGTTCAGGTTGGACATATCCAGTGATTTCTGGAACATGCCCCCGCTATGCCTGTTCGTGCTCTTCATCACCTGCCTGCCCATAATGTCGAACACCTGCACATCGATGCTTTTCTCGCTGCTCTCGAATGTAATATTCAGTTGTCCTGAAGTAGGATTGGGATATACGGAAAGGTGGTTGAACATCTCCTGTTGGGCAATGCCCGAGAAAGGCGTTACGGTAACTGTCTTATAGGCTGTATCGCTTTTGCAGCTTGTGGCCGCGGTTTCAATTACTTTCACCATTCCCGCTCCGGGGTTTGCAAAAGTTGCACTCACGGCATTTGTTCCATTACCCGAATTGATTGCTCCGTTTGCAACAAACCAGTTGTAGGAGCTGCCGGTCGTATTGGTTACATTGAAAGTTGTCGGCTGTCCTGCTGCAATGGTTGCTGTTCCGCTGATCGCTGGAGATGGCTTGGGAAACACCGTAAAAATGACCGAATCGTAATTGTAACAGGGAGCATTCCCCAATACGTAGTAAAGGATATTATTCAGCGGTGAAAGATTTGCAGTCCCCGGGGTAAACACCTGCTGCGTTCCCGATGTAGACACGGCCGGGCCGTTCCAAATACCGCTTGAAGGTGTAGGCGATTGCGAAGAAAGTACGTAGGCTGCATCGCCTCCGCAGAAATTATGTGGTGTGCCTGCATCCACCGCAATGCCGGCTACCGGTGTAAGCATCACCGAATCCCTGTTCGAACATTCCAGTCCTCCCTGCACAACATAAGCAATTAGCTCATAGGTGGTAACCACTGCTGGCACAACGGTTACATTCGCAACAGCCGATTTGGCCGAGATCACGGTATTTGTATTCAGGTTCTTCCACTGGTAATTCTGTCCACCGGTTCCACGTAGTGTCACATTTTTTGGTGTGCAAAAAACGCTGTCTTTGCCGGCAGAAGCAATCACCGGCTTATTCACATACAGCATCAGCGAATCCGTCAGCTTGCATCCTGCGGTGTCCGTTAGGGTTACAATGAAAAGGTTGGAGTCGTTGCGGGTAATGGTGCGAAGCGTGTCTCCCGTATTCCATAAATATTTTACCGGTTTACCACCGTTGTTACCCGCGTCAAGCGTATAGGTATTCCCCGAACACATCCGCCAGGAAGCAGGCAGTGTGCTTACCGGCAAAGGTTTCACCGTGATCATCATCGTGTCGCGCTTGCTGCACTCCACGCCTCCCTGTGTTGTAAATACAGTGAGCTCATATTTTGTTGTTGCTGTCGGGGTTACAGTTATGTCAGGGATGGATGACTTTGGCGAGAGGGTCGCACCCGTAGAAAGGTTTTTCCAGACATAGAATTGCCCGCCCGAACCATGAAGTACAATGGATCTGCTGCCACACACGGTCGAATCGTTTCCGGCAAAGGCGCTGACCGGCTGGTTCACGTAAAGCATCATGCTGTCACGATCCTGGCAATTGACACTGTCGGTAAGTGTTACAACAAAAAGATTGGAATCGTTTCGGGTAATGGTCCTTGTTGTATCCCCTGTGTTCCACAAATATTTTTTCACCTTCCCGGAAGCGTTGCCCGGGTCGAGGGTATAGGAGGTGCCATAACAGATACGGGTTGATGTCGGCAGGTTGCCGGCAGCAAATCCCACCGTTACGATAACGGATGAGTCATACGCCCTGCATCCCATGCTGTCTCTTGCCTGGATGGTGAACCTTGTTGTTGTTGCAGGCGACACGGTGAAGCTGGTTGCGGTAAAAAACGGGGCGTTGAGTGCAGCGAAGAAGGTGTCGGGAGCAATGAACCAACGATAGCTGTATGGAGGTTTGCCCCCCGTTGCCTGGTATTGGAATGTAGCTGAATTCCCTTTGCAAATGGAAGTATCGGCCACATTGATCTGTAAAGGGATATTATCGATCACAATGGTGTCGTAGAGTACCTTGGTATTGCCACCTGATGCGGTGAGGTTAAGCCTCACCAGGTATTTACCGGTCTGTGTAAAATTCAGGTAGGGTGTGCTTACCATATTGGTAAATGTATCGGCACTGCTCAAGGTATACACATTGGGCACTTTTGAAACGGTCCACTTCGAATAGGTGATCGTAGAAGGGGTGCCGGTTTGTATATAAGAGCACATCACCCTGTTGCACCCGTTTTTCGTTTGGGTGATGCTGGCCTTTAGTTCAGCCACTACCGTAATGGAGAATGACCTGGTAAGCTGCCCTGCATTGGGGCAGCGGCTGTCCTTAACTGTTGCGGTAAAGTACCATGGCATCAAACTCACTTTGCTGCTATCAGGAGTCCAGCAAAACTTTTTGGTATCCTCCCTTGGCCCCAGGGTCCTTCGCATGCTGTCAACATAATTAGAGGTAAGTGTGGCGCCATACTGGGCCAGTGTTTGATTCCACGACAACGTGGTGGTATCGGATATGGGAGGCGTGTTGAAAGGCAAATAATCCGTATCCTTTCCGATGATATCGAAACAGAGCTGGGTTCCTGCAGTGGCGATCCATGAATACTTAGGCTGGCTTCCGTTGCCTGGGTTGGTATTGAACGTGGGTGTGTTATCCGGTGGGCAGCTGATCACCCACATCTGTATGTCTCGTCTCACAAGGCCGATAACGGTAGGTACACCGCTGATGTTTTTCCATTGCTTGATCTCCACGGCCATCACGCCAACAAACGTTCCGCTGGTTGTGACAGGTGTAAAGGCAATATCACCGTTTGACGGATTACACGAAATACCCATGGGAAATGGTGCCGTTGCCGGAGGATAATGAGGCATCGGGGCTGAATACGTGTAGGGCGCGATATAGGATACGGAAGAACCCTGTGCCTGTAATGCAGGAACAAATGCAAAGCTCAGGGAGTCATGGTCGGGATCGGTCGCACCCATATTGAACACATAAGGTTGCCCGCTGCAGATAATTGCAAACGGATCGTTGCTCATCTGTGGTGAACTGTTGCACGGAGACGTTCCAAGGCAGCGGTTAATGATAGCTTCGGTATAAAAGCCATTGCCGGAAGACCCGGTGCTAATTATCGCATTGCGGCAGCATTGTGCCCAGTAAAGGCTTACATTGCAGCAGGAGGAGGGGATACCTGAGCCGCTTCCCAGGTTCACATTTCCCTCAAACACATATTTTTCGATGCCAGGCGTATACGATCCTGCGATCGAGCAGCCCATGCTTGTGCAGATACTTTTGGCAGTTGGGCATTGCGGATTGGCATTTACTTCCGACACGCTTACGAGGCTTACCGTGAAGTTGCCGAAGGAAGTTCCCATGCAAGAAGGATCCGCGCCCTGTATGCTGACGCTTTGTGTGCAGGCTGCGTTGCATGGCGTTCCCGAGCCACTGCCTGGACAAAGAGGAATTCCGCTGCAGTCACGGTATATAACAAGCCGTACCTTCCAAACGCCCGCTGTTGGAGTGCAGGAATAGGTGAGATCGGCACCCACCATGTGTGAAGCCTCCGAACTTGTTGCAGTTAGAAGGAACAGGCTCAGTATCCAAAGTAAACGGTTGTATTTCATGGGAATGGTCATTGATTTTCAGCCCGCAAATTACGGCAGATGCCGCGCTATTCAAAGCTTATGGCGTGTCATTTTTTAATGTTCACCGTTAAAGTTTTCTTAATATTGTTGCCATGATCTCGATCGGTAATGAAATCCTGACCATACGAATTAATTCACAAGGAGCCGAACTCAAAAGCCTGTATGCAGGTGGTTTTGAATACCTCTGGCAGGGTGATCCAGCGGTGTGGGGGAGAACCGCTCCTGTGCTTTTCCCGGTGGTAGGTAAGCCGTTTAACAATGAACTCCTGGTGGGAAATCAGGTTTATCCTATGCCCCAGCATGGCTTTGCGCGCGATATGCCATTTCAGGTGACAGGGCAAAGCGAAAAGCACGTCATACTTCAGCTTGCTGCAGGTAAACAAACTATGGCGGTCTATCCTTACGATTTTGTGTTGGAATTGTCGTACGAGGTTATAGAAAATAAGGTTGTATGCGGATACCGCGTCATGAACCGTGGCGATCAAACCATGTACTTCGGGATCGGGGCTCACCCCGGGTTTAACCTTCCCCTGAGTGACATGAGTCAATATGTTCTGGCGTTTGAAATGCCTGAAAATGCACCTCGTTTCCTGCTTGAGGATGGTTTGCTGAACGGAAAATCGGAACATATCCTCAGCGGCACAGCACTTCCTCTGAATACAGCACTTTTCGACAAGGACGCCATTGTATTCAAAAATCTCCGTTCGCGAGCGGTTACGTTAAGGTCTGTTGACAATGATTATCGCCTGAAGGTAGAGTGGGACAAATTCCCTTACCTGGGTATATGGAGTAAAAAAGGTTGCCAGGACTTTCTCTGTATTGAACCCTGGTGCGGCATAGCGGGGTCAACCGGTGAGCAGGTACAATTAGCGCATAAGGAAGGGGTCAATGAATTGCAGCCCGGAAAAATATTCGAAAGAAAATATACCATTATTCCAGGGACGGCCTAATTTCGTTTGAACACATCCATTGTTGCATGCAGAACACGAATCATATTTTGATGATACGCCCGGCCTCGTTTTCATTCAACCAGGAAACCGCGGGCTCCAATGCATTTCAGGATCCTGAGGCACGCAACAACACCACAGGTCATAAAGCCCTCGATGAGTTTGATCACATGGTATCGCTGCTCGAAGACAATGGCGTCCATGTGATCGTGGTAGATGATACCCCCGATCCACCTAAACCCGATGCGGTATTCCCGAACAACTGGATCTCTTTTCATGAAACGGGTGATGTCGTGCTTTACCCCATGCAGGCGCCCAACAGGCGTACCGAAAGGCGTTCTGACATCATCGATAAACTTGCTGCCAATTTCACGGTGAGAAGTATCCTTGATCTTAGCGTTGCCGAATCGCAGGGAAAATTTCTTGAAGGCACCGGCAGCATGGTGCTCGACCGGGATCTGAAGATATGCTATGCCTGTGTTTCGCCACGTACCGATACTGAACTTGTGAAGGAATTTTGTGCAAAGACAGGCTATACCCCGGTTCTTTTCACGGCACGTGACGTGGCTGGTATGCTGATCTACCACACCAACGTGGTGATGTGCGTAGGCGAAGAGTTTATCCTGGTTTGTCTCGATGCGGTGAGTGATAAGAAGGAGCATGGGGCAATCATCAAATCAACTTCAAAGGAGATCATCGGCATCAGTATCGAACAACTTCATCATTTTGCGGGCAACATGCTCGAAGTAAAAAACACGGGCGGTGAACATCTTTTAGTGATGAGCGAACAGGCTTACTCTTCGCTGCTTCCGTCACAGGTGGCAAAACTCAGCAGGTATGCGCGGATCGTTCCGGTGCCGCTGTACACGATTGAAGCGGCAGGTGGCGGCAGCGCCAGGTGTATGATGGCGGAGGTCTTCCTGCCTGAGAAAAATGCGATTTGATCCTGAACAGACAGGAGGCGGTGATTCCCGGCCGGTTGCTGACTTATTTATTCACAACACTTCATTTTAGCACGGATTGTGCAAAGCTTTTTCTAAACTTGAACACCCAAGTTATTTCGTGTAATCCTCAAATACCAAAGCATTGACAACATTACCTGTTAAGAACAAGTACATCGATCTGATCAACCAGACCTTTTATTTCCCAAGGCATGGTTTCGAGGTTCGTAGCAATAATTTATTCTTTCACGAGGTCGACCTCATGGGATTGATCAGGGCGTTCGGAACGCCACTGAAGTTTACCTACCTCCCCAAGATCGGGTCCCAGATCAACAAGGCACGTACGCTGTTCGACCAGGCCATCGAAAGGTATAATTACAAGGGTAAATACAATTACTGCTACTGCACCAAAAGTTCCCACTTCTCCTTTGTGCTGAATGAGGTATTGAAGCATGGATGCGATATTGAAACGTCCAGCGCATTCGATCTCGATATCCTGCTTAAGCTGCATGCCGAAGGCAAACTGAGTAAGAACAAATACATCATCTGCAACGGGTACAAAACCAAACATTATATCGAAGATATGGTCGAGTTCACCCGCAATGGTTTTGAAAACCTCATTTGTGTGCTGGATAACCCCGAGGAGCTCGAATTGATGAACGAGCATGCGGATGGTCCCGTAAAACTCGGGGTGAGAGTTGCCACTGAAGAGGAACCGGGATCCTTTGTCTACACCTCGAGGCTCGGGATGAGTTACAAAAATCTTGTCCAGTTTTACACCGATAAGATCATGACCAACCCCAAGTTCCAGCTTAGGATGATGCACTTCTTTGTCAATTCAGGTATTAAAGATACAACCTACTACTGGAGTGAGCTTACAAGGCTCGTCAACCTGTTTTGTGATCTGAAGGAAGTATGCCCGGAGCTCGACACGATCGACATCGGTGGGGGAATGCCCATCTACACATCACTCGGTGTGGAGCATGATTACGCGTACATGATCGACCAGATCATTTACCATATCAAAACCATTTGCGATTCAAGGGGTGTGCAGGTGCCCGATGTCTTCACCGAATTCGGGTCTTTTACCGTTGGTGAAAGCGGGGGAGTCCTTTATTCCATCATAGGGGAGAAGCAGCAGAACGATAAGGAGTTCTGGTACATGATCGACAGCTCGTTTATTACCACCTTACCCGATACATGGGGTATCGGTCAGAAATTTATCCTCCTTGCCGTGAATAACTGGGACCGGGAATTTCAGCGCATCAACCTGGGTGGTCTTACCTGTGACGGGCAGGACTTCTATAACAGTGATACAAATACCAACCAGGTATTTCTGCCGAAGCTCACCAGCGAACCTCTGTACATGGGTTTCTTCCACACGGGTGCTTACCAGGAATCTTTGGGTGGATATGGCGGGATCCAGCATTGCCTTATTCCTGCGCCCAAGCACATCCTGATCGACCGCAATGATTCCGGAGAAATGACTTACAGCCTTTTTGCACCGGAGCAGACTGTCGACTCGATGATGAAGGTATTGGGGTATTAACGCTGGTTATTTCTGCCGTAATTGTTCTTTAGCTGCGGCTATTGCTTCAAGCCCGCTGTACCAGGCCTTACCGAATTTCCGGATCAATGCATCCTTCAGGAATTTAAAAACAGGTACCTCGTGTTTTTTCCCGAGCGCACATGCCGGTTTGCAGATTTCCCAGCGGTGATAATTCAGGGCTTCATAATCGGGAAGTTTGGTCAAACGAATGGGGTAGAGGTGACAGGAAATCGGTTTCCTGAAACCGGTCTTACCTTCTTTCCATGCCTGTTCGATGCCGCATCCCAGTATCCCGTTTTTGTCATAAATGCTGAAGTTGCACTCACCGGAGGGGAGGCAGGTGGTGACAATATCGCCTTCACTATCTTTCTCCCACACCCCATGCCGGGCTATAGCTTTTCGTCCTTTCTCGCTTAAGAAAGGCTTTATGTTATCGAGTTCATTTTCAAGAATCGCTATTTCCTCCTGCTCAAGCGGTGCCCCGAATTCTCCTTCTACGCAGCATGCACCTTTGCATTTCTCGAGGTTGCAGATAAAATGCTTTTCCAGCAGGTCTTCGGATATCAGCGCTTTGCCATGAATGATCATGTCGGCAAAAATACGCAATGCCCTGAACAAAAAGTGCTGCCCGACAAAGTCGGGCGGCACTTTTTCATGACAAACAAAATCCAGGGCAATCAGGCTTCCACTCTTTCCATTGTCTTGTATTCAGCGATCAGCTTCTTCTGCATGTCAGACGGCATCGGCATGTACTCGTTAAACTTCATTTTATACTTCGCCCTCCCTTGCGAAATGGATCGGAGCGTAGATGAATAATCACTCATATCTGCTAATGGAACTCTCGCATTGATCTTCTGGTAATGACCCTGGGTATCCATTCCCTCTATAATCCCCCTGCGGGTTTGAAGGTCGCCCATCACGGCCCCGGTGATCTCATCGGGGCACAGCACTTCCAGCTCATAAATGGGTTCGAGCACCTGAGGACTCGCATCATGGAATGCCTGCTTGAAGGCCATCATCCCTGCGATTTTGAATGAAATGTCGTTGGAATCTACCGCGTGCATTTTTCCATCATATACGCTCACCCGCACATCACGCGCGTACGAACCTGTCAAAGGTCCCTCATGCATTTTTTCCATGATACCTTTGAGTATCGAAGGCAGGAAGCGCTGGTCAATCACTCCGCCCACAATGCAGTTGAGAAAGACCAGCTTGCCGCCCCACGGCAGCACATGCTCTTCCCTTCCCCGCACCGACATGCCTTTGGGGTCGGGCATGCCCTCGTAATAAGGCTCTACCAGCAGGTGCACTTCTCCAAACTGGCCCGCACCACCCGATTGTTTCTTGTGCCTGTAATTGGCCTGTACCGGTTTTTGTATCGTTTCCCTGTAAGGTATACGGGGCTTCAAAAAGGTCACGTTCAGCTTATGCACGTGTTCCAGCTTCCATTTGATCACACTCAGATGCAGTTCTCCCTGGAAATGAATAATGGTTTGCTTCAGCTCCTGCGAAACTTCAACAATGATGGTTGGGTCTTCCTCGTGCAACTGGTGCAAAGCTATAGCTAGTTTTTCCTCTTCGCCTTTTTTGGAGCACTCGATTGCCATGCGCATGTTGGGTATGGGGAAGCTGATTCCCTGCAGCTCGATGTCATGGCCTTTCACATGAAGCGTATTGTTGGTATGCGTGTTTTTAAGTTTGATGGTTGCCCCGATATCGCCTGCCACAAGCTGCTCCACAGGGATGCGCTTCTTACCCTCGATAATAAACAGTTGCGTAATTTTTTCAGTGGAACCGATGGATTCATTCACGAGTTCCATCCCGGGCTTAATAGTGCCAGAGTATACTTTGAAAAAGCTCATGTCGCCCAGGTGAGGCTCGGAGAGGGTTTTGTAAACAAAAATAGCAGCAGGGCCTTTGGCATCACATGGCAGTTCCCTGCCCGAGATTGTTTTTTGAGCCGGTATTTCGTTGGCGCTTGGGCACACATTGTCGATGAAGCCCATAATGCGGCCGGCACCCATATTTTTGCTGGATGAGATGCAGAACAGCGGGAACAACTCATGATTGATCATCGCTGCTTTAAGCACGCCCCGCATTTCGTCCTCATCGAGGTTACCGGTTTCAAAATATTTTTCCATGAGTTTCTCGTCATTCTCGGCAATCGATTCGATGAGTTCCTTATGCAATTGCTCAGCCTTCTCCATTTCAGACGGAGGAATGGGAAGCTTTTGTGGCCTGCCTCCTTCGGCCGGGTATTTATACAGGGTCATCTTCAACACGTCTACGATCGAGTCGAAACCAGGTCCCTGGTTAAGCGGGTACTGAACCACAAGTACTTTACGTCCGAAGCGGTCTTTCGCCTGTTCTACTGTCCTGTCAAAATTCGATTTTTCGTGATCAACATGATTCACGGCAAAAAGGAGCGGTGTTTCTTTCCAGCACAGTGGGATCCGAAGCTTGGAATTCACGTGACTTGAAGTCGCGGC
>JADMIO010690360.1_pt1 | contig 26908 bp, 18 predicted proteins | sample 8958161 | NCBI WGS metagenome assembly JADMIO01 (sample SAMN16585339, study PRJNA669376) | soil metagenome | isolation source: Crop rotation soil | place: USA: Cullars Rotation, Alabama | collected 2011
CGACTTCAAGTCACGTGAATTCCAAGCTTCGGATCCCACTGTGCTGGAAAGAATGCGCTACGCTACTCCCTGACAGGCCGAAAAGTGGCCCTTAGTCGGACGCGAGTGCGTCCGGCGAAGTAGAATCTGGAAGTGCAGAATGGTCGAGCAGTTGCCTGAAGCTGATCGTCAATCAGACGAACAACTTCATCCAACCCGAATAAATTACGCTCTTCGTGTTCTCCTTCAGGTAAGCCGGTTCGAAAACTTTCGAACCCGTGCTGCCGCTACAGTTCGTCCTGTCGGGCGCGGCCTAACCGCGAACGAATACTCTCCTCGCATTTTGCAAGAAGCGCAGAAAGGAAAACCATGCATACACAATCGGAAATGACAAACACCCGCGCCTCGGCGAACTCCGTCAACAATTCCCGGAGATCCACGCGCCGGCTCCGCAACACTCTCAGCAGTCTCACTTCCCAAAAAAAAATTCAAAACAACTGAGACAACTGAGACTCCCCTTCAGCATCAACAACTTCCTGCTGAGACTAAAGTGAGACCAGGTGAGACTGAACCGAGACCAACTGAGACTGCTGAGACCGGGCCGTTTCACTTGCCGCCATCGTCAATTCGGCGCGGCATCGCCGCCGGGTCAAAAAAGCGCTTCGAAGGTGAGGTGCAACAGCTCAGGTCGAAGCCGTCGAAGAGTCCGCCAAAACCCGCCAATCCGTTAAGGTTTAGAAATTTTTCGAAAATCCTTTACGAAAGCGGACGCACCGGGCGTCGGCTTCGCGGTTGCGGGATTATCCCTGTGGGAATTCCTTGACTGCGTGTTGAATTGCGAAAAATACATCAGCGGCCCGTCTTTGTGACTGCCGCATGCGCTAGCAGCACATCCGGGTCACGCTGCATCGCAATGAAATAATGCCGCCCGAACCCCTCGCCTTCTTCGTCGGGTTTCAACAGCTCGCGCGCTTGCTGTAACAGCTCCTTGGCGCGCGGCAGCGTCAACGGCTCCTTGCCGTCAAGCGCTTCATCCACCGCCGCCATCAATCCCGACAGTGGACGCAGCCACGCAAACCACGGATCATTCAAAAGCAACCGCAGGAAATTCGCCGGCGCCCCAATCGCTCCAAAAGCTTCCTCATACCCGATCCGTTCCGAAGCGATGAGCGCCTTGTGCAAACTGAACAAACCCTCGCGCAATTCCCCCAACCGTTTCCGCGCGCTCTCCTCGGTCAACTCTTCCTTCATGCCGCCATTCTACGCCACCCAAATGCCACTCGCCAATCCTCCCGCGCCGTTCTACTTTATGCGCGGCATGATGCTGGTGTTGGATAATTACGATTCGTTCACATACAACCTCGTTCAATATTTGGGCGAGATGAACGTCCCCATGCAGGTCCATCGCAACGACGAAATCACAATCGACCGAATCGAATCCCTCAAACCCGAACGCATCCTCATCTCGCCCGGCCCCTGTTCCCCGCGCGAAAGCGGCCTTTCCAACGACGTTATTCGCCATTTCGGCGGCAAAGTTCCCATCTTTGGCGTCTGCCTCGGCCACCAATGCATCGGCCACACCTTCGGCGCCGAAGTCGTCGTCAATTACCGCATGATGCACGGCAAAACCTCGCCCATCGTGCACAACGAAAAAGAACTTTTCAAAGGCATGGCCAATCCATTCGCCGCCACGCGCTACCATTCGCTCGTCATCAAGCGCGACACCTTGCCCGATTGCCTGGAAGTCACCGCCCAAACCGACGAAGGCGAAATCATGGGCGTCCGTCACAAAACCCTTCCCATCTGGGGCGTGCAATTCCATCCGGAAAGCATCCTCACCGAAAACGGCCGCGCCATCCTCAAGAACTTTATGGCTTTGAGTTAATTCTCTGTGATCTCTGTGGTCTCTGTGCTCTCTGTGCTCTCTGTGTTAATCTCGCGCGCGTGAATCCACTGCTGCAAATCGCGAAATGGGCAGAGTTCGTAAAGATCTCTCACACCGTTTTCGCGCTCCCATTCGCTCTTGCATCAATGGCCGTGGCCGCACGCGATCAGCGCGGTTGGCCCGGTTGGCGGCTCTTCCTCCTCATCGTCGCGGCTGTCTTCTGCGCCCGGACGTGCGCGATGTCTTTTAACCGAATCATGGATCGTCAGTTCGACGCCAAAAACCCCCGCACCGCCAATCGCCATCTTCCCAGCGGGCAAATCTCACTCGCCAGCGCATGGACTCTTTGGGCCGCCTCCGTCGCAGGTTTTCTCGCCGGCACCTACCACATCAACCAAGTCTGTTTCTATCTCGCGCCCGTCGCGCTCATTGTCGTTTGTTTTTATTCGCTCACGAAACGATTCACCGACTTCACGCACATCTATCTCGGAATCGCCCTCAGCCTCGCTCCCATCGGCGCCTGGCTCGCCGTTCGCGGCTCTATCCATGTTCTCCCAATGATCCTCGCTCTCGCCGTCATTTGCTGGCTCGTCGGTTTCGATATCATTTACGCGCTGCAGGATTACGAATTCGATCGCCGCAACAATTTGCATTCGCTGGTAGTCCGCTGGGGGCCGAACAACGCCCTCACCTTTGCATTCCTTGCGCACATGATCATGTGGGGCCTCCTTGTGCTGTTCGGATTGATCTCGCGCTTCAAAATGCCATATTTCGTTGGCGTGATGTTGATTCTATTTGCATTGGTCTTTGAACATTGGCTCGCGCGCCGCCGCAGCCTCAATTGGATCAACCTTGCCTTTTTCCGTCTCAACGCCGTCATCAGCGTGATCTTCCTCGCCGTCACTGTCGCCTCCGTCGCGTTCACGCCCTTCCGCATGCAATGGCTCAAATGAATTTCGCCCTCAAACATTCCGAATTGCGCGACCTCTACGACAAAACGGTTGCCGGCGAACGTTTCACTGACGAAGAAGCCATCCGCCTGTTCCGCACGAAAGACATCAACGCTCTCGGCGCTCTCGCCGACATCGCCCGCCAACGCAAAGTCGGCAACCGCGCCACTTACATCGTCAACGCCTACATCAACTATTCCAATTACTGCATCCTGAGCTGCCAGTTCTGCGCTTTCGCCCGCAAAAAGCGTGACGCCGATGGCTGGCAACTCACGCCCGAACAAATCGTCGAAAAAGCCCGCGCCGCGCTCTCCGTCGGCGTCACCGAACTCCACATCGTCGGCGGACTCCACCCAAATCTCCCCTTCTCTTACTATACCGATTTCCTAAAAGCCCTGCGCGCGCTCGATCCAAATCTCCAACTGAAATGTTTCACCGCGATTGAAATTCTCCACCTCGCGTGGCTCGCTAAAAAATCCGTGCGCGACACATTGATGGAACTCCGCACCGCGGGCCTTAACTCCCTTACCGGCGGCGGCGCCGAAATTTTCAATCCAACCGTCCGTTCCGCCATCGCAAAAGGAAAAGAATCCGCCGCCGAATACCTCGACGTCCATCGCACCTGGCACAAACTCGGCGAACGCAGCACCTGCACGATGCTTTACGGCCACATCGAATCCCTCGAAGACCGCGTCGATCATTTGCGCCAGCTCCGCTGCCTCCAGGACGAGACCGGCGGCTTCAGCGGTTTCGTTCCTCTCGCCTACCATCCGGGAAACAACAACATCCCCGTCGAAAATCCACCCACCGGTTTCGATTCACTTCGCACCATATCCGTCAGCCGCCTTTACCTCGATAACTTCGACCACATCACAGCCTACTGGATCGGCCTCGGCACGAAACTCGCGCAAGTCGCGCTCAGCTACGGCGCCGACGATTTACACGGCACCATTCTCGAAGAAAATATTTTCCACATGGCGGGCGCGACATCGCCGCAGACCCAAACCCGCGCCGAAATGGTCAAAGCCATCCGCGAAGCCGGCCGCCAACCAGTCCAGCGCGACACCTTCTACGCCGACGTTCCTGAAGCGCCATCTCTGGTTGCAACGAATTCGCGTTAGCATGATCCGCGCGGTTACTCGCCATCCATCCCGATAGAACTGCTCGGACAATCTTCGGCCGCTGTTTTCGCAAGCAGAATTTCTTCGGGCGTCAATGGCTGCTGATTGACGACAGTCATTCCAATTTCATCATTCCGGGCGAAAGTCGTCGGCGCCGTGTTTCGACACAGGTCGCAATCGATGCAGGAACTATCCACGTAAAATGCTCCGGCAACATTGCCGGCCGTTTTGTCAATTCGATTTGCCATACGCGCCGATGTTCGCCGCGCGTGGGCATTGCGTGAAATTCATTGCGCGCCTTACAGTGATGCGCGCGATGAATGAATTGCTCGCCACGGGCCCGTTCGATCTTTATGAGCTGCAGCTTTTTCATCTTGTCGCCGAACATCGCAATTTCACAAAGGCCGGTCAGGCGGCAGGCCTTACACAATCAGCAATCACACGCCAAATTGCCGGCATGGAAGCCCGGCTTGGCGTGCCGTTGTTCGAACGAACAACTCGTTCCGTCATATTGACCGCTGCGGGAGCGGCCTTGTTTGCGCGCTCAGGCGCAATTCTCGCCGGCGTTGATGATGCTGTGAAATCCTTGCGCGCCCGTTTCGAATTGGGCCCGCCGATATTGCGCGTTGGCATCGCCCGAACCATCGGTCTCGCTTACCTGCCGGGGTTCTTCCGTAAATTTCAGCGCGCACACCCGCAAATCCAAATTCGCGCCAGTCATCAATCGAGCGCTTTTATCCTGGCGGCAGTCGAAGGCGGGGAACTCGACATCGGTCTCGTCGCCGCGCCTCCGGTTTTGCCCAACGGGATTTTGGTTGCGCGAAAGTTCACCGATGAATTTGTCGCCATCGCGCCACCACACTTCGAAGCTCCTTTAAAGCCGATTGCGCCGGCGCAGTTGAACGAATTGTTCGTGAGCAAAAAGTGGCTGCTGATCAGCGATGAAACCGTGACTGGAAAGAAATTGCGCGCCTGGCTTCAACGAGAAAATGTGCGCGCCGATGTGACGATGGATTCAGACAGCTTCGATTTGATTGTAAACCTCGTTTCGCTCGGATTCGGTGTCAGCATTGTTCCGCATCGCGTCCTCGCCTTACATCCGCAAACGCGACCTGTGCGCAGAATCGTCGTGAAACCCAAATTCGCGCGCGAGCTGATCGTGGTGGTGCGCCAACAGCAATCCATGCCGACGGCGCTGTCTGATTTCGTTGAATCGATTCTTTTCTAAATGCGCCGCCGCTCAGCTCTTCAACTTCGCGTCGAGCGTTAAGCTTTCCAAACCCGGTTTCAGCAAACCGGACACAGGACATTGCTCCTTCGCTTCAGTCGCCGCTTTTTGAAAACCGGCCGCATCGATTCCCGGAACTTGTGCTTCAGTCACCAGATGAATCGAGGTGATTTTCACGCCGGCGTTGTCGATGCGCATGGTCAGCGTTGCGCTCGTTGAAATCTGCGTTGCTGTCTTGCCACCGTCGCCCAAAATCTTTGCGAGCATCATGCTGAAACATGACGCGTGGGCTGCGGCGATCAATTCTTCGGGATTCGAACCTTTCGCATTCTCGAACCGCGAGGGCACCGAGTACGGCAAATCTTTTAAGAAGCCGCTTTGCGTGGTGGTGGTTCCCTGTCCGTCTTTCAAGCCGCCTTTCCAAACGGCGCGTCCTTCACGTTTGATTTCTGGCATAAATATCTCCTTCTGAGTGGCAGCTTAGACTTCGAAATGAAAACGGCAATTGATTTCCCCGCAGGTACCGGGGGTCCCCCCCTCCCCCTCGCGCAAACAGGAGCTAGATGACCCATATTTTGTAAGAAGTTCCCGTTGAGCAACATCTGAAATGTTGACTAGATGACCTTAGATGACCCTTAGATGACCCGCCCCTTGAATGCAGGCCCAAAGAGGCAACAGCCGCGAAGTTCCTTGTCAGATTGCGTAGGGTTTCCGTCGCGCGCCTTTTGTTTTACGTTCACGCCGTGTTCGAACTGATCAAGAAGGATTCTGCCACGCGCGCGCGGCTCGGCCGCCTCCATACCGCGCACGGCACAATTGAAACGCCCGTCTTCATGCCGGTCGGGACCCAGGCCAGCGTCAAAGCGCTCGACCCGCGCGAACTCGTCGAGATGGGCACGCAAATCATTCTCGGCAACACTTACCACCTCTCCATTCGTCCTGGCATGGAAATCATCAATCACGCCGGCGGCCTGCATCGTTTCATGAATTGGTCGCTGCCAATCCTTACCGATTCCGGCGGCTTCCAGGTTTTTTCTCTCGCGAAGATTCGCAAGATCAAAGCGCACGGCGTTGAATTTCGGTCGCACCTGGACGGCTCGCTGCTCTTTCTCGGCCCCAAAGAAGCGATGGATATCCAACGCCAGCTCGGCTCCGACATCGCCATGGTTTTCGACGAATGTCCCGCGCACAATTGTTCGCCCAAGGACGCGACGAACGCCGTTGCACGGACGCTACGTTGGGCCGAAGAATGCCGCACGCAACCGCGCGCTCCCGGGCAGCAGGTTTTCGGAATCGTCCAGGGAGGGTCTAATCCCGTCCTGCGTGAACGTTGCGCCAAAGCTCTCGTCGCAATGGATTTCGACGGCTACGCGATCGGCGGCGTCAGCGTCGGCGAGCCCGAGCCCGAAATGATGAAAGCGGTCGAAATCACCGAACCGCATCTTCCCGAAAATAAAGCCCGCTACGCAATGGGCCTCGGCACCCCCGCCCAGCTCGTCGAACTCGTGGCCCGCGGAGTCGATATGTTTGATTGCGTTTTGCCCACGCGCGTCGCCCGCAATGGCACCGCTTTCACTTACAAAGGAACCATCAGCATCAAAGGCGGATTCAACAAAAACGATCTTCGCCCCATCGAAGAAAATTGCCACTGCTACGCCTGCAAAAATTTCACGCGCGCATATCTGCGCCACCTTCTCAACGTCAACGAAATCCTCGGCCTGCGCATGCTCAGCGTCCACAACAGTTACATGTATCTCAAAGTAATGTCCGATATCCGCGAACATCTCGCTGCCGGGACTTTCGCCGACTTCCGAAAACAATTCGTCACACATTACATCCCCACCCGCAAAGTTCTCGCCGGCCGGGAAAGCGTGACCGTTTGATTCGACGTCTGGGCTCGCTGTGCGAGGCTAACCGCGTTCACGTTGCGGGGCGGTTCGTCTTATTTGAATAGTTGTGGAGCGACTTCAAAGAAACATTGTCGCCAGACCGTGTAGGTGTGGCGTCCCTCCATTTCACGAAAGGCGTGGCTGATTTGGTTTTTCTTGAGGACTTCGGAAAGGTTGCGTGAACCGCGAATGGCGGTGTCTTGCAAACCGCAACCGATCCAGAGGAGTTTTAGTTTTTTGTTGGCGTCGCTGGGATTTTTTAGGAGACCCGAGAAGCGAGTTTCGAAATCGCGCGGTATGGCGGAACTGAAAGCTCCTACTGCGCTGAATTTGTCGAGGTGAGTGAGGCCGATTTGAAGAGCCTGGCCGCCGCCCATCGAAAGCCCGACGATGGCCCGGTTGTCGCGGCTTTTGGCGACGCGATAGTTCTTCTCGATCAAAGGCGCGAGGTCTTGAAGGATGTATGCCTCCATCCTGTCGTTGTTTTGAGATTGTTCGGGGCCGCCGAATTCAACAGCGTGGCCGAACGGCATGACGATGATCATCTCGCGGGCTTTGTTTTCGGCGAGGAGATTGTCCATGATGCAATGGGCGCGGCCAACCATGGTCCAACCAGCAGGCGTGTCGTTGCTGCCGTGAAGAAGATAAAGGACAGGATATTTTTTGCGGGATTGATCGTAGCCCGGCGGTTTGTAAACCCAGGCCTGGCGAGGTTCGTTATTTAAGCTCGCGGCTTTGTGATATTGAATTTCGATCGTGCCATGCGGAACATCGCGAAGTTCCCAAAACGCGGGAGTTTTGGAGGGAATTTCCAAAAGACTCGCGGAAGTGCGGGCGCGCAGTTTGATTTGCGGGTTGATCGGGTCGGCGATGTTCATGCCGTCAACGGTAAAGGAATAAATATAGATGCCAGGCTCGACCGGGCCGACCGTGACGCTCCAAATGCCCTCGGCATTTTTCGTCATCGTTTCTTTGGTTGCAGGATCCATCCAGTCAGCGAAGAAAGTTGCCTCGGCGGCTTTGGGAGCTTGCAGGCGGAAGGTGACTTTGCCATCGGGAAGAATTTCCGGCGAGACGATCCGCGAGGTTTGCGCTCGAACGCAAAGAGTCAGGAACAAAACCAGAAAGAGTGGGCGCATGGGCGAAGTTAATCAAAGATCGGAACGCCACCGCAAGCGGCGACACGCCAGGAATCGCAGCCATTCATCTTGAACGCCCTCGCCTTAAATTTGTTAGACGGTGACCTGCCCGCGCGAGTTTTCTTGTGCGCATTGCGGCCCCAACGAAAATTTGGCTCAATCATGGCGTCAATGAGATGAGCAACCCGCGATCGCCAAAGCCTACGCTCGAACTCCGCAGCCGGGTTGGCAAACTCCTCGTCTCGATCAAGAACTCCTTTCCTATTCTTACCAGTACGAACTCGAATCACAGAAAGGCGTCCGCCATGGCGGCGGTCAAAGCGGCGGATTCACCGTCCGCGGCCTTTGGCCGCGGATCACGACACATCCCAAAGGCTGCTGCACGCTGCGTCTGACAAAAATCCTGGCTAATGGCTCACCATCTCCTGATGTTGAATTAATCGATTTGCGAAAAGTTCGTAACATCCAAACCGACACGAACGGCTATCTCAAAATTCACCGCCGCTCACAGACGGTCGACTGGTATCGCGAAATGCCGGATATCCTCGCATTTGCATCCAATGCTAACGCCGATTTCATCGAAACTCGCCTACACGAAAACTAATTGGTCGATAGGGCGCCAGCGGCGCAGATTACGTCTATGTAACGGGCTTTTTGGAGGAGGACATTGCAACCGCTCAACTTGAGAATAACAACACCGACGGCCGGGAAAACTGGCGAAGAATTATTGACGGTTATTATCACCGCACCGATGTGGGGCAAGCCATCACGCTGGACGCCGCCGGAAATGTGTACGTAGCCGGACGTTACGATGGCAGCCAAACTGTGCGAGACTTCCAAAACGGTTTTGCGACCGTCTCCTACACTCCGCAAGGGGCTCGCCGATGGATGCAAACTGCGATTTCGAGCGCTCCCGCCGCCGAGGCAACATCGATAGCTTTAAGTGCTGACGGATCAACCTATGTGTATGGGCGTACCGGCGGGGCGAACATCCTGAGATACGATAGTGACGGCCAATATGTTTGGGGCGATGCGGGCTTCGGCAGTATTGGAACGAAACTTCTGATCGATCATTCAAGCGGCAGGGTGTTTGCAACCGGCCGTGGTGACGATAACGGGCTGACCTTTCAGGGCGCTGCAATTCTCACCGTATTCGATAGCAACGGGAATCGCACACAACCGTGGTCGTATCCAGGCCTGAGCGTTGGCCGCAGCGAGGGAGTGGACATCGCCTGGGATTCGACTCGTAACCTTTACGTGGCCGGATATTCGGCAAACGATCAATCGAGCGACGCAATCTTCATTGCTAAACTGACGATGTCGGGCCAGCAACTGGTGCTCGATCGCTACAACAGTCCTGACGGCGGCAACAGCTATCCGGTGGGCATGGTTATTGACACCATCGACAGCGTTTATGTGACGGGCTTCAATGTGTTGGCGAGCGGCGCTTCGGAATTCGTGACGATCAAGTATGTCGCGGGCGCGAAGATTGAATCCAAACAAAACGGAATGATGCATCTTGAATTTCGCGCAACTCCCAACCAGCCCTACGCGATCGAAACAACGAGCGATTTCATCGATTGGCGGATGGTGACAAGCGGCGCCGCTGACGCTAGTGGCGTGATGCGCTATGTCGATACGAACGTAACCTCTGATCCTTTCCGGTTTTACCGTGGCAAAGAACTGTAATGAATGTTTCGACATTCATTCCACGCTAAAAAAGAATCTCCACTGGAAATTAAATGGGTCTATTCATTTCTTCAGCTCTGGGCCGCATCGGCGAACCGTAGATTCAGCGGTGATCCACCGACCATTCGGAATTCTCGGCTTGCGCATTTTCAGCAACCATCGGCAATGCTGTGAAGCTGTCGGTCTCTAAACCGTCAGATTCGGTCCCGTAGAAAATTCGGATTTGCGCCCCTGAGGCAGGCAGGCTTCCGCCCCCGATGGAACAGTACGATTTTCCACCCAAAGATCGGGTCAGGCACCGATACGGGATTTGGGCGAGCAGAAGAAGAGTTCTGCATGAGAGCAAAAGGCAATGTTCTTCTAATAGTACTGGGGGTGGCTCTTTTGGTGGGCCGCGAAATTAAGGCGGACTCGGTCACTTTGGAGTGGGATCCAAGTCCATCGTCGGAAGTTACAGGGTACACTTTATATTGGACGTTGCCAGATGGATCGGGCGAAGTGGCGTACGATGTTGGCAACGCGACTGCTGCTCGTGTGGATAATCTGACCGGAGGCCGAACGTACCATTTTTATGCAACAGCTCACGACAGCAGCGGCAATGAAAGCGAAGCTTCGAACACGCTAATCTATACAGTTCCGGGTCCGATTTCCGGCGGCGGAGCGGTCACTTTCGTAAAAGCGGACACTGGTACGCGGGGAAGTTGGGAGGGTGTTTACGGCAGTGAAGGGTACTCTATGGCTGCGGTGCCTCCAGCGCTCCCGGCGTATGCAACGGTGGCAGCTTCCGCTCCGCAGTGGACGTGGGCAGCGAACAGCTCCAACCCGATGCACTTGCAGGATCCTCGAAATTCCACGAATCGCATCGCAGCATGCTGGTATTCATCCACTCAGACCTCATTCGATCTGGCCATGACCGACGGAAAAGCGCACCGGGTGGCGATGTATTTCCTGGACGCAGGCGGCTCCGGTCGCCAACAACGCATTGATATTATTGATCCGGTTAATGGCGCCACCCTGTACTCGAGGCAACTCACCAATTTTTCTTCCGGCATTTATCTTGTGTGGGAAATCGGCGGCAGGGTGTCTATCCGTATAACGCCCAGCGTCGGAAACGCGGTCGTGAGCGGCATGTTCTTTGACGGCCTGCCGGCGCCGCCCCCACCCACTTCGGCGCGCTTTGTGAAATCAGACATGTCTACGCGAGGAAATTGGAAAGGAGTTTACGGCAGCGAAGGCTACTCAATCGCTGGCGCGAACGCATCTCTGCCGACGTATGCGACTTTTGCCACAACGACTCCGCAATGGACGTGGGCAGCGCAGACCACCAGCCCGTCCGCCCTTACTTTGCCTGACAACTCTTCCCGCATCGCCGCTTGCTGGTATTCCGCTACGGAGGTGGGATTTGATTTCGGATTGACCGACGGCCAGACCCATCTTGTGTCGGTGTATTTTTACGACGCGACTTCTTCGGGACGGCAGCAAACGGTTGACGTAATCGATCGCACCACGCGCTCTGTCCTCGACACGAGATCGCTCGCGAACTTTGCAAACGGTGTTTACCTCTCGTGGGAAGTGGCAGGCAATGTGACCATTCGGCTTACGCCATCCAATGTTAACGCAGTAGGAAGCGCGGTATTTTTCGATCCGAAGCCAACGAACTAAAAGATGCCGCTCGATTGCTGTGCAACGTAAATGCCGTAACCAACGCAGCGCGGTAGCTCGGAAAAGTTATTGCGCCGCGTCGAAGAAAACTCCGCTCGCCACCGCATTGACTGCGGTCGGGGAGAGGCGAATGGATACGTTGCCCGTGATTTCCCAGGTGGTGTAAACGCCTGCCGCGAAGTTTGAAATCGATCGCGTGTCCAATATAGCGCCAGTGCTCCGATCAACGATGTCCACTCGTTGTTGGCGTCCCGAAGAAGTCGCATCGAAGAAATACAAAGAGACACGATGAGTTTGGCCGTCGCTGATACTTAGATCGAATTCGACTTGCGTTGCCGAATACCAGCACGCCGCCACGCGCGAGGTGGCGCCCGGCAATTCAAGAGCTGAACCGCTCGAGCTTTGGCCCCATGTCCATTGGGGCGCGGCGGTGGACAAAGTCGCGTAGCCTGGCAACGCCGCAGGAGCGCCGACCATCCAATATCCTTGAGATCCGTAAGCTGTTTTCCAATCACCACGCGTCGCAGTGTCGGATTTCACAAACCGCGCCGAAGTAGCGGGAGCAGGCGCTGGCACGCCGTCAAAGAATACGCCGCTGACGACCGCATTCACAACGCTCGGCGTCGCGCGGATCGAGACGTTTCCAGTAATTTCCCACGTCAGATAAATTCCATTTGCAAAACTGCTCAGATTGCGCGAGTCGAGCGTCGCGCCCGTCGCGCGATCGATCAAGTCTACGCGCTGTTGCCGGCCGGACGAAGTCGCGTCCACGAAGTACATCGAAACGCGATGCAGTTGCCCGTCGTTGACGCTGAAATCAAATCCAAGTTGTGTTGCCGAGTACCAACACGCTGAAATTCTGCCGCTCGATGATCCCGGCAGCGCCAATGCGGTCGAACTCGTCGTCGTTGTGCTCCATGTCCATTGAGACGCCGAAGCCGTTAGATTCGCATACGATGGGAACGACGCTCCTGCGCCCGCGATCCAGTATCCCTGGCTTCCATAGACCGTCTTCCAATTTCCGCCTGTCGTTGCGTCCGATTTCACAAATTTACTTGGATTGGTCGGAGCTGGCGCGGAGACATTGTTCGTGTAAAACGCTCCCTGGCTCGCGTTGTAATACGTGCCGCTCGGTGTCGATTCCAGCTTCACCGCGCGCACCATGTACACCCCGCCCGTCAGCGGCGCCGGATCCGTAAAGGTCGTCGCTCCCAAAAGCGCGCTATTCAAGCGCGTGAATGGTCCATTGGCATTCGCGGCGCGATAAACGTGATAACCTTTGATGGCCGTGTCGCTCGAACCCGTCCATGTCAAAACCAATCCATTGCCCGTCGCGCCGACAAGATTCGAAGGCGTCAACACCGGATGTAATCGCAACGAGGGATCGCCCATCAACCCCGTATTCACATAACGCGAGCCCATGTTGACTGGCGTGTAAAGCCCGCCCGAAGCGTTGTTCTGGCTCAAGCGCACGCTGTAACCCACCGTCTCGCCCAGGGCCATATGATGATAAAAATAGTGCGGCCGTCCCGACCAGGTTGTGGTCAGAACATTGCCCGAGCCGAGCGATGCGCGCAGAAAATTACTCTCATTATCCCAATCGCCGAAGTAGCTCCCGAAATGCATCGTGAACACCGCCTGGATATCATTCAGCGCAAAATCATCCGACCCGCCGATGCCATCACACGTGTAATAACTGCCGCCGCCGCATGCGTAGGAAAACAAGTAGGACTGGGTTTTGAGCGTCGGGAAATAGTAGCCGTAGTTGAGCCAAATGTTATTGGCCGCGCCGAACATCGCCGAGAAGTTTGCCCACGGAATCGAGGCAAACGCTTCGCCGTAAATGTCGCCGAAGTTGTCGGCGATCACCCCGCGCCGCGGCACATTCATCAGGCCGTGCCGAAAATTATGGTCTTTGTTCAAGTACGCCCGCAACAGATCCGTTTCACTGCGCGATGGGGTCTTGTTGGAAAAACAAGTCATGTTCGACAAATCGACGCGCCCCACCGCCAGCTCCAAATCGGAGGGAATCTGGCCCTGATCAAATTTTCCATCACCCGGCGTATTGTAATTATCCGAACGTTCCGCGCTCGTGTCATTCACCGTCGAATCCGTCCACGTTCCATCCATGTCGGCGTAATAGGTGTCCGCCGCCCATGCTCCTTTATGATTGTCGTGTCCATCAGGATTGATGTCGCCCGAACGCGGCACGGGCACGTGTCCGAAAAGAAAAACTGCCTTCACGTTGATGCGATCCGCGTCGTATTCCGCTTTGATCAGGCTCTTCACCGAAGCAACCGTCGCCGTCCGCGAAACGTCCTTGCGAATTACTGTCCAACCGTCGCCCGTCAAATCCTGCTGTAAACGAGCCAACTCAGTGGCCAGCGGCGCGGCCTGCGTGTTGTCCACGACCAAAATTAATTTCCCCCGGCTCTCCACCAACGGCGCGTCCACCCCTGCTGAGATGTAACCATAGGCGGTAATCCCCAGGGTCGTAGCCTTTTTGACGCGATACTCATACGCGCCGCCGACAGCCACGTTGCCATCGGTGTATCCCGTGGAATTGGCGGCCAAAGTGGTTAAGGTTGTCCAGGATGTGGCGGTGAGGAGCTTCCGCGACAAAGTGTAGCTGGTGGCGTTCGCATCGAGCGGCCATTGCAAACTCACCTGCGGCGGGGCGGTTTGAATCGCCGCCGAAACCTCCACGGCGTATTGCCGCGGAGTTAACTGCGCGCGCGTCGATTCGACGCCGCACAAGCAAAACAGAAGAGCGACCGCGCAGAACGCACGGCGCAATTGAACGCCAAACAAGTCAAGCATAGTAAGGGGTAGCCTCCCGAACGTGAATTTATGACGCACAATAGGGGCATTGCCTGATGGCTCCTTCGGACGCCTTCCGTATTCGGGACCATGGAAAATAGCACGACGACTCCGTGTCGCAACCAAACGCAGGCCTGATTTTTAAGTCAGGCTGACCTGACGCTAATCGAATTGTCCGGTGGAGAAATCGACCCGATAGATCATTCCTTCGTAACCGATGACGTAGATGTTTCCGGCTTCATCTTCGCCGAATGAGACCAGGCCTTGCGCCGCCGTCCCGATTTGACGGGCTTTCTTGAGAACGCCGTTTTCCTGGGTGATGCCGAATATTTTTTTGGAGGTATAATCGCCGCAGAGATAGACGCCGTAGAAGGATGAGGTTTTGTCGCCGCGATAAACGTAGCCGCCCGTGATGGAGTTTCCGTATTTCCGGCGGTACGCGAAGACGGGCGGCGTGAAAGTCCGGCCTTCTTTTTTGTATTGGTTGGAGAAAGGTTCGAATCCTTCGTAAACGTTCCAACCGTAATTCTCGCCGCGGTGAACGATATCGACTTCTTCAACGCGGTCCTGGCCGACATCCGCCGCCCAGAGGTCGCCGGTTACGCGATCGAAACAGAAGCGCCAGGGATTTCGAAATCCATAGGCCCAAATTTCGGGACGCGCATCGTCGCGGCCGACGAAAGGATTGTCGGCGGGAATGGAATATGGATGGTCGCCATGCCGGTGATCGACGTCGATGCGAAGAATTTTTCCGAGCAACAGATTCAAGTTTTGTGCGTGGCCGTTCGGATCGTTATGCGGACCAGTATCGCCCATCACGATGTATAGGAATCCGTCGGGTCCGAATTGAAGGCAACCACCACTGTGGTCTTCGGCGACGCTTTCGATTTTCAGCAAACGACGCCCAGGCTTGCCTGAATCCGCGGTGAGATCCGCATTGAATTCACGCTCGACGACGATGGTCGCGACGGTTTCATTTTCGAAGACCTGGTATTTGACGTAATATTTTCGGTTGTTTCGAAACTTCGGATGGAAGGTCAAATCGAGCAGACCATTCGGACCGCGTTCGTAAAAGACCTCGCCGGTGAGGTTCAGAAAGTTGGTCCGCTTTTCTTCGCTTTCCGATTTATCCACTTTCCAAATCACACCAGTTTGATGAAGGACCAAAAATGAATTGGGGCTGCCGGGAATTTGATGGAATGAGGTTAAGCCGCTTGACGCTTTGGTGCGTGGAATGACGAAGCGGTTTGTGAGAAAAGGCCGGACGGTTACAGTTTTCGCCAACTGCTGAATCTCGCCAGGCATGCCGTGATTGCTTTGCAGCGTTGATTCTTTTTGGCGCAGCGTGGTCAGATACTCGATCACATCATTGAATTCCTGAGGCGAGAGGACGGCTTGTAAACCCTCGGGCATCAGGGAGACCGAGCTACCTTTGCGAGCTTTGATTTGAGCTGTCGGAATCGAGACGAGTTTCCCGTCGGCGTTCATGAGGTCGAGCGCTGAATCGGTCGCTCGCTTCAATACACCTTGAACTTCTTCACCATCTTTGGTCTCGATGACGACGGTTTGGTAGCCGGGCGAAATCGTCGCGGACGGAACGAGCACCGCTTCAACCAAATCACGGCGGCCAAATTTATCGCCGACCGCGAACAGATCGGGTCCGGCTTTGCTGGCGCTGCCGTCGATGGAATGACATTTTGCGCAAGCGAGGCGTTGTTCATCGGCGAATATTTTAGCGCCACGCGCAGCGTCGCCCGCTTGCGTGTAAGCGGCGCGCCGATAGGCATCCACCGGCGGATTCTGCGCAAAGGATGCGACCGCCAGAGACAGCGTCAGCGCCGAGGAGAGTTTTGTGATGCTCATGCGCCGTCTTACTTTGCTGAAAATGCAAAGACAGTCGTTTCTTTCAGCGGCTTGCCGGGACGGACGACGATCGATGGGAAATTATTGTGATGGACTGAATCGGGATAATGCTGCGTTTCGAGGCAGACCGCGGTGTGTTTTAAATGATTGCCTGTATAAAGTTGGACAGCGGGTTGGGTCGTGCGGACTTCCATGATACGGCCGCTTTTGGGATCGGTTAACCGCGCCGCATCCTTCATTTTCCCGTCTTTACCCAAAATGTAATTGTGATCGTAGCCATTTATTTTCGGCTTCAACTGCTCGATGCGATCGCCAATGCGCGTGGGCTTGCTGAAGTCCATCAACGTGCCTTTGAGCGGCGCGACTTCGCCTGTCGGGATCAAATCGTCCGCGGCAAGCGTGTATTCTTTGGCAGGAATCGAGAGAATATTGTCCAGGCAACTGCCGCCGCCCGCCAAATTGAAGTAGGCGTGGTTGGTGAGGTTGACGATGGTGGCTTTGTCAGTTTCGGCTTCGTAATCGAGCCTCAGCTCATTTTTGTCAGTGAGCGTGTAAGTCACGGAAGTTTTTAGATTGCCGGGAAAACCCTCTTCGCCGTCTTTGCTAAAATAAGCTAATTTGACGGAGGACTCGCCCCGCTTCTGCGGAACTTCTTCGACAGTCCAAACGCGTTGGGCGAAGCCACGATTGCCACCATGGATCGTGTTCTTGCCATTGTTCGCGGCCAGTTTGTAAGTAGCGCCATCCAACTCGAATTGCGCGCCGGCGATGCGGTTGGCAACGCGCCCGATGACGGCTGCGGAACCCGGGAAGCGCTCGTATTTCTCCATTGAATCCGTCGATAAAACGACGTTGGTGAATTTCCCATTGTGGTCTGGCGCAAGGATTTCTTTGATGATCGCGCCGTAGCTGATCACCTGCACGCGCATGCCTTTGGAATTCCGCAGCGTAACCAGTTTGACTTCGGACCCGTCGGAAGTTTTTCCGAAGGGTGAGGTTTCAACGCGCTTCAGTTCGTCAGCTGCCGTGCTGGTAAAAGTGAAAAATGCAATCAGCGCCGCGGCGATGCCGCGCCAAAAACAATTATGCATGCCGGTTAGATACCCGGGCGGAGTGTCGCATGCGAGCGAATTCAGGCTCGGTGAATCCGTAGAATCGTTGAAAATCCATAGAGCGAGGCGTTTTTCCACCGAAACCTGTTGTCTGAACAAAATTCGGTAGTTGGCTCGAAGGTATGCGCGAGCGAATTCGTTAGAGCCGCGACATCAATAGCTCTCGCTGGAAGGTAAGTTCTTTCGGCATCGTTGAGTAGAGATTAACAAAGAGTTCGTCTTGCAACGTGATTTCTTTTTTCCACTCGCTGGAATCAATGCGCTGCACTTTTTCGAAGTCTTCGCGCGTGAAATTTTGGAGGCCGGCGAGTTCGAAGTCGTTGGTGAAGGGCATCCAGCCGAGAATGGTTTCGCGCGCGCGTACGCGGCCTCGGCAACGATCGATGATCCATTTGAGAACGCGCATGTTTTCGCCGAAGCCAGGCCACGCGATTTCACCGCGATCGCTTTTGCGAAACCAATTCACGTGAAAAATGCGCGGGATCAGTTCGATGTGTTTGCGCATGGCGAGCCAGTGCCGAAAATAATTGCCCATGTCGTAGCCGCAGAAAGGAAGCATGGCCATCGGATCGCGACGGAGTTGGCCGATGCCGCCGATTGCTGCTGCGGTGGTTTCGCTGCCCATCATCGCGCCGAGATAGGTGCCGTGACCCCAATCGAAGGCTTGAAATACCAGCGGCAGCGTGGTGGCGCGGCGTCCGCCGAAAATAATCGCGTGGATGGGAACGCCCGCGGGATCTTGTGCGGCAGGATCGAGACGCGGATTGTTGATCATCGGCGCGGCGAAACGGCTGTTCGGATGGGCGGCTTTTTCTTTTGAATCTGGCGTCCAGGGCTGGCCGCGCCAATCGGTGCAACGTTGTGGGATCGGTCCATCCGCGCCTTCCCACCAAACATCGCCGTCTTCGGTGAGTGCGACGTTCGTAAAGATGGTGTCGCACGCGATCGTGGCAACGGCGGTTGGATTGGATTTCGAATTCGTTCCGGGCGCGACTCCGAAATAGCCATTTTCGGGATTGATGGCGCGCAGGCGGCCAGTGGGCCCAGGCTTCATCCACGCGATGTCGTCGCCCACGGTCCAAATTTTCCAGCCAGCGTATTGCGCGGGTGGAATCAGCATCGCGAAATTGGTTTTTCCACATGCGCTGGGAAATGCCGCGGCCACGTACGTTTTTTCACCCTCCGGAGATTCGACGCCGAGAATCAACATGTGCTCGGCCATCCAACCTTCGTGGCGTGCGAGATAAGAACCGATCCGCAACGCGAGACATTTTTTTCCAAGCAGCACATTGCCGCCGTAGTTTGAAGAGGTGGAAATAATCGCGTTGTCTTCAGGAAAATGCGCGATGAATCGTTTGGTCGGATCGCAATCGAGCATCGAATGCAGGCCGCGATTGAAATCATCTGAACTTTCGCCGAGATGTTCGAGCGCGACTTTGCCCATGCGGGTCATGATCCGCATCGAAAGAACAACGTAGATGGAGTCGGTGAGTTCGATGCCGACCTTGGCGAGCGGCGAGCCCGGCGGACCCATGAGATACGGAACCACGTAAAGAATTCGCCCGCGCATCGAGCCGCGAAGGAACGTGTGGAGCTTGGCGTACATTTCGCGCGGCGACATCCAATTGTTGGTGGGGCCGGCGTCTTCCTGATTTTTCGTGCAGATATAAGTGCACTGTTCTACGCGCGCGACATCGTTGGGGTCGGAGCGATGCAGGTAACAACCAGGCCGCTTTTGCTGGTTCAGTTCGATCAAGACTTTTTGTTCGACAGCGAGTTTGGTCAGGAACTGTTTTTCCGCCTCGGAACCATCACACCAAAAGATTTGGTCGGGTGCGCAAAGTTCGGCGGATTGCCGAACGAATTGAAGAATATGGGGGTTTTGCGTGTTTTGTTGGCCGAAAGTTGCGCTCATTCCGTAAGTTCCCGGAGCGAAGATACGTAACCCCGGAAGGAGAACAAGGATTTGGAGGCGACGGTTTTTGCGAAATATTCATCATTAAAATGAGTGATTTTCGTTAAGCACTGATTTTCAATGGCTTACGTTGAGAAAATTTCATCAAAAAAACGCTTGTGACTTCGGTGAAAGTGCATATCTTCGCGGTCCGCTTTTCCTGAGGGGAGGCAAATCCGGTTGTGAAGAACTTGTGGAAAGTTTTTTTGCAGAAAGGGGTTGCGCGGGGGTGGAGATCGGGTAAAGTAGGCGGCGTTGGAGGGGTTGACCTTCGATGAGATTCGGGTTGGTTGCTTAAGGTAACTGGTTCGGGTTTGACAAGTTAGGAGCAGCGGTTATTGTGTTGCCGTTCTGTTAAATTTACGGCGCGCAATTTTGTCGTCTCTAGTGTTTGTGAGCGACGTTTAATCCGCTTTTGAAGTTTTCCGATAAGGATTTTCTTCCAGACAACGTTTGGTTGTTTGGACTGCTCTTTGAAAATTGAATTGTGCGATAGAATAGTTTGTGAGTAGGAGCCCTCGAAGGCTTTTCTCCAGGAGTCGTTGGCTTGTGGAGTTAAGCGGAATCGAGTTTTATAATTGCTAAAATAAGTCGCATCAACCAAGGACGTCAGCGTCCGGTTCAGTTGATGCGCAAATCAAGCTAACGTTTTAATATACGGAGAGTTTGATTCTGGCTCAGAACGAACGCTGGCGGCGTGGATAAGACATGCAAGTCGAGCGCTTATCACTTGGTAGCAATATTGAGTGGTAGGAGCGGCGCAAGGGTGCGTAACACGTGGATCATCTGCCTGGAAGTTCGGAATAATTCGGCGAAAGCCGGACTAATGCCGGATGTGGTTGGAAGACTAAAGTTGGGGACCGCAAGGCCTGACGCTTCCAGATGAGTCCGCGGCCTATCAGCTAGTTGGCGGGGTAACGGCCCACCAAGGCTAAGACGGGTAGCTGGTCTGAGAGGACGATCAGCCACACTGGAACTGAGACACGGTCCAGACACCTACGGGTGGCAGCAGTCGAGAATTTTTCTCAATGGGCGAAAGCCTGAAGGAGCGACGCCGCGTGGGGGATGAAGGGCTTCGGCCCGTAAACCCCTGTCATTTGCGAACAAACGTTACGGATGAACAATTCGTGACTTGATTGTAGCGAAAGAGGAAGGGACGGCTAACTCTGTGCCAGCAGCCGCGGTAATACAGAGGTCCCGAGCGTTGTTCGGATTCACTGGGCGTAAAGGGTGCGCAGGTGGGTTTGCAAGTTTGATGTGAAAGCCCCGGGCTTAACCCGGGAATGGCATTGAATACTGCAGATCTGGAGGATTGGAGGGGGGACTGGAATTCTTGGTGTAGCAGTGAAATGCGTAGATATCAAGAGGAACACCAGTGGCGAAGGCGAGTCCCTGGACAATACCTGACACTGAGGCACGAAAGCCAAGGGAGCAAACAGGATTAGATACCCTGGTAGTCTTGGCTGTAAACGGTGCGCATTTGCTGTAAACGGAATCGACCCCGTTTGTGGCGAAGCTAACGCGATAAATGCGCCGCCTGGGAAGTACGGTCGCAAGATTAAAACTCAAAGAAATTGACGGGGGCCTGCACAAGCGGTGGAGTATGTGGCTTAATTCGATGCAACGCGAAGAACCTTACCTGGCCTTGACATGCAAGTGGTAGAACCATGAAAGTGGGACGATCCCGCAAGGGAAGCTTGCACAGGTGCTGCATGGCTGTCGTCAGCTCGTGTCGTGAGATGTTGGGTTAAGTCCCGCAACGAGCGCAACCCTTGTGTCCTGTTGCCACCCAAACGAGAGTTTGGAGCACTCTGGACAGACTGCCTCGCTTAAACGAGGAGGAAGGTGGGGATGACGTCAAGTCAGTATGGCCCTTACGGCCAGGGCTGCACACGTACTACAATGCATGGCACAAAGGGAAGCTAGACCGTCAGGTGGAGCAAATCCCAAAAAACCATGCCCAGTTCAGATTGTCGTCTGCAACTCGACGACATGAAGCCGGAATCGCTAGTAATGGCGCATCAGCTACGGCGCCGTGAATACGTTCCCAGGCCTTGTACACACCGCCCGTCACATCATGAAAGCCGGTTGTACCCGAAGTCCACTCCGTTAACCGCAAGGAGACAGTGGCCGAAGGTATGGCTGGTGATTGGGATGAAGTCGTAACAAGGTAGCCGTAGGGGAACCTGCGGCTGGATCACCTCCTTTCTAAGGAGACTATGGACCGGAGAAATCCGGAACCCTAGGTCGAGACTCGAGCTTCGGCTTGGGTTTGGCTCTGATCTTACAGGCGCCTATCGCACAGTTCAGTTTTACAAGGAGCAGCGATGTTCTTTTGACAAGTTAAAGCCGTGTAAGTCGACTCTGATTGACCTGCAAATTTTCAACGGGGCTGTAGCTCAGTTGGTAGAGCGGTAGCTTTGCAAGCTATAGGTCAGGAGTTCGAGCCTCCTCAGCTCCACCAAATTTGGGCCTGTAGCTCAGTTGGTTAGAGCACGCGCTTGATAAGCGCGGGGTCACTGGTTCAAGTCCAGTCAGGCCCACCATTTTTTCAAGGTGACTGACGAGTGACTAGAGAGACACGGGATTAACGAACGAATTTTGGCTGGAACAAGTCTCCGGGCTTTTAAAAGGGTCTGGGGAGGAGTGACAGTGCCAGTTCTTTGACAACTGTATATAGGTAGATAATTAGGGCAAATAAAGTACAATTCGCTGAGTTACTCAGCGTTTGTCGGCCGCAAGGCTGATGAGCGAATGAGAAAACTTTTGTGATCAAGCTACTAAGTGCAATACGGTGAATGCCTTGGCGCTAAGAGGCGATGAAGGACGTAGCAAGTTGCGATAAGCCATGGGGAGCCGCAAGCAGGCGCTGATCCATGGATTTCCGAATGGGACAACCCAGTCCGGGTTATGCCGGATTATCCAAGAGATGAATTCATAGTCTCTGGAAGCAAGACGGGGTGAAGTGAAACATCTCAGTAACCCCAGGAGAAGAAAACGAATGTGATTCCGTCAGTAGTGGCGAGCGAAAGCGGAACAGCCTAAACCGGGAGGACTTGTCCTGCCGGGGTTGAGGGACCTTAATGTGGGAGAGATAACGACGAACGTAACGATGTGGAAAAATCGGCCATAGACCGTGACAGCCGGGTGCGTGAAGTTGAAGTCTCCCCTAGAGGCATCCCAAGTAATGCGGTGCACGTGAAACTCTGCATGAATCCGTCCAGACCACTGGATAAGGCTAAATACTCCTTGGCGACCGATAGTGAACCAGTACCGCGAGGGAAAGGTGAAAAGAACCCCTGTTAGGGGAGTGAAATAGTACCTGCAACCGATTGCATACAATGTGTAGGAGCCCGGCTCATTTGGCCTTTGCCAAATGAGCCATTTCAAATTGCAAATTGCAGATTGCAAATTGAGGAACGGGAACAGATTCCCAATCTGAAATTTGAAATCTGAAATTTGAAATGGGCTCTTTTGAACGAAGTTCAAATGAGCCGGGTGACTGCTTGCCTTTTGCATAATGAGTCTGCGAGTTATTGTCCGTGGCTTTGCCTAAGTTCTAATGGAACGGAGGCGCAGGGAAACCGAGTGTGAATAACGCGACTATGTCGCGGGCAATAGACCCGAAGCGGAGGTGATCTACTTTTGAGCAGGTTGAAGCTGTGGTAACACACAGTGAAGGACCGAACTCGTGGATGTTGAAAAATCCTGAGATGACTTGAGAGTAGGAGCGAAAGACTAATCAAACCCCGTGATAGCTGGTTCTCTCCGAAATAGCTTGAGGGCTAGCGTCGGAAATTACCCGAAGGAGGTAGAGCACTGGATGGCTTAGGGACCCCACCAGGTTGCCAAAACCAATCAAACTCCGAATTCCTTCGGAATTTATTCCGGCATTCAGACGGCGAGGGATAAGCTTCGTCGTCAAGAGGGCAACAGCCCAGACCATCAATTAAGGCGCCTAAATACCGTTCAGTGGAAAGGATGTGACGTTGCACAGACAGTGAGGATGTTGGCTTAGAGGCAGCCACCATTTAAACAGTGCGTAATAGCTGACTCATCGAGCGATGTCGCGCCGAAAATGATTGGCGATAAACGGTATGCCGAAATTATGGATTCAGTCCCGATTCGTCGGGATTGAGTGGTAGGAGAGCGTTGTCTAGGCATCGAAGCCTTACTGAAAAGGACGGTGGAGTCTAGACAAGTGAGAATGCAGACATGAGTAGCGATAAACCAGATGAGAATTCTGGTCGCCGTAAACCTAAGGTTTCCTGGGGCAGGTTCGTCCTCCCAGGGTTAGCCGGGAGCTAAGATGAGGCCGTAAGGCGTAATCGATGCACAGATGGTTAATATTCCATCGCCGGTTTTGGTCAAACCAACAGGGACGCACAGAGAAAACCCACTAGACAATCGAATGTCGAGCCTAGCCTTCGGGCAAAGCGCATGGGTGGACAATGTGCCGAGAAAAGCTGTTGGCCCTTTCCAAAATCGCCCGTACCGCAAACCGACACAGGTAGGTGAGTCGAGTAGACTAAGGCGCGCGAGAGAGACCTTTCTAAGGAACTCGGCAAAATAGCCCCGTAACTTCGGGAGAAGGGGTGCCCCGCCCATTCACAATCTACGCTATCAAACTATGTTCTACGTGTACGTCTTGAAGAATCCGAAAAGTCCAGCCATCTACGTTGGCTACACTGCGGATCTCAAACAACGCTTCAGTGAGCACCAGAAATTGCCGGCCCATAAAGGCTGGAAACTGGCTTACTACGAAGCATACGCCGACGAGAGCGACGCCAGAAAGCGAGAGCGCAAGCTTAAGCATTACGGCTCCGGACTCGGCAGGCTCAAGACGCGCATCAGTGGAAGTTTGAAAGCGGTGGGTCTTGAATGGGCGGGGTCTCAGTAAATTGGGTTTAGCGACTGTTTAACAAAAACACAGCACTCTGCCAAGTCGTGAAGACGACGTATAGGGTGTGACACGTGACCAATGCGGAAAGATCAAGGTGACTTGTTAGCCGTAAGGCGAAGCTCGGAGCCTAAGTCCCCGTGAATGTCGGCCGTAACTATAACGGTCCTAAGGTAGCGAAATTCCTTGTCGGGTAAGTTCCGACCTGCACGAATCGTGTAACGACTGAACCGCTGTCTCGGAGAGGATCTCGGCGAAATTGTAACTGCGGTGAAGATGCCGCATGCCCGCAGTAGGACGGAAAGACCCTATGCACCTTTACTGTAAGCTAATATTGTGTTCTGGTTCATGATGCGTAGCGTAGGTGGGAGGCGTTGAACCCTGGTTTTAGGGCCAGGGGGAGCCAAAATGTGAAACACCACTCTTTGTGAATTAGGATTCTAACCTCGATTCCTGTATAGCCAGGCGAGGGACAGTGTTTGCGGGTCAGTTTGGCTGGGGCGGCTTCCTCCCAAAAAGTAACGGAGGAGCGCGAAGCTGGGCTCAACATGGTTTGCAACCATGTGTCGAGCGTATGGGTAAAAGCCCGGTTAACTGTAAGACCTACAAGTCGAGCAGATGCGAAAGCAGGCCCAAATGATCCGACGGTTGAATGTGGAATTGCCGTCGCTCAACGGACAAAAGGTACGCTAGGGATAACAGGCTGATCGACTCCAAGAGTTCATATCGACGAGTCGGTTTGGCACCTCGATGTCGGCTCATCGCATCCTGGGGCTGGAGAAGGTCCCAAGGGTCCGGCTGTTCGCCGGTTAAAGCGGTACGCGAGCTGGGTTCAGAACGTCGTGAGACAGTTCGGTCCTTATCCACTGTGGGCGCAGGAAACTTGAGGGGTTCATTCCCTAGTACGAGAGGACCGGGAATGACGCGCTTCTGGTGTGGCAATTGTATCGTCAGATGCATCGTTGCGTAGCCATGCGCGGAAGAGATAAGCGCTGAAAGCATCTAAGCGCCAAGCTCCTCCCAAGATATGGTTTCCCCCGTCGCAAGACGGCTAAAGGCCCCCGGAAGACCACCGGGTTGATAGGTTGGGCGTGTAAAGCAAGTAATTGCTCAGCGGACCAATACTAATCGGCCGTGCGGCTTGATCGCTTCCTTTCTTTTCCTCCCTTCGCAAGAAGATGGAAAAGAGATACCTGGAAGAGTATCAAGCTAATTTCAACTCACGAATTGCGCTAATTGCCCCTGATTGCTCCTGTATACAGTTTTCAGACGAACTGCCCTGTCACCAACAGCCAGTTGATCTTTTTAACAACCAATTTATTGGTGGCCATAAAGCTGTGGCCCGACCCGATCCCATCCCGAACTCGGCCGTCAAACGCAGCCTTGCCAATGGTAGTGGATGTATAGCTTCCGCGAGAGTAGGTCGCCGCCAGTTCTTTCACTCAATTAACGCCGTCTTGAATCTCAAGGCGGCGTTTTTTTGTTTTTTGCTGTCGCGGATGGCGTTGCTGATTCGTTCTTTAATGAAAATCGCCGAGGATGTAGTTTGCGCGCATGTCCCGCGCCGCCACTGAATTTCGCTACGAAAAGCTTACCTGGCCGGAGATCAATGACGCGATTGAGCTGCGCAAGGTGTGCATCGTTCCTTGCGGAGCTGTTGAACAGCACGGCCATCATTTGCCGCTGGATGTTGATATCGTTTGTCCCACTGGCATTGCGCATGGCGCTGGTCGCATCGTTCCGGACCGCATTCTCGTTCTGCCGACAGTTTGTTACGGATATACTGGGCACGTGATGGATTTTCCGGGCACCATCAACAACCACTTCGAACATTTCATCGATCACGTTCTCGATATCACGAAATCGCTCGCCTATCACGGGTTCAAAAAGATTTTGCTTCTTAACGGACACGGCTCGAACATGCCGAACCTCGATCTTGTCGCGCGCCGAACAAATCTCGAAACAGATGCGGAATGCATCGTGGCGGCTTGGTGGAATTTATTGACGGTGGATAAGAGCTTTTTGCCGCGCTGGCGGGAAAGCAAGTTTCCTGGGGGCTGCGCGCATGCTTGCGAGCTTGAGACGTCGCTCTACATGTATTTGGACGGCGACAACGTCCGTTCCGATTTGATCAAGAGCGGCGACATCAGTTTCAACACTGAGAATAACGAATTTAACTGGGTCGATCTTTTTGCGGCGGGTCCGGCAACCCTTGTTTCGTGGACGAGCAGTTATTCTGAAACTGGCGTGTTGGGCGCCGCGGAACTGGCCAGCGCTGAAAAAGGCCGCGTTGCTTATGAAGAAGCTGTGAAACAGTTGGTGCGCTTCGTGAAATGGTTTCGCGATCGGCCTCTCGATCAACGGCGAGATCGGCATCGTAAACCGCCGACCATGCCGATGCCGTGGGGCCAAAAACCAATTGCGTAGTGACGACGGCGGCGCAAATCACCCGCTATCGTTATCTTGTCCTGGCTGTCCTCTGCTCGCTGGCGTTTCTTACTTATTTGGACCGTATCTGCATCATGCGTGTGCAGGGCGACATTTCGCGCGACTTGGGTTTCGAAGAATTGACCCAGGACGATCGGCACAATCTTCGCGAACGTGGTTTGGAAAACAATCCTGCCGCAATTGCCAAATCCGCCAAAGATCGTGCTACGATGCGCATGAGTTGGGTTCTCGCGGCTTTCGCGGCGGGTTATCTTTTGTTTGAAGTTCCT
>JADMIO010866689.1_pt1 | contig 26901 bp, 19 predicted proteins | sample 8958161 | NCBI WGS metagenome assembly JADMIO01 (sample SAMN16585339, study PRJNA669376) | soil metagenome | isolation source: Crop rotation soil | place: USA: Cullars Rotation, Alabama | collected 2011
GCGACTTCAAGTCACGTGAATTCCAAGCTTCGGATCCCACTGTGCTGGAAAGATCCTTGACCCCCTGCTCCAGTTTCTCCCGCGCTTGCGGCAGCCCTTCTTCGTTGTAGGTGGAACCGGCTTTGGCGAAAGACAGAACCTGGGGCATGGTGGTTCGGTTGTAGGCGAGATAAATTTCGATTGCCCCGCGTAGCCAAGAAATTTTCTCAGGTGTTTCCCCAGTGTTTCCCGAAAGATACTCGCGCGCAAACGCGGTTTCCACCGGGATCATTTCGGGGATGGAGCGGATTTTGTAGTAAGAGGTGTCCTCGAAGCTGACCAGGCGTCGCGCTGTGTCGGCCGCGCCGATGGTGTCGCCTTGCTCGGCTTGGATCTCGATCTTTAACTTGTGGCCAAGGAAGTTGCGGGGGTCGCGCTCGAAGGCGCGATTCAATGCCTTCAGGGCTCCGGCAAAATCGCCCTTCTCTCGCAGGTAGCGGGCTAAAAGACGATAGCTGTTCGGGGTAGGAGCGACTTGGGTGAGGGTTTGTAGGGCGGCTTGGCGTTCGTCTTCGGTCTTCGCGGCGCGGAAGGCGTTCAGCCACGTGTCGCCCGACTTGCCGGCCCACGTTTTGGCTTGTCCCAGCCAAGCGTCGACGGCGTCGCGATCCGGGATCGAACGCCCCATCTCCGCGCTCAGCCGCGCATTGCTCATTTCACCCATCGCGCAGTAGAAGAGCGCGCCGACGATGAAGAGGAGGGCGGCCAAAGCCGTGACACGGCCGTTCTTGGGCACGAACTCGGGGGCGGAGGCGTCCGCGCTGAGTTGGAGGCCGATGCCGAGGAGCATGAAGGTGGTGAGGCCGATGCCGAAGCAGTAGAGATTGCTGTCGACCATGTTGTGGGCGGCGGTGGCGATGACGGCAACGGTGACGCAGACGCGAAGAAGGCGGCGATCTTCGGGGAGTTTTTTCGGTCCTCGGAGCATCAGATAGATCCACCCAGCTCCGGCAAGGAGAAGGCAGAGCGGAGCGAGCGGGGTGGCTTCGACCCCGAGTTGGAGGAAGCTTTGGTGGGCGTACTGGGTCTGGGTGGTCAGGCCGGGGCGGGAGGATTCGTAGCGGTAGGCGCCGATGCCGTAGCCTAGCGGGTTCTGCCGCATCATCTGGATCGCCCCTTTCCAGAGCTGCTTGCGGAACTCGTTGGATTGAGCGCCGGAGGAGTCGGTGAGGCGGGAGCCGGGAGAGGTGTTGGGGCTTTGGGGCGTTGGGGCTTGAGTCAGTGTGAAGCGTGGAGTGTGGAGTGTGAAGGGGGGGCTAAACTCCTCTCCCCTCCGAGGGAGAGGGCCTGTGAGCTCCGGCGAACTGGGGTGAGGGGGCGCCGCGCCGAGCGATTTCAGGGTGACGGCTGCGGGTGCCCGCGGCGCGGCGCGCAAGAGGAAGCCAAAGAGAACAACGAGGGCGAGGGCCGCGCCGAGTTTGGCGACGGCCAAGAGGCCGTTCTTAAACGACGCGCTCTGCCAGAGCACCAAAGGAACCAAAACGACCAAGCCGACTTGGGCGGCGAGGAAGCCGCCTCGCGAAGCCGTGAGGAGCATAGCGAGGCCGATGACGCTGACGCCGAGCCCGGCTAATAGCGCATTAATCCGCTTCGCCGAGACCAAAAAACCGATACCTAAAAAGAGCCCGATCAGCAGCATCCCCGCGAGAGCGTTCGGGTGGGTCCAGCCGCCGAAGATGCGATAGGTCGGATCGATCGCCTTCATGTCGCGATATTCCAAGATGCCGCGATACGAGAGCGCGACGCAGGCGACAAAGATCAGGCAGGCGAGCAGCGCCGGGCCTCGTTTTCGACCTGCTGCGGCGACGGTGGCGAAGAAGGTGACTCCGTACATCAGCCACTCGCAGAGCGTCGCGAGCGAGGTCGCCTTAAAGGCGGAGAACAACAGCGACATGGCGAGGAGGCCGAAGAAGGCGAACATCATGGATGTCAGCCACAGCGGGGGAAGCTGGAGAACCTGCCGCTTGGCCAGCATCAAAACCAGCGCGATCACCGCGAGGGAGCCGAGCAAGAGGTGGGTAAAGAGCGGGATCTCGGTCCCGCCGAATAAAGCGAGGACAAAAACGCCTTTCTCCAGCGGCCAGGATTTCGCGGGCAGGATGCCGCCGATGAGCGGGGCGAGGAATGCGAGGAGGGCGAGAAACTTGAGGGCCGCAGGGGTCTGCTTGATGCCGCGGACGAACTGGGTGAGCGATTCGCTATTCACTTGGCTTCGGCCCGCCTCTTGCGGTCGTCGAACTTATTCTTGACAATAAAGATGCTGGCGCGAGTGAGGATGGCGAGCCCCGCGGCGGCGTAGGCGAACGGCCGCCAAAGAATAAACACGCGGGGGAGCATATTCTTTCGGTAGAACCGGAACATGGAGCTATGGAACCGCCCGATCATGCGGTTTGGAGCTTTGTCGGTACTGCGGCCAATCGCGTGCGTGATCACTGATTGGGGAAGATACACCACCTTGAGGTTTTTCTGCCAGCTTCGGAAGCACCAATCGACATCTTCGCAGAACATAAAGTAATTCGGGTCCATCGGCCCGACCTCCTTGAGGAGCTTTTCCGAGGCGAGCATCGCCGCGCCGGAGAGCCAGTCGACTTCCTTGGGCTGGTCATGGGTGAAGTCGCCCATTAGGTAGTCGCGGGTGAAGCGGTTGTTCGGAAAGAGGCGGCCGATGAAGGTATTTCGGAAAAGAGCTGCCAACGGGTTGGGGAAGCGACGACAGCTAAATTGGAGAGAGCCGTCGGAGTTTAAAAGCTTCGGACCGAGGATGCCGATGTCGGGGTTGGCTTTGAGGTGGTCGAGCAGCGTGCGAAGTGCACCGGGGTGGACGATGGTGTCGGAATTGAGTAGGAATACGTTCGCAGACTTACGCTGTTCCATCGCGAAATTGTGCCCGCCGGTGAAGCCGAGATTCTCCTTCATGCGGAAAAGACGGACCCAGGGGAAGCTTTCTTCGACCATGTCGGGGGAGCCATCTTCAGAGTTGTTGTCGATGACGATGACCTCAAAAGCAGCCTCGTCCCTCCGCTCCTCCAAGCTGGCGAGGCAGATGCGAAGGTCCTCCAGGGTATTCCAACTGCAGATGGTTACGCTAAGTTCTAAATCCGCGATGATAGCCCTTTGCCCTTATCCACGCGCCGGCGTAGATGATGAGTGTCAGCAACCCTAACAGCGGCGCCTGCCACAGGGTTCCGTAGTGCTTGCGCAAGAATCGGACCAAGCTGCGGTGGGATTCCCATATCATGCTCTTCTTGACCTGCTTCGTACTCTCGCCGCCGTGGTGGAGGATTTTTACGTTCGGAGCATATAATGTACGCCACCCTTTTTGTTTTAAGCGATAGAGAAGGTCGACTTCGTTAAAAAAAATAGGGAATTGCGGGTCGAAAAGCGTCGCCTCCCCCTCCCCTGCTCCCTGGGAGGGGAGGGGGGCAGGGGGGAGAGGTTCCGGTCCGGTCTCCTCTCCTGCGCCGACTCCGGTCGGTGCGGGGGAGGAACTGTGAGCTCCGGCGAACTGAGGAGGGGGTGTCCGGTCCCCCGGGTCAAGTGGTTTGTCTTGGAGAGGGGTTAGGGGAGAGGTTCCGGGAGCTTGCGGCTTAATTGAAATTTCATTCCCAACGTCATTCCCGGAACCTCTCCCCCCAACCCCCCTCTCCTCCACCGCCGGAGCGGCGCAAGAGAGGGGGGCTAAGGCTTCTCTTCTCAGCAGCAAAAATGTCGCCATCGGCTGCGGCGCGTCTTGCTCTTGGTCGTAGTCGAAGGCGGGGAGGCGGTAGCTGCCGAAAGCCGAGCGGGGGAATTTCTTGCTGAGGCCGGTGATGTCGCCGAGGATGCCGAGGAAAGATGGGAAGCCGCGGACGGAGCATTGCGTGCTCCCGTCCGGGCTGATTTGCCTCGCACCCAGGGCGGCATGGTCGGGGTTGGCGCTTAGGATGTCGATAGCTTTTTGCAGGGAATCATCGACAAGTTCGGTGTCGGGGTTGAGGGTGAGGATCCAGTCTGAGCCCCCCTCCCCTGCTCCCTGGGAGGGGAGGGGGGTTGGGGGGAGAGGTTCCGGGGCTGTCGCGTGCCTGTAGGCTAGGTTGTTGCCTTCAGCGAAGCCGAGGTTCTTGTCGCTGGCGATCAGTTTGAACTCGGGGAATTCTTGCGCGACCATGTCGGCGCTGCCGTCGGTCGAAGCGTTGTCCACGACGATGACTTCCATCGGCTCGCGCGGCGGGTGGGCGCGGAGCGAGGCAAGGCAGGCGCGAAGCATCTCTTTCGTATTCCAGTTCACGATAAGGACGCTGAGCATGCGGGGTGAGTTTACCGGCACGGTCTCCTCTCCTGCGCCGACTCCGGTCGGTGCGGGGGAGGGCCTGTGAGCTCCGGCGAACTGGGGAGGGGGTGTCCGGGGCTTCCGCTTACCACGATTCCCGGAACGAAGGAGAGAGCCCACGGCAGGCACCCACCCCCTCCTGAGCGCCCGGGGGCGCACTTCCTCCCCCGCCCGACCGGAGTCTGGCAGGAGAGGAGGATTCTATTTCTTCGCCAAATAGCTCACCAAAACCAAGAACGCTTCCTCGACGTAAATCTCCCGGAAACCCTCCAGCAGCGGGTTCGTGTTGTCGCTGAGCAGATTCTCCACCGCCTTCACCTCATCCCCATGTGAATATGAACTCGTTGCGTAAGGGTGGTCGTGTTTCACCGTGCGCATCAGCGTCAAAAGCGCCGCGTCGCGGGTCATGCCTTCGAGGAGCATGAGACGGTAGGACTCGGGTTCGACTTCTAATAAGCGGGCGACGCCGAGGAGGGAGCGGCGGCGGGAGAGGGTGGAGGGAGCGGATTGGGCGTGTTGCAGTAACCGCGGGATATCGGCGGTTTCCCCGACCGCGCCGAGGGCGTAGGCGGCTTCGCTCGACGCTTCATCCCGGAACTGGTCCAGCGACGCCCGAAGCGCGGGGGCGGCTTCGGCGATGCCGAGTTCGGCAATCGCTTCGGCGGCGGCGAGGCGGACGGTGGGGCGGTCGTCGGTGAGGCGGTTCGCGTAGGTGTGGCTCTTGGCTCCGAGGGATTTGAGGGCGTGGATGGCTTCCCGAACTTCGTCCTCAACACTTTCCAGCATCGGAACCGCCGAGGTGTCGCCGACTTGGGCGAGGGCTCGAATGGCGGTGGCGCGGTGGGGGTTGCCCGGGTAGCCGAGCCAGGCTTCGAGAATCGGCAGGGCGTTGCGGCCGCCGATGCGGCCGAGGGTTTCGATCCACTCCGGTTCCACAATGTCGGGGTGGTGTTTGAGGAGGTCGATCAAGGCTTCGACCGCAGCGCGGTCGCCGACGAGGGCGAGGCTGGCGGCGGCTTGGCGGCGGATTCTTGGCGCGGGGTCTTGAAGGGCGGCGATGAGGCCGGTCGTCGCCATGGACAGGTGCTGGGTTCCCACTCTTCGAATCGCGTCCTCGCGTGCCGACGGATCGGCGCTGGGGCCCATCGAGCGCATGGCGCTGAGGCCGCTGGGGCTGAGGCGGCTGAGGTCTTTGAGGGTGGTCCCGACCCGTTTGGAACCCCTTTCCATGACGGGAAAGAGGAAGAAAACCGAAAGGAAACGCAGGGACATCATGACGACGAAGAGGCTCTTGTAGGCGACCTCGGCAGTGGGCATCACGCCCCGGAAATAATTCAGCACGAGGGCGCCGAGGAGGGGGCCGACGAAGCCGGCGGCGGCTTGGACGGTGAGGGCGGTGCCAAGATAGCTGGCGCGCTCCTCAGGCGGGGAAGTCGAGAGGAGGATATTGAATTGGGTGAGGACAATCGCGGCCCAAATGACCCCGTTTGGAATCGTGATGGTCCAGAGGAGCAGCGCGTTATGAAACGTCTGGTCCGGCTGGCAAAAGAGATACATTAGTGGGGTGAAAGTTGTACCAAACCCAGCGAGGATGAGCACCGGCTTGTTGCCATATTTGTCGGTAAGGGCGCCCATGAAGGGCAATGAAAAGGTCGTGCCGATCGCTTGAGTGAAGGAGGAGACCATGAACACCCAGAGCGGCATGTGAAGGCTTTCAATGGTGAAGGCGGCGATGAAATTGCCGGTGAAGCCTTGGGCAAAGACGGCGACAAAGAGATAGGTGAGAACGCGGCGGAAGTTGCGGTTGACGAATGGCTTGGCGAGGTCGCGGAAGGTTTCCTTGATGTCGGAATGCACCACGTGCTCTCGCGGCGTGTCGGACATCTTGAGATAGTAGTGAAGGCTGATCGCGGAGAAGACGGAGGCGAGGGCGAAGACCACCGAATACCCCAGAGCCTCGCGTCCCAGGTGTTCGAAGAGGCCGACCAAACCGCCGGCGAGAACGCCGCCGAGGGCGGAGGTCATGGTGCTAATGGCGTTGCGCCGACTGTAAAACCAGCCGCGTGAGGAAGGTGGCACGAGTTCGGCGAGCCACTCGCTATAGGTGGTAGCGACCAGGAAGTTACTGGCGGAGGCGATTGCGACGCACACCACCATGATCGTGAGCTTTAGGGTGGGGGGAATTGCGATGAGCGGGAGGAAGATGAGGGGGACATAGAAGAGGCGGGTGAGGTTGCCGCCGGGGGTGACGAACCTCTTATAACTGGCAAACCGCCGCCCCCAGACGGCGCCGGGAATCTGGAGGATGGAAAAGACGGAGGACCCGGTGCACAGGGTGATCGCGAGAATCCAAAAGTCGCTCGCCCCGAGGTATTTGATGAAGCCGACCAAGATCGAACCGCCGGCCATCGAGGCGAAGGCGTTCGAAAACGCGCCGTCGAGGTTGGCGAGGCGGAGGTTGGTGAGGCTTTCGAAACGATCTCTTGACATAGCGTGTGAGGTGGAGGGGAGTTTACTGTAGTCGCAGGTCTTTAGCCTGCGTCCGGAGAGCTACCTAGAACCACCATCTTTGCGCCTGGGTGAGAAGGGATGATCGTGCCCGTCTCACCCTTCGGCCTTCGGAGTTTTGCGCGCGGGCCGAAAGGAGTGTCGGGTACGGACCCCCTTCACTCCTTGGCGCAGAAACACATGTAATTGAGCGGCCCCGGACGCAGGCTGAAGACCTGCGACTACATTTCGAAAGGGATTTGCGGTAAAAAATTTCATGCGGGAAAAAAATCATCGGCTTTCGCCACTTGCCTACCAGGGTCGTGTGACGGTTGCGTTTACCGCCTGTCTATCAGCAAGAATCCCTTTTTTCGTCAGCCATGAAACGGTAGGCCCATTCATCGAATTCCTCCGCACATCCTCGGAAAAATATCAATGCCTCGTCCCGATTTATTGCTTCATGCCTGACCACATCCACATTTTGTTGCAAGGTAAGACGGACCAGGCAAATACGCACCACGCGATGTCAGCATTTAAGCAGAAAGCAGGTTTCTGGTTGTCTGGGCATCGCCCCGAACTGTCTTTGCAAACTGACTTTTACGACCATGTCGTTCGTCAGAGTGAGGATTTAAACAGCCAAATTATTTACATTGCCGCTAATCCTGTTCGAGCCGGAATCGCGCCCGATCTTCTCAGCCATCCGTTCACGGGGGCGTTTGGCTATGAACTAAAAGACGTTATTCTTGGAGCAATGTAGTCGCAGGTCTTTAGCCTGCGTCCGGAGAGCTACCTTGATCCTCTATCTCTGCGCCGGGGTGAGGAAGGAATGATGGTGCCCGCCTCACCCCTCGGCCTTCGGAGTTTGGCGCGCGGGCCGAAAGGAGTGTCGGGTACGGACCCCCTTCACTCTTGGCGCAGAAACACATGTAATTGAACGGCCCCGGACGCAGGCTGAAGACCTGCGACTACATCCGTCTTTCCCCACCCGGGAACCCGTCCGCTGGAGATCCCCGTATTTCTACCGATACTTAAACGGTTTGCGTAAATCGCAAAAGAAATTCGAAAAAAGTCTTGAACCTATACAAAACTGTTATTTTTAGGTTCCCGGCGATGCTTCTGATGTGGAAGACCCGTCTTCAATGACAGGGTTGACAACGTTTTTAGAACGCTGGTAGGCTCCCTCTTGGTTTGTCCCCTGAGGATTGGCCGAGACGAATTGTATTGAGGGCAAAAAACGCGTTGACTCGGCGCGGGGGAGGAAACTTTTGCCGAAGAAAATATTAGCCTTGGGAGGATGCCTGCTACTTACCGGTGCAGCCTTCGCAAACAAAACCTATACTGTGCGAGATGGCGATACCATCTCAGGAATCGCACGAAAATTCGGAGTCAGCCAGAAAGACCTCCTTAAGACCAATAAACTGGCTTCTCCCAACAAACTCAAACTCGGGCTTCAACTTACTATTCCTAGCGTCACCGTAGCGCGAGCCGAGTCCCAGCCGAAGAAGGCTAAATTCACGAATTCTTACTCCGTCAAGCCTGGCGAAAACGATTGGATCATTGCCAAGCGCCTCCACACCACCGCCGATAAGCTGCATCAGCTCAACCCCGGCGTCCAATGGAGCAAACTCCAAATCGGAACGGAACTTCGTATTCCCGGCGGCTCTTCTCCTTCTATCATCTCTCCAAAGACTTCGACTGCAACTGTTTCCAAGAAGTTCTCCGGGAGTGGATACAAGGTAGTCGCCGGCGATAACGATGGCAAAATTGCCAAGAAGCTCGGCATCACCACGGCCAAACTGCATAAGCTAAATCCGGGCGTCAAATGGACGCGCTTGCAGATCGGGGAGTCGTTGAAGACTGCCAGCACCGCCGTAGTGGCCTCTAAGGCGCCCGTTAAGACGGCTGCTAAGGCGAAGTCGGGTCAAATCACGGCCGATGACGTTGCGGTCCGCAGAGGGCCAAGCTCGCGTCAGGCGAAAGTCGTGACGGTTGCCGCTGGCACGAAGGTTTCGATTTTGAACGGCAAGAACGGCTGGTACCAGGTTCGTTTTCCGAAAGGAACGGTTGGCTGGGTCAAGGATGACTTTGTCACCCGAGGCGGCGGCGCTGTCGTTGCTTCGAAGGCTCCGGCCAAGAAAGCGGCAAAGGCGATGAAGCTGCCGAAGGGCGTCATTTCCGAAGGGAAGCTCGTGGCGTTCGCCAAGACCTTCCTGGGGACCCGCTACCGTTGGGCTCAAGCCTCACGTGGCGGCACGGATTGCTCCGGTTTCTCGACCCAGGTCATGCGACACTTTGGCATCTCGCTGCCGCGACGCAGTAGCGAGCAAGCGCAACGTGGCCGCTATGTCGCCAAGTCGGAGATCAAAGCCGGCGACCTCGTGTTCTTCCGAACCGGTCGATCGCGACGGATCAACCACGTTGGCGTGGCGATCAGCAACACGCAATTTATTCACGCGAGCAGCGGGCAGGGCCGAGTGGTCACCAACTCGCTCGTAAGCGGCCATTATACGACCTGCTTTGCGACGGCTCGACGCGTCGCCAATGTGAAGAACGTCCACGAACTCGTGAAGGCGCTTCCGAAGGCGGAAAAGAAAGAGCAGGTCGCCGAGGTAGCGGCCCCGGGCGTAGAGCAAATTCCCGCGACCTCATCAGTCGAGTAATTTCTCCCGCGGAAGACTTGTTTTCTCAGGCTCGTTTGAGTCAAACTAAGTCTTCCCGTTTGGCCCGGTCGTCTAGCGGTTAGGATGCCGCCCTTTCACGGCGGAGATCGCGGGTTCGAGTCCCGTCCGGGCTACCATTCCTTATCAACTCCGCCTCCAAGTATCTGTGATCCACTCATGAAGCGAGTGTGAACCGGCATTATTTTCATTTTTACGCTGACAGACCGCCGTACCCGGCCTCGGATGGATGTATGAGAGTCGGAATGAACGATGCCAAGGCCCTATACCATCGAGCGAACGTGGGTACGCCTGTTTGGATATAGGGCGGTACGCAGGAGAAGGGAAGAATTGGAGCTTAACCAGTCCCACCTTGAAGGCGGCTTAACTCCGCCTTCAAGGTGGGACACCCAGCATTTGACTATTCGCACTTCTACGGAAGATTGATGGTCAGTTTCTTAGTGCCGAGCAGGATTATGTCCCCCGCGCGCAGTGGGGTCATGGCGACTTTCTTTCCGTTGTGATAAACCCCGTTGCGGCTATCGAGGTCGCGAAGGTACCAATCGTCGCCCTGACGGTAGAGCAGCGCGTGTTTTTTGGAGACTTGCGGATCGGTGAGGGTGATGTCACATTGAGGAGAACTGCCGAGGATGGCTTGCTTGGCGACGGGGTGGGCCTTGCCATCGACAGCAACGATGAGACCGGCACGAGTCTTCAGCGGAGCCACTTGGTTGCGGCGCTGGAAGCCGAGCCGAGCGACGAGGACTAGGACGAGGAGGGACATCACCGCGACGGCGGGAGACAGATTACTCGGCGAGCCGCCTCCGCCTCCCCCGACAAAGCCATAAGGCGAGGCGCGGCCGGAGATTTCGAGGCCGTAGCGAGTGCCTTGGCTGGGCACCCCATTTGCATCGAAGCCCGCTGACCAGGACCCGGGTTTTGGGTCTTTCACGACGAGGACGGTGGGATTCCCCGAGACAAGAGTGGCGCCGGGGTAGGCCGGGGTCACAAGCTGCCCCATCGGATCCTTGATCTGTAAATCCAACCGACCAAAATCGTAGTTCAGAGTGCAAAGCAAGGACGCCGCGCCGGTGCTGACTTGGGCGTAGGCCAGGCCGTAGGACGCGGTAACCGGCATCTTCGGCTTCGAAGGATCAAAGCTGCCGAGGTCTTCGAAACCGTTCTTCGCAACGACGCCATGGCTGGCGAAGACGGGACTGCCGATCGCTTGGTGGCGCGCGGAAAGCAGCACACTGCCGAGTTCGTGGGCATCTTCGGCGAGATAGAAGCTGCCGGCTGTCTCGCCTGCGATCTTGCGCAACGAAACTTCGTCATATTCGGCCGCGGATTTGCTGCCACATCCAATGGTAAAAATTTTGATGCCAGCGGCCTTGGCGCGGTCGAGAAGGGCCGCATCGGTAGGGCGCATGCCAGAGGCGTTATGGGAGCCGTCGGAGACCAGGACAATCGACTTCGACCAGCTCTTGTAGGGATCTTCGCTCAGTCTCTGGATCGCAATGTCGAGCGCGCTTGTAATATTGGTGCCGCCGTTGCTGAAGATCGCCTGAATCGATTTGTCGACACTATCGTAGTCGTCGGTGGGTTTTGGAATCGTGTCAGCGACATCGCTGAAGCTGACGAGGTCGGCGAACGGCTTTTCGCCAAACGTTTGCCCCTCGGCTCGGAGTACCTTGAGCCAGGCAAGCCCGGCTTCCTTGGCGGCCTGCATCCGCGTTTTCCCATCCGGCTCCATTTTTTCCATGCTGGAAGAGCGGTCGATGATGAGGCAGGAGATGGAGTTGGTCGCCGCGTTGGTGGGAGGGTTTTTCGGGGGTGTTGGGATTGGCGTGGGGGGCGGTGCTCCGGCGCCGGGTAGAGCGGTAACTGTTGGCAAAATGTAACCAGAAAAGGCAAACACGGTCTTCTTACCGCGGTTTAACGCTTGCGCCCATGTCAGTGTTGAAGACGTAGCTTTGCCGAAATTATCAGTAATTGCTTCGTCTATACGGTGCTTTAATTGTTCCCGAGTTTCGGTCTTACCATACAAAGAGCTATTACCAAGGGTCGTATCACCCCAGTTCATCTCGGCGATGGATATGCCATTGGTGGAAACAGATTCCACAAAGGCAACGTGGCCATATTTCCCTTTCTGCCAAACGATAAGCGCTCCCGCTACCGCCGCCTTAACATCGTCCGTCGTCTTCCATCCTTTCCCTTTAGCATTTTCAATCCATGCGCCAGCGTCCCCGCTCCACCATTTCTGCGGATCGGTGACATTTGGGGAAAAGCGGTCTGCTGCATACCATGTGCAGTAACCTTTAATGAAAGGGTTCGCATTTCCAATCAAGAATAAGGCAAGAAGGACGCTTACCCCGGCAGATTTGCCCAAAAAAGTTCGCTTCAATTTACTTTCCTAAACACATAGAAGAATGAACTCACGGTGCAAGCTAAGAAGAAAAGATTGAGCAGGTTCGTGCTCGCATTCGCGCTCGAATTAAAGAGTCCGAAAAGGGAGAGCAGTGCGGCGGGAACGAGCAGCGTTAAAGCCAGTGTGCGTGCCCACGATTGGCGCGAGCCGATTCCGTAAGCTGCGGCCAGGGACAGGAAGCCACCTATCACCAGCAACAGGCCGGTCAGCGTCGTCGTCTGACCGGAGGAATCCCCCATGCTAAAGAGCTGTCGCGCTTCCTGGACGATGGGGCCAGCGGCGGCGGCCATCAGTCCGGAGATCACGGCGACCACTCCGCAAAAGCCAAGATAAATCGTCACCAAAACCTCGAACAGCGGCCGACTGGCGTCGGTCTCCACATACGAGGCCACCGCTCGCGGGGCGGGCGCGAGTCCTCGAAAGCCTTGAAGGATTGCTTCGCCGGCGGCGAAGAAATGCTCCGCGGCGGCGGCTTGGACCCCGGGCGGCATCGCCTGGCCGCAAGATCGGCAAAAACGAGCATCGGAAATGGCTTTGATTCCGCAAGACGGACAGTTCATCGAATCTCCTTTTGGGCAATGCGAACTCGGAGGAGTCCGTTGCCGGGGTCGACCATGCGGGGAATAACGCCCCACGCGTTTTCGGTTTTTCCAAACGATCCTTTCCGCTTCGCCACCGCGATACACCAATCCGCGCCGACATGCTGGACTTCCAGCCACTCGACAAAGCCCTTCCGCCCCATGATCTGGTGGGCGCCAAGCGCGGTAGAGGAGGCGCCGGTCTTCGGATCGACGTCATTAAGCAAGAAGAGGTCCAACTCCGTCCCCTCGGATTCGCTCTTGGATCGGATCCCCTGGTTCCGCCCGAGGTTCACCAGCAGTTTGCCGTTCTCATAGTTGATGGCGACAACCGCCCCCATGATGTTGCTGGCGTCGGCGCAGGCCGAGCTGAATTGCCGCAATAGACTCGCCGCTCCGTCCCCGCGCGCGCTAGCGAAGAGGCCCGAGATCAGGGCGTCGCCGCTTGGATCGCACCGCTCTCCCTTTACATGGCCCCCCGACGTCGTCCCACGCTCCCAAGAAACATACTTCGATGTGCCCATTCCAGAAAGCGAGATGGAGACGTCCAAATGCGCGGAAATTTCGGGGCAGAGAAAGTTTTCCTTGCGCTCGACATACCGTGATTTCTCTTTCCCCTTTTCGTAATATTTTTCTTTGATCGAGTAGGTGTGTTGGGCATCTGAAGTGCTCTGCCGCGTTGAGAAGCGAGAGCTGAGCGTAAAGTCCGCTGCGCTCGCGCTGGACGTCAACGTCATGCCGCTGGCTTTGCTTGCCAATTCGTTGAGAACGGCTCGGGCGCTCGATATATTCGAATTCGCATTCGGATCCTCGATGTAGAGGCGGCGCGCCGAGGGAGGATCAAAGGCGCGAGTTCCGTTGTACAGAAGTTGGATCGGGCGCGCTATTTCAAACCACTTGACCGCCCCGACGGCCCACTTGATGCGAATCCCGTCGTAAAGGTACGTCTCGTCCCAAACTTCGAGATCTTTGTCGCCGCAGACGGAGACGCTCCGGTTATCGTTTTTGCCCAAGCCGATAAGGGAGAGGTCGTAAGGGGAAACGTCTGGTTCGCCAAACGCGCGAATAATTTCCTCTCGGGTCGCCCCCACCCGAAGCACTCCGCCCACTACGCAAGCGTCGGGTTTAGTAACGCGAATCGCTTCTAAAACGCCGCTGACCTTCTTGTTTGGCAGCATCTTCGGGGAGCCCGAGCTGCGCGGCGCATTCGGGTCTTCGGGCGCTTTGCCATCCGAATCAAAGCGGCAGCGAAGGATCAGCCCCTTATCGTTTAGCCATATCCATCGTCCATATCGCCCCTTCTGGTTGCCGGGGCCGGGATCAAAGCTGTAGGCAGTCTGGGAGGATTTCGCGTTCATTTCGGACAGCTTGCCAATGGATTTAACTTTGCTCAAATCTACTCCGAGCATCTCCATGGCCTGATTGCCCGTGATAACCCGGACCGGCCTATCGTCCTCCCGCCACATGAGAGGACTAAATCGAAAGTCCTCATTAACCTCCCGTCCCAACACTTCCACCTCGGGGATCGATTCCAAAATAAGCTTGGGCTCGGGGAGCATATTCGGGCTGTAGAAATCGACGGCGGGCAAAGGGCAGACCGCGCCAAATCCGGCGTGGCCGTTATCGGCCTGAAGCACGAGTTCCAACTTCTCTGCTGCGCTCGTCGGTTTCGCGGTCTCGCCTTCGTCGGACTCAAAATATTCGCGGCGCAGTCGAAAGGCGAAGGTGTCGCCTTTGTCAATTAACGGCGTTTTTTCTTCACCGAGATAGGCAACAAGCTGCTTTTCGTCGAATTCCGCGCCGTTCTTGGGTTTTGGGATGCGGAAATCGGCGACCATCCGCTGCAGCCGCACCGGCACATCGATATCGATGACGATGGATTCCGTCCACGTGCTGGTGGTTACGGTGACCCGCTTTCCATTTTTCACCTCGGTGGATTTCGTCAGCTTTTTGGCGCCCAGCGCCTTGCCACTCTTTGCCCCCTTGAGATAATCCTCTGGAATCGTAATGGGGATGGTTTGGTCTCCCCCTACGATCTGCCACTCCCCATCGGGATCTTCGATCATGAGAGCGCTGGGAAGCTTGACGTTTTGGAGGACAATTTGATTATTCTCAACCGTCTCGGAAGCGGACTGGCAGGTGGCCAAGGCGAGCGGGGAAGTCGGGCTGATGAGGGCGACTTTCGGCGAAGTTCGAATGCCGAGGTTGACGCCATCGGCCGATTTCTTCGGATCGTCGAGGACGACCGCGTTAATCCGAACCGTGGCGACATAGTTCCGAACGTCCCGCTGAAGGTTTTTGACCACAGTGGCCGTCGACGGCGCTTTGACCACGATATCAGTCGCCTTCTTATTGCTGGTCAGCTGGGCGGTGACGGTGCGCTCCCGAACCCGCTTTGCATTCGTGGTGTTTTTCCGCACCACGGGCGCCTGACTCTTCTTCATCATCTCGGTAAGCACGGCGAACCGGCCCGCGTTCGTCGTTTGGACAGAGCCGCCGGTAAGCAGCACGCTTGCGGCTAGGATGGTAAACATCATGGGCCAGGAACCTCCACATTTAAAGCGGAACGCACTTGCTTAACGCGCGCCGCAACGTCGGTCTGCGCTTGGCGCAGGGTTGTCGAAACTTGGATACCTTCGCTTTGGCTGGCGACATCGATGTAAGCGAGGTTGTCCTCAATGCCGTCGAGCAGCCGGGGCGACGTGGTGTTATCCAAGCAGGCGTTAAAGCAGTCAACCGCCTGCGAGAGCTCTTTCTCATAGCTCGCGTGATCTTTGATAAACGCGTAATGGCAGGTTAAAAGCGTTCGCCGAACCCCTCGCAAATAGTGTCCGTAGGCGATGTCTTCCATGCCGGAGGCAGTGAGAAGAAAATCTCCTTCCGTCACAAGCTTGGAAAGCGCCCCGGAATACGAGCTCAACAGCTTTCCTTGGATGAGGGCTTTTCCGGCCTCAGTTGATTTCAGCACTTTTTCCGCTTCCAAACCACGGTTCCGAGAGTCCTCGATGTCCGCAGCGTACGGTCCATCCGGAGCGCCCTCGGGCGGGTCGATATATTGGGGATCGGGAACGACGACAGGGGGAACATACGGGGCGGTGTCCTGCACCACAGGCCCGCCTCCGCCCCCGCCACCTCCGCTCTTGGATCGAAGCACGACAACAGCCAACACGGCCATGCAAAGGCAGACTGCGACCAACACTCCGAGCAGGCGTCGCTGGTCTAAAGCGGGCGGCGCAGCAGGGCGGGGAGCAACCGGAGAGGGAGTGGCTGACTTCTTCTTTGCGGGGACCGGCTTTGGCTGGGCGGGAGCCGTAGGTGCGTGCAGGCCTTGGGCAATTGCATTGACAAGATCGGCCGTCCGGGCGAATCGCTTCGCCGGGTCTTTCTCCAAACCGCGCAAGAGGGCTTGACAGGCGGCGGGGGGCAGGTGGGGCGCCAGGACTCGGGGGTCGGGGGGCGCGTTGTTCACGTGCATCCCAATGACGGCAAAAGGGTCGCTGCCTTCAAACGGCCGCCGCCCGGCAAGCATTTCGAAGGCGAGAATGCCAAAGGAATAGACGTCGGCGCCCGCCCCCCCTTCCTGTCCACGGCAGACTTCTGGCGCCATGTAAGAAGGGGTGCCGAGGCTCATGCCGGAATGGGTAAGCCCGGTAGAAGCGTTTGATTTGGCGATGCCGAAATCGGTCAGCAGAAGCCGCCCGTCCGGCTTTTGCAGAATATTGGCTGGCTTTACATCGCGGTGAACGACGCCTTGTTGGTGGGCATAATCCAGAGCGGCGGCGACTTGGGTCAGCATGCTCACGGCCTCTTGCGGCGAAAATCGCCGAGTCTGAAGCAACTGCTCCAGGGTCGGACCGGCGACAAAATCCATGACGATAAATGGAGATCCCCCCGAGACGCCAAAGTCGATGATTGAGACAATGCTTGGGTGGCTTAACTGGGCCAGGGTTTTTGCTTCTCGCTCGAACCGGGCCAGCAGCATCGGATCGGTGGCAAGGGCTGCGTGCAGAACCTTAATGGCCACGGCTCGGCTCAGTCGGAGCTGGATCGCCCGATAGACCACCCCCATGGCACCCCGTCCAAGTTCCGACTCAATTTCATAATTCTCGATCTGAATCGTCTGGCTCATCGGGCTCGCTCCTTCGATTTGTTTTTCCGAAGGATGGCCCCCGCGAGTCCTAGATTGAGCCCCAATAAGCCGATTACGGCAAAGAGATTAAGTCTCGGTTTCGCCGCTGGAGCTTGTCCGCGACTGCGTTCCGGCACCACAGCCGTGACATCATCCACGGCCCCGAGCGCGCTCAATTGGATGGTCACCGCTTCCGCGGGCGAGGGAGGAAGCGCGATGTCGACGCGGTAGGTCGAGGTCAGCCGCTCCGCCAGCTTCGAATACGCTCCGATCAGTTCCTCGATCGAAGCGATCGAAATAACTTCGCCACCGCTCTGCTTGGAAAGCTCGACAAGCACGCTCTTACCGCTTTTGCCTTGGAGGGCAGTGAAAAGCAGGACATCGGAGCGGTTAAGCAGATTCTGAACAGTGGTGGCGGTGACCTTGCTGGCGTTCTCATGGCCATCGGTCAGGATGACGATGCCCTTCCTAGCTGCGCTCGAACCCTCGAGCTTTTCCGCCGCCACCTGAATCGCGTCCAGAAGGGCGGAACGTCCGTTGGAGGCGATGGGCTTGAGCACGTCGGCGACCTTTTGGTGGTTGGTGGTGAGATCGGCGAGAATGGTGGGGCGAGAACTAGCTCGAATGAGCCCGATTTCGTCCTGCTGGCGCAGACGTTGGGCAAATGCCGCGACGGCTCGCTTGGCTTCCGCCAAGGGTTTTCCGGAACTGCTTCCGCTCGTATCGATAATGAGCATCATCGCGAGCGAATCATCCGCGCTGCCCGAACCTTGGCCGATGACTTTTTGAACTTGCGTTGTGGCGCCGTTGACGGTGGCTCGAAAGCTCGAGGGCGCAAGCCCCCGCGCCGGCTCGCCATCCGATTCGACGGAAACCGTCAGTCGCACGGTATCGGAAGTCGCCTCGGCGGACCGAATGTGCACGGCCACCTGAGCCGGCGCGACGGAGGCAAGGAAAATCAGAGATGGCCAAAGCTTCACTTTGCCCCTCCTTGCACGTAAAACTGCGCCACCTTCTTGGTCGCCGCATCTTCGTACCAGGACACGCGAACCTTGTCGGATTTGCTTCGATACAAGGCTCCGATTTCAAGATCGCCGATTTTTTGGGAAGTGCGAAGCGGCCTTCCATCGATGTAGACCGGCACCGTGTCGCCCACAACCTCGAACCGAACTGTATCTGCTCCCGCCTCGGTGACCATGAGCGAAGTCGCCTTGATGTCCGCGGCGAACGACGTAAGGTTCGGGGTGGCGCTGACATTTTTGCGGGCTGATTTGTCTGCGTTCGATTTCACTTCGAAGGCGAGAGGTCTGTCGGCCGTCGCTTGCACCGAACGGTTTTTCATGGTGAGGCGGAGGGTTAGCGGCGCGGTTGCCGAAACGGTAACCAGGTTTGAATGGACGGCAGCGGCTTTGGGCTTGTCTACCTTAATTGGAGGAGCGCCGGGGCCTTTCGCCCGGCGGCCCGCTATCAGCGCCCCGATTCCGCCCATCAAAAGCACGACGCAGAAGAGCGCCGCCCACACCGCAATCGACCCTCGATTCGCCTTTTTGGTCAAGCGGCTGGACGCAGGATGGCGATGGGCGCCCTGCAAAACGCAGACCGTCACGTTATCATCACCGCCCGCATCGATCGCGCTTCCAAGCAGGACATCGCAGGTTTCGCGAGCGGACCCAGCGTGGGTGGATTTCTCGATTTGGTCGGCGGAGACGAGCTTGTGCAACCCATCCGAACAAAGCACGAGAGCGTCCGTCGAGGTGAGCTCGACGGTCTGGGTTTCGACTTCGAGAGCCGTCCCGACCCCGACTGCCTGCATCAGCGCCGCTCCTCCCGTATTCGCCACTCCCCGTCTCCGGGCCTCTTCTTCCCAGGTGTGGTCGACGGTAAGCTGCTTGGCCGCACCGTCCCGAACGAGGTAGGCACGGGAATCGCCGATGTGGCCGATCGAACATCGGGTGCGGTGGACGAGAGCCAAAGTCACCGTCGTGCCACAAATCCCGCCTTGGGCGCTCAACGATTTGACTTGGCCATGGGCGGTTTCAATCAAAGTCCGGCACCACGCTTCGGAGGGCGTCTCTTTCGAGTCCAGAAGATCGGCCAGTTGAGTTTGGATAGACTGGACCGCCAGGTAGCTAGCCTCCGCCCCGTTCTCGTGTCCCCCCATGCCATCGGCGACAAGGAGACAGGTGAGCGGGGCGCCCAAATAAACGGGGTAGGTCAGCACTAGGAGATTGTCCTGATTAGCGCTCCGGACCAAGCCCCTATGCGTGCAGCCGTAGGCGTCGAATTCTTGCATCGGGTCTAGGATTTATCGTTTCTCAAAGACCAAGACGTTCGAGCCGATCGAGATCTCGTCGCCATGCTGCAGGTCATGCCGCGTGATGCGAGAACCGTTTACCAAGGTGCCATTGGTGCTCTCCTTGTCCTCAAGCCAAACCCCGCCGTCAGCGACCCGAATTTCCGCGTGAACACGGGAAACATTTTCTCCGCCCAGGGCAATCGTGTTGGAAGCCTCTCGCCCCATCGTGATCGGCTTTCCGCCAATCGGATGAAATTTGCCTTTGCCCGCGCCTTCTTTGATATAGAGGTTGCCGACCAGCAGTTCCAACATAGTCGGACCGGCATCCGGCTGAACTTGCGTCTTCGTAGCCGTACCGCCGCCTACGCCTACACTCATGTGGCTCGTCGGAACGACGGGCGTGGAAGTGACCTGAGGCTGGCGCTGATCCGCGCTGCAGTGAATGCAGAACCGGTCGGTGGCGCTGATCATTTGACCGCAGCCGACACAAGCAACCTGAGGAAGGCCTAACTGAGTTTCACCGATTTCGCCTTCGGAACGATTCGGGCGCTTTCCCGAGCGCATGAGGATCGCCACAAGGCCGACGGCAACCACGCCAAGGGCCACCAGGGCAACCATCAGCCAATCAAAACCGCCCTTCTCCTGAATGCGGAGAAGTCCCCCATTCAATGTGAGCACGCCAGTCGTCTCAAACATCTCATCCTTTTTAGGAAGCTCTTCAAATGTCTTGTTCGTGTAAATGGTCACCGTGCTGGCGCCGTCTGCAATCACAATCTGATTCTTCCCAACAAACTGATCGTCGCTCTGTCCGGCGGAGCGGACGATGCCTCGAACCGTAACCTCCTGGTTTAGATAACGACTTTGATCGCGGACAATCTCCTCGACCCGCAACGACTGAGCCATGAGCATGGCCGACATGCAAAGACTTGCACACAACAGAAACCCTCGAATTAACTTAATTTTCACCAAACATCACCCCAATGAAATAATCAACGAGGGTTATTATAACAACTTTTTTCCTTAGTCAGTATTAGCATATTGCTACATACACTATTCGGTGAGCAGTTAAAATTTCCAAAAAAACACCAAAACTTATTTCATAAAATTATGATGTAGTTCGTTTGCCCCAAACCATAACAGAAAACCGGTTGCGTCGGTGCGCGAAATGTCTACTGTGGTTCCACGTCTACCGTAAATCCAGCATGGCAATTTATGGTTGGAGTAAGGTCAAAGGACGTTGCATCGCAGAGTCGTTAGTGAAGGGAGAATTTTTCAAGCGAGATGCACCTTCTTCAAGACAGGTGGATCCGGCATGTTATAAGTCTAGGTGGTGGTTTAACGAGTCGACGTTGCCACCGGATGCTTTGAAGGATCGTGGGCAGGCAGCGTAAAATAAATCGCCGCTCCTTTGGCGACTTCGCTTTCAACCCACACCTTGCCACCATGATGGTGAACGACTCGCTCCACCAGGGAGAGTCCAATCCCGTTGCCGGGAAAATCCGATTCACGGTGCAATCGTTCAAACGGCTGGAAGATATGGTGGAAATAGGCCGGATCCATCCCAATGCCTTCGTCCTTCACCAAGCACAGAACCGTTCCATCCTTTTCGTTACCGTGAAAGCTGATCCGACCGCCCCGAGGCGAGTACTTCACCGCATTTGACATCAAGCAGTCGAACAAAATGCGCATCATGCTCAGGTCGGCCCATGCCGATATGCCTGGTTCCACGTGGACCTCGAAAGCGCCGGCAGGAGCCTTGTTGACCGCCGAATGCGCCGCGCTTTCTGCGAGGCGGGAAAGATCCACTTGCTGCGGCGCTGGCGACTGAAGTGAAAGTCGTGAGAGATCGAGTAGGTTGTCGATCATTGAGGACAAAGTGGCGACATTGATTTGTTGCCGCTCCATCATCTCCGCTTGATCCGATTCAGGAGACCCCTGCAGTTGCGAGCTTGTGAACAAAATGGCCCGAAGCGGGGCTCGCATGTTATGCGAGATGGTTAAGTTGTAAGATTTTAACTCGTTAACGCGCATTTCCAGTTCGGCAGTTTGCGCATTGAGGCGAGCTCTTAACGACTCTTGAAGCGTTTGCAATTCCTTATTGTGCTCTTCGACGGCGGCATTCTTTAAATGTAGTTCTTCAGAGTATTCTTCCGCAAATCGCTTTGCGGCAAGAATCTCATTTTCATATTGATCTCGGTTCTTGACGGGGGTAAACAGGCACTCATTGACGTGTTCGCCGTTCAAAAGGGTGCGTCGACCATTTACCAGCATCGGAACTTCGATTCCGTCTTTACCAACTATTGGGAGATAAACCTCTTCAACCAGCAGTTTGCCTTGGAGAAGTGGAAATAGGTGGGTGTGATAAAAGATACGCCCGCCGACGGTAAGAAGCTTCTGAATACTCTGACCTTCTAATTCGCTTTTTGTGAAGGACAGTAGGTCCGCTAGGGTGCGGTTCACGGTAGTGATCGTGCCGTCGTCGCTAAATACGATAAATCCCGCTGGCAATCTATCGAGAATGCTGTCGTTCGAGATACTGTTTAATGGCTCCAATAGTTTCCTCAGGATGACTCATGTGAGGACAATGACCTGTCGCCTCAAGTTGAACCAATAAGCTGTTGCGCAGGTTTCGGTGCAGGTATTCCCCCACCTCGTTGGGTGCGATGATGTCGTCGGAGCATTGCAGCAGGAGGCAGGGGGTATGGGATTGCTCTAGGTCGCTTCGATTGTCGGAGAGAAAGGTGGCGCGCGCAAAGTATTTCGCAATAACTGGGTCAGTAGCACAAAAGCTGGCTTCCAACTCTTCGGAAAGTTCCGGCCGTTCAGGATTTTTCATGATCGGCGGGGCAAAAGCCGTGGCCCAGCCAATATAGTTCTTTTCCATCAGCTCCAAAAAGCCGTCAATATCTTTCCGACTAAAACCGCCCCGATATTCCTCATGATCGATATAGCAAGGCGACGGGCCAACCATGATCAGATGAGCAAACCGGTCCGGCTCCTTCAGGTCCGCGAGCATTCCAATCATGCTGCTCACAGAGTGCCCCACGAAAATCACATTTGAAAGGTCAAGCTCATGGATCACATCGAGCACATCTTGCGCATAGCCTTCAAGAGCCTCATACTTTTCCCTGTTGTAAGCATTCAAATCCGATTGCCCGCAGCCTACGTAATCGAAAAGAATGATCTTGTACCTGTCTTCAAACGCTGGGGTGATGTACCGCCACATATTCTGGTCACAACCAAAACCATGGGCGAAAAGCATCGGCTGAGTTCCACGGCCAAACACTTTTACGTTATTGCGCGACAAGACAGATTGAAGCATAGTTCTTTACAGGAGGGAGGCCCCCATTGTAACACACCTATGTTGAATTTACAGACCTAAACTGGCAAGATAAATAGTGGTACCCTGTTATCTACAACTATTAGATAAAGCATCTAATAACAACAGGGATTTATCCAAGCCCGTCGGCGACGAAGACGGGACCGGTAGCTGGCGGCTCCGGGTTGAACAAACTTATCGACGAAGTTGTAACGGTCACGTCCAACGACGCGATTACGAGGGCGAAGTAGCTCGATAGAAAGCATGGACTGCGAGTGGGAATCTCCTCGGGGGCGAATTTGTTAGCCACGGCTCCACGTTGTTCGAAGTTGGAAAATTAGTCCACACAGCCCTATCTTAAACAACACGATCAACCGCGTCAAATGTTCGAGGCAAGCTTCCCTCCGACTACCGAACCGTTTTCAGGATCTTGCGTCGGGAAACTGAGAGGCATGAGGGCGATTTGTGGAACTACTTGAGGATTGTTTCGGAATTCGGCGGGTGTAACGCCGGCATATTTTTTGAACATCCGGTAGAAATAGGGGAAATTGTTAAATCCGGCGGAGCTGGCGGCTCGAAGAATGCCATAGTCCGTTTGGGTGAGAAGTCCTTTAGCGAATTCGATGCGCAGTCGATTGACGTATTCCGTCGGAGTCATTCCAAGCGCCTTTTGCATCGCGCGCCGGAGAAATTGGGGACTTCGCCCACTTAACCTCAACAAAGCCGGCACACCCTCCCTCAGTAATTCGGGGCGATGCATGGCGGTACAAGCCTCTTGAAGCCACTTGGAGGCTCCAATCTTCTGCTCGGTGGGCTCCTGCTCGACGAGAAGCGGCAGGACATCGCAAAGAAATCGATAGAGTTCAAACTTCGGGGTGTCGAGAGTCGCGTAATGAACTGCACGTTCAAAGGCGGCGATGCATGCGAGCGCGCTATGAGGAGGAAGGCTTCGTTTTTGGCTTATCGACGAGTTAGGGAATCTTAGGGACCACGAGGTGGCCTGGCAAAAATCATCCCAGCTTGAATTGGGGAAGATGAAGAAGTAGCACTTAAACCCATTGGGGGAGTCGATCTTTGTTCTGGCCACTTCGCCGGGCCTCCAATAAAACAAATCTCCCGCTTCAATTCGATACTGGTTCGAACCTATGGTTCCATCGCCAGCTCCCCAGGCGTAGAATTCAAGAGTCATGAAATCAGTGCCTTGGAATACCTGTTCGAGCGTGTTGGGCTGAGATGAAACTACCATGCCAGCCCAAAACGGCTTGGCGCCGATGAAGGTATTCCAGGAGTAGGTGGCCATGGTTTCCTATAGTATAAAACATGTTCCTTCCTGTGTAAGATATAGAACTCAAAATTTCATACAATCAGAGAGAAATCCGCATCCCGACACGATTTGTGCGGACAGGAGAACCATCGAATGTATTATCCAAGTCAAAGCAAAAGAAAGATCACACGCCAAGCGTTCACTCTCATCGAATTATTAGTTGTTATCGCAATAATCAGTATATTGGCAGCAATACTGTTTCCGGTTTTCGCCCAGGCGAAGGCATCCGCTAAGAAATCGGTCTGCCTTTCAAATCTGAAGCAAATTTCTCTCGGGTTTGTGATGTATCAAACAGACAATGATGAATGCTATCCAATGGGGAATTGGTGGGGAGAGATTATCGGTTCCGGGCCAAGCGCAACCTTCAATCCCTCATCTGGCATTCAGCCTTACATGAAAAGCTGGCAAATCATCGACTGTCCTTCCGGAGCGGCGCTCATTGCGAATCCTCTCGCTCCGTTTTCTTATTCCGTTAATTACAATTTAGTGTCGTCGCCGACCGGAAATTACACCGTGGGAACAAGCGACATCGCCCTAGCGGCAGAAACCATTCTATTGATGGATGCGGCGCAAATCGTGACAAGCCCCAGCGTCTCAGCAGCCCGAAATGCTCTCTTCTTTAACGGCTACAAACGCTCCGTAACCCGGGCGCAGGGAAGACATTCTGCCGACACGGTCGCCATCGGTTGGGCGGACGGACATGCGAAATCGCAAAAGGTCCAATATCAGCCATTTAGTAGCACCACGGCCTCAGCGGCACAGTTCCAAACGACCAAGTTAGGGCTGATCATGAAGCGACCGATGCAACAAGCCAGCTACCCCGCAGATGACTGCAAAATTGGCAATGTGTCGGATTGGTATTACTATTTTCCAATTAAAGATACTCTGGACCAGCCGGCAAACTCCATCAACGCATTCGGTATAGGACTCTCTCCCTGCACGATTCCTTAAAACATGGTGGGAGCTCAATGGCTGAGCTCCCACCAGGCCTTTAGATGCTCGAAACAGACATGATACGATTTAAATTGTTATTCTTATTATCAGTGCTCTCCCTGCCCATTGTTATGAGGCAGATGGAAGAAAGCTTCGTTACGATTTCCACAGAACAATCTCTTGCCGATAGAGATTGGGAAGCATTAAATTTAGTCCTTCAACGTCGAAACCATCCCGAACTTAAATATAGTAGTCCAGATCAAAAAGAATATTTCATCAGTTCGGCTTGGGATTTTGAATTGAATGGAAGGGCGTTCCGAGAAAAAGGATTAGAATTTTGGGAAAAATATCCGGAAGACCCTCGTAAGTTTCAGTGGCTCTATACGGCAATGCATCCTCGATTATGCTACGTGCACTATTTCTTAGATGCTCGCCAAGGCGTAGAGGACCTATTTCATTACGACGCCAATAAAGAGCGCATCACTGCACCCATCGACGTCCAAGCTGAGAAGGCTTGGGTCGACCGTTATTCAATGTTGAAGGCCGAATTTTTGACTTCGGAAGACACGACGGAAAACCAGAAGGGGTGGTTGAGGGCCTTTGAACTCGAACAAGATCTTCAACATGCGCAATTCGCTCTGGCCCGAGGTTTGAAGGAGAAACTAAATCGTACTTTGGATGGCATCATCGATTTATCGAACCGATACCCAACGGGTTTACAAGCAGGACCCTCCGATCATAGTTTTATGAGGAATACTCCGTTTTTTATTGCTCAAAAGGTGTTAAATCACAGATCAAGATATGGGGTTGAAAACGATGCCATTACTTACTTAGTGAGTCGGATGAAGGAAAGTCAAAACAGTGAAGTGAGGGCCTTGGCAGCATCTGAAGAATATCTTATAAAATTAAGAAAAACTACGATCAATATGGCTTTTCGTACACTGGATGGTCAATATGTGGACCTTAAGAAACTAAAGGGAAAGGTAGTCATGATTGATTTTTGGGAATTCGGTTGCCTTCCTTGCCAATTGGAGACCCCTGGCATGATAGCCGTGTACGAGAAGTATCACCAACGTGGACTGGAGATTTTTGGAATTTCACTTGATGACGAAGCCAACCGGGCTAAGTTTAAGAGTTTGGTCAAAAAACTGAATATTCCTTGGTCTCAAAACTTTGAAGGCAAAGGATATAAGAACGAATATGCCGTAAAATTGAGCATTCGTGCCGTACCGCGGCATCTAATCTTCGACCGAAGCGGCTTACTCATCGCCGATTTAGAGGGTAGCAAGTCTCGCGAAACGTATGACGCCATCATCAAGGCGGCTATCGAATCAAATTGAGGAAGATTTTCAAGGTTCGGAGAGATTGAAATCACGATTGGCGCGGGAAATGCGACGGGGGCTGCCGAGTTGTTTGTGTGTCCAGCGTAATATAAAGTCATGGAAACACCGTGGCGTATTCAACTGCTCGGAGATTTGAGTCTCTATCGGGAAGGACAGAGTACGGGGCGGTTTCGGACTCGGGCGGCGGCGACGCTTTTGGCGCACTTAGCGCTTCACTTGAATCGGCGCTCCAATCGCGAGGAGCTATGTGAGGCGATTTGGCCGGACTCCGATCCGACGGTCAGTCGTCGCAGACTGCGGGAAGAGCTGGCCTCGCTCCGGAGGCAGCTCGAGCCGCCCGGGTACGCCAAGGGTAGCGTCTTGGAAGCGGATCACAACATCATTCGGCTCTGCGGAGAAGCCGCCACGTGCGACGTCACCGATTTTGAAGCCGCGGTCGCGCGCTCGCAGACGGCGGCGAGCGAAGCGGAGAGGCTGAATTTTCTACGCATCGCGGAATCGCTGTACGCTGGAGTGCTGTTGCCGGGATTCTATGGGGAGTGGGTGGAAACGGCGCGGGATCGGCTGAGCGAAAACTACGACTGGACGTTGCGTCAGATCGTGGAGTCGCTGGCGGCCAGTGAGCAACTTACGGATGCCGCCCACTATGGGCTCAAGTTGGTCCAACTCAATCCCCTGGATGAGCTCGCCCATGAAAAGGTGTTGGACATCCTCTTACGCCAAGGCCAGGTGGATATCGCCTTAAGCCTCTACAAGAAGCTGCAGGAGAATTTGGCGGAGATTGGAGAAAAGCCGCAGGAGCCGTTGCGGCTTTTGATGGAAAATCAGCGAAAGGTCAAACCGGCGGCGGCGCCACCACCGGCGTCAAAACCGAAGAAGGTGGCCTTTTACGATGCCGGGAAGAGCCTTGCCCGGCCGAGCCTGCCCTATCTGCGCAATCCTTTTTTTGGCCGGGAGGCGGAAAAGGCGCATATGCTCGAAAGGCTCCACGACGATCGGGTACGGCTTTCCAGCACATTGGGATCCTAAGCTTAGAATTCCACGTGGACAAGTTGTCGC
>JADMIO010970550.1_pt1 | contig 26895 bp, 48 predicted proteins | sample 8958161 | NCBI WGS metagenome assembly JADMIO01 (sample SAMN16585339, study PRJNA669376) | soil metagenome | isolation source: Crop rotation soil | place: USA: Cullars Rotation, Alabama | collected 2011
GGCCCGCCGGTGCGATCTTCGCGCACAAGGAAAGCCACGTCCTCGAGGACGAGCTCGGCGGCGTCGAGTTCCTCGCCAACGGCGCGCGGGTGATTCCGGTCGGCGGGCCGAACGGCAAGTTCGATCCTGCCGCGCTTCGTCACGAGCTCGGCCGGTTCGTTCCGGGCTCGGTTCGGAACGGCCGTCCGATCGCGATGACGATCACCCAGCAGACGGAGCTCGGCACCCACTATTCGGCCGACGAGATCCGCACGCTGTCGGCAATCGCCAAAGAGCGCGGATTGCCGCTCCATATGGATGGCGCGCGGCTCGCGAACGCCGTGGCGGCGCTCGGTGTGTCGCCGGCAGAGATCACCTGGAAGGCGGGCGTCGACGTGCTGTCCTTCGGCGCCACGAAGAACGGATGTATCGCCGCGGAGGCAGTGGTGTTCTTCGATCCCGATGCGGGCCGCGACATGCCGTTCATCCGCAAGCGGGCCGGTCATCTCTTCTCGAAGTCGCGTTTCATGGCGGCGCAGTTCGATACGCTCCTGAAGGATGGCCTCTGGCTCAGGCTTGCGCGGCAGGCGAACGCCATGGCTGACCGGCTTCGCTCCGGGCTCGCCGATGTCGAAGCGGCGAGGGTGGCGTGGCCAACGCATGGCAACGAGGTCTTCGTCATCATGCGGCGCGCGACGGCTGATCGCTTGGAGAAGCTCGGCGCGAGCTTCTACGATTGGCCGGAGCCGCAGGACACATCCATCGGATTGAAGGAGGGCGAAAGCCTCTACCGTCTCGTGGCTTCGCATTCGACGCGGCCCGAAGAGGTCGACACATTCATCGCGGCGCTGAGAGGCTGAGGCCCAAAACAAAAGCGCCCCGGAATGATCCGGGGCGCCAAGAGGATACTGAGGCTCGTCGTTAGGCGGCCTTGGCGTCGATCTGCTTCGACTTGCCGTTGGTGCCGATCGAGATCTTGCGGGGCTTCATCGCCTCCGGAATCTCCCGCACGAGGTCGATGTGGAGCAGGCCATTGTCGAGGGTCGCGCCCGTCACTTCGACATGCTCGGCAAGCTGGAAGCGGCGCTCGAAAGCGCGCGAAGCAATACCGCGATAGAGAACCTCACGGCTGCTCTCCTCCTTCGTCTCTTCTTTCTCGCCCTTCACGGTGAGGACGTTCTCCTTCGCCTGGATGTCGAGATCGCGCTCGCCGAAGCCGGCGACTGCGAGCGTCACCCGGTAGGAGTGCTCGCCGGTCCGCTCGATGTTGTAGGGCGGATAGGGCTGGGCCTCGCCGCTGGTGGCCGAATCGAGCAGGCCGAACAGGCGGTCGAAGCCGACGGTGGAACGATAGAGGGGGCTAAGATCAAAGCTACGCATTTCTGTCCTCCTTGAAGCGACTTGCGTTAACCGGAACAGCGGCTCCCCTTCTGGCGGAGCCTGCCGGTTCGCGGATCCTTTCGGCATCCGCGCAGCGAGGACATGGGTAGGGCTTCTAGGGCTTTCAAGGGTTCCAGCGCATCAAAAAACGCCGCAAAATGGGCGCTTTCGGGCGTTCAGGTTTCGGCGAGCGGGCGACCTGATTTGGTCGAAGAGGAAGAATTCATGACCAGGCTAATCGTCTTTCTGGGCGGCCTCGCCGTCGCAGCGGCCACGTCGGTTGCGCATGCCCAATCCTGGAGCGTGGGCGTCGGAGTAGGCTTCGGGGACCCCGGCTATTACGCCCCGCCGCCCGGATATTACTACGCGCCGCCGCCGGTCTATTATGGACCGCCGCCCGGCTATCTCTATCAGGCCCCGCCCGAGGTCTACGCGCCTCCGCCGCTCGTGGTACATTCCTCCGTGTCGCCGGACGCGGTCTTCGACAATCTCGAGCGCGCCGGCTATCGCGACTTCGGCCCGATGGCATTCCGCGACGGCGTCTACAAGCTGAACGCCATCGACCGCCGCGGACGATATGTGGCGCTCGAAGTGTCGGCGCTCGACGGCCAGGTCGAACGGGAGATCGTGATCGGCGGCGCCGAGAGACGCGCCCCGCGGGCGGCTGCGCGCGCGCCGTCACGCGCTCCGCATGAGTCGGGAGGCGATCCGCTCGTCGTCTACTGATCGCACGAGCGGCGGCAGCCCTTTCTGCCGCCGGCTCTCCAATGAACCCAATATGAACGACGGCTTCCGCGGCGGTTCAGGCACCCGCCGCTAGGTTCTCCCACATAGACATCGGGAACGAACACCGATGCTTCAGGAACAGGAGAACCTCCCATGTTTGCCAAGACCGCTATCGCTGCCGCCCTCATCTCGCTCGGCACGCTCGCCGCACCCGCGAACGCCGCGAACTTCAACATGCAGTTCGGTTACGGCTCGGGCCATCATCAGGGCTATCACCAGGGCAACCAGTGGGGCCAAGGTGGCAATAACTGGAACTGGCAGCACCAGCAGCACCGTCCGCAGCGCCTCTCGGCTGAGGAAATCCGCTGGATGCTCCGTGACTCGGGCTACCACGCCGTCCGCTTCTTCGACAGCCGCGGCCCGGTCTATCAGCTGACGGCCCGCAAGTACGGCCGGAGCTACTTCCTCGTGGTCAGCGCGCGCACCGGCGACATCCTCTCGGCACAGCGCATCTGACTCGATCGGCCGGAACTTCCGGCCGGCACCAAATCGGGTGCTGTTAACGCCCCCTCCGGCGCCCGATAGGCCGGCGGTCTGAGACCGCCGGCCGTCTCTTTCTAAGCGGACAGCGCAGGAAACGCGCGTCGCTTCGCTTGCTCCCGGCGGTCAGTCATTCTAATTGCGATGGATAGTCTCCGGGCAGCGGCCGGGAGGCGACTATCGCGCTCGGGTGCCGCTTGGCCGAACTCGTCGAAATCCCGAACAACGCCATCCCGAAGGGCGCCGTGGTCGACACGATCACGACGGATGACGGCGCGACGCTCCGCTTCGCCCGCTTCCCGCCGAACCGTTCGCCGGTGCGCGGCACCGTGATCATCCTGCACGGCCGCACCGAGTTCATCGAAAAGTATTTCGAGACGATCAACGACCTTCGCCGCCGCGGCTTCGCCGTCGCGACATTCGATTCACGCGGGCAGGGCGGCTCCTCGCGTCTGCTCGGCAATTCGCGCAAGGGACACGTGCGCGACTTCGCCGACCACGTGAACGATTTCGAATTGATCATGCAGGACGTGATCCTGCCCGACTGCCCGCCGCCCTATTTCGTACTTGCGCATTCGACCGGCGCGACCGTTGCGCTGCTTTCGGCGGAGCGGCTCCGCACCCAGATCGACCGCATGGTGCTGACGGCGCCGCTTCTCGCGCTCCCCTACAGCACGCCGAAGATGCTCGCCCGCCTGAGCGGCTTCCTGATGCATTTCGGACTGGGCGAATCCTTCGCTCCCGGCGCGGGCGCGACGGTGATCCAGACGCAGCCTTTCGAGACCAACGTGCTGACGAGCGATCCCGAACGCTATCGGCGCTCGCTCGCGATCGCCGATGCGGAGCCCGCCATCGGCGTCGGCGGCGCGACGATCGGCTGGGTCAACTCGGCGATGCGCGCATGCTGCCGGCTCGCGGAGCCGGATTTCGCCGCGACCGTACCGATGCCGGTGCTGATAGTCCTCGGCGGTGCCGACACCGTCGTCAGCAACCAGGCAGCCGAAGAATTCTCGCGCCGGGTGAAGACCGCGGCGCATCTGCGGATTCCGGGGGCAAGGCACGAGATCCTGATGGAATCCGACCAGTTCCGTGATCAGTTCTGGGTCGCTTTCGACGCCTTCGTCACAGGCCGCACCTAGAAGAGCTCATCCCTCTGCTGCGACTTTTTGCACAATCGGTGTGCGTGCCTATTTTTTACTTGCGCTTTGTGCGGGGCAGCATAAATTGTGCACTGCGATACCTGTATCGCAGCCCGCATTGGGCGTTTCCTCCCTAGACTTGGGCCGCGGCGACGCGGCCCTTTTCTTTTCAGGTTATTCCGCAGCTTCCCGGACGGCGTCCCGATCGACGAGGCCGAGGAGTGCCGTCGCGAGCGCCACGAGATCGGTGGAGAGGCGTTCGAAGCCGCGATGCGGCTCGAGCCGATACTCATCCATGTAAAGCCCGCGGTTGATCTCGAGCTGGAGCGCATGGAGGCCGCGTGCCGGGCGGCCATAGTGCTCGGTGATGAAGCCGCCGGCATAGGGCTTGTTGCGGCACACCGTGTAGCCAAGCCTTTGCAGGGTGTCGGAGGCGCAGTCCGTCAGCTCCGGCATGCAGCTCGCGCCGAAGCGGTCGCCGAGCACGAAGTCGGGCCGCACCCGCGCGGGCCCGCCGCGGACATTCGAGGGCATCGAGTGGCAGTCGATCAGGATCGCAAGGCCGAAGGATACGTGGGTGTGCGCAAGAAGCCGCCGCAGCGTGTCGTGATAGGGCCGGTAGATGCGCTCGATCCGCAGCAGCGCTTCCTCGACCGGCAGCGGGCCCTTGTAGATGTTCGCCGCATCGCTGACGACGCGCGGTATCGTGCCGAGACCGCCGGCGACACGGAGCGAGCGCACATTGGCATAGGTCGGCAACCGGCCGGCGAACATCTTCGGGTCGAGCTCGTAGGGTTCGCGGTTCACGTCGAGATAGGCGCGCGGATAGACGGCGCTGACGAGCGGGGCCCCAAGCTTCACGATCGGCGCGAACAGCCGGTCAACGAGGAGGTCCTCGGAGCGGCGGATCTCGCTCTTGTCGAGGCACGTGGATTCGAGGAAATCGCTCGGATAGTAGCGGCCGCTATGCGGCGAGTTGAAGACGAAGGGGACGGTCTGCTCGTCCGGCAGGTCGACCGCGCAGGCCGGCGGCTCGCTCGCGCGCCCGACGTGTTCCTCGGCCTCTTCCCGCATCATCCTGCCTCGCCTGAAAGGGCCAATCTGCCGCGCCGCAGCACGCCTGTCCACAAGGACGCAGGGTTTTCCCGCCCCTTGCCGAAGCCGCTTACTCGAAATTTACTGGGGCCGAAGCAAGGTGCGCGCGCATGAACGTGGTCGACCATCCTTCCCGGGGGCGACTGATGGCCCGTATCCTGCTCGCGGAAGACGACGAAGATATGCGTCGCTTTCTGACCCGCGCGCTGGAGAACGCTGGTTATCAGGTCGTTTCTTTCAACAACGGCCGCGACGCCTATGACAGGCTGCGCGAAGAGCCGTTCCACCTGCTCCTTACCGACATCGTGATGCCGGAGATGGACGGCATCGAGCTGGCGCGCAAGGCAAGCGAACTCGATCCCGACCTGAAGATCATGTTCATCACCGGCTTCGCCGCGGTGGCGCTGAACCCCGACATGCAGGCGCCGCGCGATGCCAAGATCCTATCGAAACCCTTCCACCTCCGCGACCTGGTCGGCGAAATCGGCCGGATGATCGCGGCCTGAGGCGGGCCGGGCGCGCCCGGCTTGCACCCCATCCGGGCAGCCTCTATACCCGCCGGGCCTTAACCGGCGACCCCATGGATTTCGGGCGCGTAGCTCAGCGGGAGAGCACTACGTTGACATCGTAGGGGTCACAGGTTCGATCCCTGTCGCGCCCACCATGTTTTCCGCCGATTTTCAGCATATTACGTAGCGCTCTTTCGGTTCAATGAACCGAGATCATCGAATTCGAGGGCCGCTGCCGCCTTCCGAAGATGGTCCGGAGAGTAGCGCGCGTAGGTGTTCCGGGTGACGGTGACGTTGCTATGCCCCAGGTATTGAGCGATCTCGTCCATGCTCACACCGTCCTCCGCCATGTGAACGGCGGCCGAATGACGGAGCATGTGCGGTGTGACTTTCGCTAGACCGGCGCGCTTCGCAGCGGCAGCGAGTCCGCGCTTTACCGATCGCACCGGCTTCCCGGCCCATTCGATCACGTAGTCGCTCAATGAGCCTTGGCGCGCTTCCAGCAGCGCAGCTCGTGCCGTTCTAAGCATCGGCACTATCGCGCGCCCCTTGTGTGGACGCTTTATCATTGGGTCTCTGAGGTCGATTCTGCCTGCTGCGAAATCACAACGATCCCATCGAAGGCCAAGAAGCGCACTGCTCCTCGCGGCGGTAGAGTAGACGAGGATTGCATAGAGGCGAACATGAGGGAGTCGGGCGCTGTCGAACAGGCGGCGGATCTGCTCGCGAGTAAGGTGTCGCTCTTGGTGTCGCGGCTTCGCTGGGCGTTCGATGTGCGGGGCATGTGATATCAACCCTTGCTTGGCGGCCCAGACAAGAACCATTCGTAGATGGCCCAACTCGGTGTGAATGGTTCCATCCTGTATGCCGCGACGTCTTCGCCCGTCGGTGTGAGCACGGCAATCGGCCACCGATATATTGTCACCATCCATCGGCCCAAACCGATCGCGCAGAGCCTTCCATGTGTGCTCCATGGTTCCGATGACGGCTCTGCCGCTCTTGTCCGCACAATAGGCATCCCAAAGCTCCTTGACCGTGCTTCCCTTCGGGCGCGTCAGTTCTGCGAAGAGTGACGGCGCAATTCGGTGAGCCTCGCCCGCGTCCGTGGTGCCAAGCGAGTAACGGTGCCGCCTTCCTGCGGCGTCGTAATAGACGAGAGCGAGCTTTCCTCGGAATCGTCCGATGCTGTATGCTGGCATTCGAACTCCTCCACGGCCTCTGCTGGAATGCGGAGTAGCTTGCCCCCAAGACGGAAATGCCGCAACTCGCCTCTGTTGATGAGGTTGCGGATGTGGCGTTCCGAGCAGTCCCATTCCTTGGCGAGCCTGGCCGGGGTGAAGATGCGAGCGCTCATTCGGCAGTCCTGATTTCCGGTTCCGTGATGGCGAGCGGCTTGTTCACGTGCCGCCCTCCTTCTGCTCTTGCTCCACGAGGGAGCGGGCTTGGTCGAAGTGCTTACCAGCTTCGCGCAAATGCTCGATCATATGAGGGCCGAGTTCACAAACGTCGCGAGCGCGATCTACGAGGCGTTGAAATTCCACAGCCGGAACCAGCGTCATTCCGTCGATCCAGCGCCCCTCCTCCAGAGCAGCGTTGCGCTTCTCCAGTTCTTCGATCTCGGAGAGAGCGGCGAGGGCTTCCTTGGCGGCGCGCAAATCGGCGACAGTGAGGATGGTCCCGGAATCATCCTCTGAGATCGGGCGCGTATCGCCCATCTCGACCCAATCGTAAGAGGCATTGGCAAACGGCTCCAGCGCCGCCCTGATCTTCTCTACTGCGCTCATGGCGATATCAGCCCAGAGCGACGGAGCGGACGCGGACGGCTTCGATAAAAGCGGAGTTTTCCGTATCGGACTGGTCAACCGACAAGGTTGTGGAGTCGAGCATGCCAGCGACATGCTCCCTCAGGCTTTTCTTCGTGACCTGTCTGTCAGTCTCCACCACCACGACCGCGACGTACTTGAACCGCTTCGGCTTCGCTTTCATCGCTGATCTCCTTCAAGCTCCATCACCCGCGCCCATCGCTTCTGAAAGCCGCGCGATCTGATCTTCCTGCCCTTGGGCCAGAGGCCGAGGTGCTTCGCCCTGATCCGGGCCACTTTGGATTTCTCGGCAACATCAGCCGCCGTCTTTTCCCGATGCGGTTTGCCGGCGAGGATAGGGGCCATGTTGCTTTCGCGGTGCTCGCCGCCATTGCAGAGCGCCTTGACGTGTTCGAGCTCCCACAATTCGCCTGGAGCGATCTTGCGGCCTGTCCTGTGACAGCGGCCGTCATGGGCAAGGAAGATGCGCGCCCTGACGCGGGGCGGCACCTTGGCGTCCGGGCTGGAGCCAATCCACTCGGGGACGGAGCGGCCGGTCATGCGGCCTTACTCAAATCCTGAGGATCAACGCCGATCATTCCGGCGATGACTTCCATGATTGCGGACTTGCTCTGCTGGAACTCCGCTTTCTTCATCGCTCGACGCGACTGGCTCTTGGCGGTACGGAGAATGACGAAAGCCCCTCGCACGATGACGAGCGAAAATTCCTCTCTCGCCCGAAACGCGGAGGCGACACGCACCGCAGCGGCATTCGATCCGGCATCGACGATCTGCTCGTCGTAGAACCCGGCTTCGATCAGTGCTCGTTTGCGAAGATGCTCCGGGGTTGGGTAGAGTGCAGCGACGCTCTCCGGGAGATTGAGCCACGCATCCTTGAGCCATGCGAATTCATGATTGTGGCTGACGACGGACCGTTCCTCGATTTCCTCCATCCAATGATGCCCGCCGATGACAAAGCGTCTATCGGCTTCCTTGGCGAAGCGGGGCAGGGGGCGCATCGCCTCGCCGTCCCAGGTGAAGATGATCGGGAGCATGGCGCGCCCTAGAACGGAATTTCGTCATCAAGCTGCGCGCCGTAGTTATCGGGCGCGGGCATCGGAGCCTGCTGCCGCTGGCGTGCGTTCGGGGCGAAGCTCCCGTTAGGCGCACTGCTCGGGGCAAAGCCGCCGCTTGCTTCTGCGTACGCCATTGCGCCTGCAGGAACGGATGCTGGTTGATCGTGATCCCGAGCATCGAATGCCGGGATCTTTGAACGCGGCACCCACCCCTTCAATGCAAACTGAGGTTCATAGTTGGTGCCGTAGGTGCCCTGGATCGGCTTCACGCCGGTGCAGACATAGAAGGGCGCGGCTTGGGGATTGGCGCTCATACCCGCTTCGTATTCGGCGTACATCGCGAGCATCGAAGAGATGACGTTGGTCGCGGTGCTGCTGAACTCGCGAAGCCCAAGCGGGCCAAAGCCGGGAAGCTGGTCGTTCCCGAACACCATGACCTCGAAGCCGCGCTTAAATTTCCGCGGCCCGGCCGGGCGGGCTGCTATCTGCGACGGAGACGGGTCCCATACCTTCTCGGGACCAACACCCTCCTGATAGAAAATCCATCCGGTCTTGATGTTCGCCATGTCGAAGACGAGGCGCGGATTGACGACCTCGTAATCCTGCTGGCTGCCATCGGCGCGAACATAGAAGCGCCCCGCCTTGGCGTTGTACTTCAGGTAAGGTGTTATCTCGCCGTCATTGATAGAGAGGTTCAAAGGCATCGCATTCCCCTATTTGACCCTGATGGTCAGGCTGGTTGATCCGTTGGACATCGAGACGCCGGGCACCGCTCTGCCGGCATCGATCTCTTGTTTGATCGCGGTCAGGTCCGGACTGCGCTTCACGCGGCAGAACTGATCGGGCAGGATCGCTTCGTCGTGGACGATGGGACGGCCGGGCCGTGTCGCTATTGAAAGCGTTGCCTCCGGAAGCATGATCTTGGTCTGAGATCCCGCTTCAAGGAGGGAAGTCATCAGCGTCCGCAACGCTTCCTTCTTTCGGGAGAACCGCTGCCGTCTTTCGACGAGCTGCTCTTCACGGATGTTGATGGCTGCGATAAAGCTGTCGATGTCGCGTTCCTCGTGCACGAGCCTGGTCAGTATCTCGTGGAGCTCGGTTTCTCCTTCGAGGATGTCGGCAAAGGTTTCGGCGTCCTCTGCCAGTTCCGGAAACAGGAGCTTGAGCCGCTCGATCTGGGAGCGGACGGATTGCGCATCGAGGTGAAGCGGGGTCATTGCGTTGCCGCGAGCGAGGCGTTGAGCTGCTTCTGGAGCAGAGCCCGCGCCGTCATGTAGTGGACACGATCATGCGCAAGATCGTCATCGAAGCGTCGAAGGATTTCTTCGAGTGCGACGTGGAGATAGGTGCGCCGCTCCGGGCTGCGATCGATCCCGCCCATGCGGAGCCAGGTATTGATCTCGCGGAGCCATTGATGCTCGGCTTCGGTGATGCGGAAGCCTTCGGCCTCCACCCGCTCCGGTAAGGCGTTCATGCAGCCTCCTTTTTCGCCTGCATCACGGCAGTCTCGAATTGATCGAATGCGGCTGTGATCTTGGATTGCATTCCTGCGATACGGGTTAGCGTCTCAACTGTCGCTTCATCCCAGGATTGGATGCGCTTCGCCCTGCGGCGCTCGATCCAGTCCGCAGCAACACCAAGGGCGATGCCGATAGCGATGCCGGCTATGGTGAGGGCGATGAGGTTGGGGAGAGAGGGCATGGTCAGTACCAATCGGCCATGTTGAAGTAGACGTGCCCATTTGGCGTCACGGTTACTTCGCAGCCGTCCTCTGCTATGAAAGTGACGTTGCGGCGTTCGCGCTTGGCTTGCTCGATGTATGGCGCGTTCTCGCGTTGCTCACGTTCGCGAATGGACACGGGGGTTGACGGTGCCGCGCTCATGCATGATTGCCCCTTGGCGCGGGCGAGAGCGGAGTGGATCGCGTCAATGTCGGCGCGGTAGCCGGGCAGATTTCCGCCCAGCGCGATCAGCAGCTTGCCGGCGCGCATACCCTGTGGAGCGGCGTCCCATTCCTTGCGCGCCTCTTCGGCCACATCAACGGCATGCTCTAGCGCTCCGATCAGGGCGTCGCGCTGCTTGAGCAGATCGGGGTAGGCGTTGCAGGCTTCGACGATGTAGGCGGCGTTGGCTCTCGAAGCGTCGGGACGCGCAGTCCACTCAGGTGTACGCAGGCATTCCGCGATCACTTTGGTATCGGAAAGCACACACCAGCCTTCCGCAATCCAAGGCCCCGGCGTCCGCTCAGCCATCGCATCCTCCCTGCTCTCTCCACATGTCGGTGAGCTTCTCGAAAGCCTCGTCCCGTCCTCCCATGAGGCCTTCAAAAAGCAGCTCTCCTGATGCATCGAAGACGTTGGTGTCGCCGTAGCGATCAGGCCTGATGACGTATTCAGAGCCGTCAGGCATTGTTGCGAGAGCGTGGTCGAGATACTCGGCCATGCGGGGCTCAGGGGTGGGGGCGAGCATCAGGCGGGTCCTCGCGCGAACGGATTGCGGGCGAGGAATTCGAGGTCCCTGACGAGAAGCTCCAAGAAGCCGCCGGCGAAGTAGACGTTGCGCTGACAGAACTTGCAGAGCGCCACGCCGCCGTTCGGAAGGCGCGGCACGCATGGATGCAGGATCGTGTCGCGGGTTCGCGTGTATCGCGGGTTCATGCGCATCAGTGACCCGTCGCATGCCGCCCCGCAGAGGCAGCAATCGTTCCAAGTTCGAGGCTCCCCATCTGGATCGGGGTGCCTTCGGCTTCGTGCTTTGCAATCTGTCGATGGAAGTCGAGTTCGACCTTCGCCGTATTGATGATCTGCTTGGCGAGGTTGGCGACCGCCATCGACTTGGTAGGGTCCCCGGCGCCGGCGCGGAGCTCCTCGATCTCATCAAAGAGAACGTCACGCAGTCCGCGGCTCGTGCGCGCTACACCACCATTCCCATTTCGCTTTGCCATCGGGCGCTCCATCTGCTTCGATGGAGCTATATATGCATTAATGCGCAACCTAAGTCAACGCATAAATGCGCAGAGCCGCATTTTTCAGCCGGACTGCTCCGGGGAGGCGAATCGCCTAGGGCTGTCGCACGATGTAGTGGACGATCCCAATGATCTGGACGATCCCGTCCTTCCCAGCTCCTAGGGGGAGAGGGGACTGGTATCGAGGGTCATCACTCTCGGGCCACAATTCGGGGCCGGCCTTCGTTATGCGAAGGCGCTTCGCCGTGACTTCGATCAACCCTTCCTGCTCGCGCCGACGCTCCACGACAACTAGATCGCCGTCGCGCGGCTCATTGCCAGTGCCCGCGATGCTTTCGCAGACCAGCACGTCGTTTTCCCTTGCAATACGGTTGAGGCTCTCTCCCTTCACCAGGAGGCCGACGGTATGCGGGCGTAGCTCCTTATTTGTGGGAGTGAGAAAAACCACAAATAATTGATCTAACTCACCAAATTCGACTTCCCGCCATACCCCCGCTGCCACCTCGCCCGCGACTACGATGCTGTCGGCGCGCGGCCCCATGCCGTGGGGAAAGTCACCGGGATGATACTCATCGGCATGCTCGAAAATGTCCGCTGTCCTAGCGAGCGTGTCCATGTTGCGGGTGAGGAAGGGGGTGAAATCAACCCCTGTTGCGGCTCTGAGTTTCTCCAACGTCGAAGTGGAGAGAGTAAAAGAGTGGCGAGGATCGTTCAGAGGCCGGTTCAACGTCGAAGGCGCGACTTTCGCCTCCTTAGCCAGCGCCGAAGGGCTCAGCTTCGTATGGTCCAAAACGAACCGGAGATATTGAAGCGCTCCGTGTCGCACGTCGTCTGCCATGTCCTTATTCATCAAAGTGTGCGGGAATGCACAATCCGCATGAATGCGCCGTCTCACCCTTGACAGAGAGCATTAATGCGCATTACATCCCCGACCCATGGACATCCCCGCCGAAGCGAAAGCGCTTGAATCCCGGGTCAAAAACGCGGGGCTGAGCATTCAGCCAATCCTCGATGAAGCAGGTGTCGCGCGCTCCACATGGTCGCGCTGGAAGGCCGGAAGTTTCACGCCGCGCCTCGACACATGGAGCAAAGTCCACTCCGTCGCCCAGAAGCGACTTTCACCGAAAGTGGCGACGGCGTGAGCCTCGCGCACCAGATCGTGCCGTTCAACGCTGCCTCGCACGAAATGCAGTTCCACGAGATCGCGAACATCTTCCCGTTGATGGCGGATGAAGAACTCGCCGGCCTTACCGCTGACATCAAAGAGCACGGCCAGCGAGAGCCGATCGTCCTCTACGAAGGCAAGATACTCGACGGCCGCAATCGCTACCGCGCCTGCAAGGCGCTGGGGTCCTCTCCTAAGTACGTCGAATGGAACGCCATCGGCTCGGCTCAGGCTTTCGTCGTCTCCCATAACCTTCACCGGCGGCACCTTTCCGTTGGCGAGCGCGCACTGGTCGCCGCCAAGCTTTCTAATTTGAAGTCCGGTCAACGCGCTGATCTCAAAAGGCAAAAGGATGAAGCCGGTCGAAATCGACCCGCTCCAATTTCCACTGACCAGGCCGCGGCTTTGGTTGGAGTGAGCCGTACATCAGTGATCTCGGCCCGCACGGTTTTGAAAGAAGCAACCGATGCAGAGATTGATGCTGTGAAAGAGGGAGCGATTGGAGTTGAGAAGCTCGCAACGAGGATCCGAGCCAAGGTTCCGCAAGAAGAGCGAATTAAGAAGCCGTCGCTCTCCACGACCGGGAAAAACCCTGACCGGATCGAAACGGCTCGCGCGAACGGCAAGCTGTGGCGCATCTTCAAGGAAGCGCTGCTCGGTATAACTGGCCTTCCTCGCCCTTCTGATCTTGTGCAGATCGCGCGCGCACAAGATCGATACAGCGTCACCGATACGAAACTACTTCCGGCCATCGAATGGCTCACGGAGTTCTCAGATGCATGGACAAGCCCTGACGCCGAAACAGGTTCTCGCGGAAAAGGTCAGTCTTCGCGAAAAGCAAAAGAAGCTGCTGCTCAGGAAAGAGCAAAGGGAAGCTCGCCTGAGGGAGCAGGCTAGGTTCGAGCCGGAAGTTGAGTCGCGTTACGACAAGATCAATGCAGCCGCTCTGAAAAAGTCCCCCGAAGAGCTCCAGGTTGGGGAGCGGGTCATGTTGACGCCGGACGTGGCAATGGAGCTGCTTGAGCATAACACGCTGAACCGCCCGCTTAGCGATCAGCACGTTCATCGCATCGCGAAGCAGATCATCGAAGGGAAATGGCGCTTCAACGGCGACACGATCAAGGTTGCCGATACCGGTGATGTGCTCGATGGCCAGCATCGGCTTTGGGCGATCATCGAGGCCAAGAAACCCGTCGAGACCTTGGTGGTCTATGGCATCGCCAAGGATGCATTTGCGACAATTGACACGCTCCGCCGACCCCGCTCTGGGGCAGATGTTCTGGCGCTCTGCGGGGCAGCCCGCCATCGCCAAATTGTCTCCCCGGCCTTGCAGTGGCTGACGCGGTGGCAGCGCGGCGTGCTCGTCAGCTTCCGCGATCCGAAGAACCGGATCGAGAACTCCGACATAGAGGCGGCATTCGCTGCGCATCCCGCGATGGTGAACGCCGTCGAGCGCGCCATGGCTCTTCGCAGCCTCGCAAACCCGTCTGTGCTCGGCTTCATCTACTACGTCATGTCGAACCGAAATGCCGAGCTGGCGGAGCGGATGATGGCGACGCTCGAAGCGCCAGCGGGGGTCGCAATCGTCGATCCGTTCTATAAGCTCCGCGAATACTTCCTTGCCGATCACCACAAGCGGAAAGAGCCGCTCTACACGATCGCGCTTGCGTTCAAAGCGGCGAACGCGGCCTACGCGGGGAGGGAAATCAAGGTTCTTAAGTGGGTCCATCAGGGCGCGAACTCCGAAGCTTTTCCGGAGCTCACGGTAGCCTGACATGACCGCCTCCATCATCCGCTTCAACCGATACCGCAGTCCCGAAGCCATTCTCGAGACTGGCTATCGCTTCATCGCCATAGCAGCGGAGCGTGTCAGCGCGACGCTCATTGAAATCAGATCCCTCCGGGGCGGACCGAAGTCGCTCCCGGCCGACAGGCCCGGCCGGGACGACGCCGCTGTGGGGAGGCGGTAGATGTTCAGGGTTGGGCAGAAGGTCGTTTGCATTAAGCGCGGCGAATGGACCGACGTCAGTGATGAGATCGTTCCTCGCTATGGCTTTGTCTACACCATTCGCGCCATCGATTGTGCGATCTGGTTGCGATTTGAAGAAATCATCAACGAGCCTCAGCGCTACATGGATGGTTTTGGCGAGAAAGGATTCCACGCCTCTCGCTTCCGCCCCGCCAAGACCACTGACACCGGCATGGCTGTCCTCAACAGCCTGCTTCTCCCCACTCCGAAGAAAAAGCGCATCAAGGAACCTGCCGGGCGGGCTCTTACGGACCTGACTGTCCCGCCCGGCACTCTCGCATCCTACAGGGGCACGAAGGACGCGAAGCAAAATTGCCCCGATTGGCTCGAAGGGTTGCAGCCCTTCTGCCTCCGCGCTCGGGAACGCGACGACGTTCGATTGGGTAACTCGCCTCGTCATGTCGGAGAGCATGACCGAGGAGCAGCGACGTGCGGAACAAATCACATGTCGGGGGCGACAAATTGAGCGTTGTCGATGGCAGCATAGCGGACGCCAAGCGTTGGGCCGATTTCCTGATCCGCAAGGAAGGTGGGATCGGTGACAAGCTGACATGGGCCGCGCACCAAGCGGAGCGGAAGTATGGCGCGCCGGCCTCGATCATCCTGAGACTTCGGAACCGCGAAGTCACCGACATGTTGCTGTCGAATTGGGTAAAGTTGAAGGCGGCCTATGAAGCCGCCTCCGAACAGGTAGAGCGTCAGGCACAACATCAACGAGAACTCGCAAGGGACGCTGGCGCGGATGAGAATAATTCGAGCGCTTATCGCATCGGCGCTCTTCTGGATCGCTCGAAAGACAAGGCGATCCCATGAGCGCTCCCCAAAGGATCCAGCTTAAGCGCACCAAGGGGTGGCGGATGCCGCCCGACACGGTGCGCGTGTCTCGCGGCAAAATGCTGGGCTGGGGAAACCCCTGCCGCGTTGGAATGTTCAAGGACTATAGCGCTGACGACGCGGTGCGAAATTACCGCCTTTGGATCGACCGCGATCTAAGCGTTCGATCATTCGAGATCGCCTTCGGGATTCCTCCCACGCACGAGAAAATCCGCGAGGCGCTTCACGGCAAGAACCTCGCCTGCTGGTGTCCGCTCGATCAGCCCTGTCACGCCGACGTGCTTCTCGAAATCGCTAACTCCTAAGTCTCTTCGTCCGGACCCTCGCCCCGGTCAGTGGCGAGATACATGAAGGCCCAAGATCCAAGATGGGCAGAGCAATCGAAGCGGCGATCATCATCGCTGGCACAGGGCTGACATACGCAGCCTTTGGCCTGTTTCTTTTCATCTGCTTTCTGCCTTGGGCAGTCGCAGCGATTGCGGCTGCGATAGCTGAACCATTCCTCTCGCGGCGGTTCTCCAGCCCCGCCGCTGAGAAGGCCGGGGCGTCTCCGGCTCCCTCGCGGGCGCCCCGGCCGCTCTCTCTTGGGAGGCTCGGATGAGCCGGGCTTCATGGTGGACGGACGAGCGCGTTGACCGGCTGCGCAGCCTCTGGAGCGAAGGGCTTTCGGCATCACAGGTGGCGGCGCAGATGGGGGCGGCAAGCCGCAACGTCATCATCGGGAAGGTGCATCGGCTGAAATTGATGCGGGTGAACGGCATCAAGCGAAAGGCCGGGCAGCGCCGCACGCTCGGAAGAAGGCGGAGGTCGCCGGCAAGACTACTGAATAGGCCGATAGAGGTTGAGCGCGTCGCAGTCGTGATTGAGCCGACGCCGCTCAATCTTCGGCTGATCGATCTGACGTCCGAGACCTGCAAATGGCCATTTGGCGAGCAGGCACCGTATCTGTTCTGCGGCCATCCTGTCGTTTCTCCTCCGTATTGTGAAGCCCACACCATCAAGGGCCACACGAAGGGCGGACAGAGAGACGTGGATACACAGGCATCGCGCATTCTTCGCGGCCTGCCCGGCGGCATCGCCACCAATAAAATTCCGAACGGCTGGTTATGAGGGGACATGAACAGGAACGGTACGCGCTGGCGCGGGAAGCTGCCGATCCCGGCGCACGCCCATCCGCTTGTGCGCAAGCTCATCGAGGAAGCCAATCGTCAACAGACGACGCTTGGCGAGATAGCGGAGAGAGCCAACCTCAGGCGGGAGACAATTTCCGAGTGGCGCTACAGGAAGGAACCCCGCGTCAGCAATCTCGTGGCGGCGTTCAACGTGCTCGGCTTGGATCTGATCGTAGCCGCGAGGCGCGAGCCATGAGCCCGTTCGACTTCTATGAAATCTGTGCAGAAAACATCCAACTGAGGGCCAAGCTCGCCTTCCTGGAATCCGGCGTCGGCAAGAAGATCGACCGCTCCATGCAATGCGCCTTTGCAGGAGCGAAGGGGGCCGATGCTCTCAAAAAGAAACGAGATGCGAAGATAGCAGCAACGAATGATGCGCTCCGAGCTGAGACGGGGAGGGGCGGGTGAGCGCAATCGACAAGATCAGGGCGGCGCTGGAGGGGTGCATTCGCATTCTCTCCGAACTGCCCGATGATCGAACCTGCATTTCGCTTCCATGCGCCCGCGAAGCCCTCGATGCTCTCGCCGAAATCGAAGTCAATGAGAGTCGCCTTCGAGTCCCTCCTGATGTTGAAGCGCACGCCAGACTTGTGAGCAAGGTCGGGATTGCAATTCTTGCAGAAGGTGACCGTATCGGGCGCAGACCAAACATTATGGACGCGCATTACTTCGCCAATGCAGCCGTAAACGCTTTGGCTGATCGCTCCACCGAGGCGGAGCCGCCCGCACCATGACCTCCGAATTCGACATCCACTGCAGCATTGCATCCCTGCTTCATGCCAACCGCCACCGCGGCCTGTGGTTCAGTCACTTCCCCGCAGGAGAAAAGCGCGACCCCATCATCGGCGCAAAGCTCAAGCGCATGGGCCTCAAGAAAGGCGTCGCAGACTACATGCTCTTCATCAAGACAGAGCAGGGATCGAGGCTCTGCTTCCTCGAGGTGAAGGCAGAAGCCGGCCGGCAATCTCCTGAGCAGAAGGAATTCCAGCTCGTCTGCGAGTTCTTCGGCTTTCCCTACGCCATTGTCCGATCGGTGACGGAGGCTGACAGGATTTTACGGAGCTGGGGAGCATTCAGAAGAACCGAGGCGAGGGCGGCGTGAGCGATCCATATGCACTGATTGTTGAAGCCGTCACCGCGTGCATCCGGCAAGCCTTCTTGGATGAGCAGGAGCTCATGCCTTCAGAGCTGGAATCTCCGATTGAGGAGGTTTTCTATCTGGCGCTTGTCATGGCGGTTCGGTTCGGTGAGGTCGAGTATCAGGCGGTTTTGACCGCTACTGACGATCGTCACTTTGCAGCGCTTATGGGCGATGATCGCAACAGGCAATGCTTGATCGTTCAATGCCAGAAGCAGCTCGAGAACTGGCGACCGGACTTTGTGATCCAGTACTATGATTACGGCTGGCCGGCTCGACCTGAGCGGTGGGCTCGCCTCATTGTCGAATGCGACGGCCACGATTTTCACGAGAGAACGAAGCAGCAAGCGGCAAGGGATAGGCGGCGAGACCGCATGTCTCAATTCGAAGGAACGCCGGTCTTGCGTTTCACTGGTTCCGAGATTTGGCGCGACCCTTGGGCCTGCGCCATGGAGGTCATCTCCTGGGCACAGAAGGGTCTGTGATGAGCCGCCCTTGGATGCCATTCTATGTGGATAGGTATCTCGGTGACACGACGAACCTGAACACGCTCGAGCATGGAGCCTATCTTCTCCTGATCCTGAGCTATTGGCGTCAGGGCGGGCTTCCGGACGACGATGAGGAGCTTGCCGCGATCTGCCGGCTCTCGATGCCGGACTGGCAGAAGGCTCGCAGGCGCCTCTCCAAGTTCTTCCACGACGGTTGGAAGCACAAGCGCATCGATGAGGAGATCAGGAAGGCTGGCGAGCGATATGAGAAGCGGGCCGCTGCTGGCAAAGCAGGTGGCATTGCCAAAGCCAACGCGAAGCAAACGGCTAGCCAACTGGCTAGCAATGAGCCTAGCAATGCTACAGCAGAAACCTACCAACTACATTCTAAAGAAGAAGATAGTTCTTCTAGGGGAGAGGATGCACCTTCCTCCGAGCCTGTGATCAAGGAAGTTCGTAGGGACCAAGTTTCACCGAACGACCCAGTTCTCGCGCGTCCCGACGACCCGCTCGCCGCCTACAGCGACGTCGAGCTCAAAGGGCTGACATTCGAGTTCGATGGCATGGACATCGAGAGCGCGATCCGCGACCTCGATCATTGGGCGACGAAGAAGGGGATCACAGATCCGATCGAGCGGAAATCCGCGATCTACGGGGCGATGAAGAAGCGCACGGAAAAGCAAAGCTCCTGGACTCGATGCAGGCTCCACCCGATGTCAAACCATCGTCGGCGCTCGTGAACTCGAAACTAATGAAGCGCGCGGCGGCCGAACTCGCGAATATTCCGTTAGACCTGATCCGCGATCCTAAGCTTCGTGAACAGGAGCGAGCGCGGCGCTCCCTCGGCTCTGTTGTGAAGGAGGATGCGGCGTGAGCGAACCTCAAGATGATCTTCTTGAGACTGCTCCGAGGGATGGGCGCAAGATTTTGCTGGCAGTGGGCAACCAAGACGACGGAGTTGTCCTCGCGTCTTGGGTTGGCTGGCTGGAGGGCGTTGGGTACCCCTGTTTCATGGACAGCAACAGCGACAGCTATTTCGATGCGACGCATTGGATGCCCCTTCCCCCGCCTCCCGCAGAGGTGAAGGGATGAGCGCGGAGAAGCCAATGCAAGAATATCTGTTCACGTATCGCTTCGATGGCACCGAGTGGGGAACATCAGTGTTCGCGCGAAACCCAGTCGAGGCCAAGGAGAAGATCAAGGCCATGAGCCTCGCACGCTATGACGGCGAATTGATGGCTACCATCCCAGAGCTTCCGGGGGCGGGCTTGCTCGTTCGCATGTGGTGTTGGTTCAAGAACCACATGGCACAGCCATTTCCATGATCACGGAGATCCTAGTGAGAAGGGGGCGGACAAGAAGGGCGGACGTCAAGCGCGACGCTCAGGGCAGAATCCCTGCGGAAGCCTATCGCGACGATCCGACCACACTCCCGGGCTGGAACCGGCTCCGTGGCATTGCGGAGGAGCTCGCCCTTGATCCGAGGCTGACGACACAGCGGGGAAAGCTCTTCTACCAGAAGCAGATCACGGTGGCAGAGTTCGAGGCCCTGAACCGCTGGGCCGACATGCTGGAGGGCTACGATATCCTGATCCTCGGGAAGCGGAGGCATCCACCATCGCCGGCAATAGAGCGCATCGGGTTTTCTTCTGCAGCCGGATCGATAGCCGAAGACCTCGAACGCATCGATCGGTTCAAAGCCAGTCACACCGCGGCGCATCAGGCCTTGCTCTCAGCCGGAAAGATAGCAGAAACGGCGGTGAACCGCATCTGTCGTGACGAGGGCGCCGGGGCTTTTCTCAACGATGCTCTTCGTGGCACCAGAGCGCTTGCGGAGCATTTCGGATTGGTGAAGGGGAAGCGGGGATGACTCGCCTGTATCGTCGCAACATTGAGAAGCTTCGGAGGACGCAAGGCTGCCTGACGGACTGCATCGCGTATTGGCTGAACCTGCACCCTGAGAACGTGCCGTATTTCGTCTATCCCCGAAAGGGGTGGATGGATCGCGTCAAGGCGTATTTTCGTAAGCACGGGTATGCGGTGCACTGGGTCAAGTGCGATGCGCCTCCGCGAAGAGGCAAACATATAGTCTGCGGCCATAGCCTGGAATGGAAGACTTTCGCCCATGTCGTCGTCTATAGGGCGGGGAAATTGGCCTACGATCCTAACTATCCGTCGAAGTGGCGCGACTGCAGGATCACGCACAGGCTCATTGTGACGCCGATCGCATCTTGACAGCACCCCCCAAATCACGGCTGATGAGAAATAGATTCTGAGATAGCTCGCCCGGCCGCCACCCGCGCCGGGCTTTTGCTTTTGTGGAGCCCTGCGCTCACGCGCTCGTTACGTTAAGGGCGCTGGCAAGAGTCTACTGTTTTCCCCTCAGAGCCGCCCGCTAATGACAGTCCTTGCAAAGACTGTCGAAAGCGACCTCTCTCACGGGCATCCAGGAAGCGGATCAAAAGCCAGTCCGGACCAGCCAGAGACCCGGTAGACGCCAACCGTCGAACAAGGCAGCGCGAACGCCGCTTGCCAGCAAGGCAGAATATAACATGAGCCGACTCTTCGTCCAAGCGATGCGCGATCCATTCCCAGACAGCCCAGCCCATTCCAAGAAGAAGGGCAAGGGCGGGAAGTGCTGAGCTGTGAGTGATGTGCCGGTCGGGCGGCCGACTGACTACAGGCCAGAATTCTGCGACAAGGCCATAGAGCTCGCGAGAGAGGGTTGCGGCAAGGCCGAAATCGCTCTGGAGCTTGGAACATCGCGCCCCACACTCGATGCCTGGACTGAGAAGCATCCCGATTTTCTTTACGCCATGACGCAGGCGAGAGAACTTGCCGCCGGCTGGTGGGAGGCTCAGGGCCGCAAGGGCATCTGGTCCCGCGAGTTCAATGCTAACGCCTACCGCCTGCAGGTGATGAACCGCTTCCCCGACGACTGGCGCGACAAGACCACTCAGGAGGTGACAGGCAAGGACGGCGGTCCGGTTCAGGTCCAGCGCATTGAACGCATCATCGTCGACCCTCAGAATAGAGACGCCTAGGGCGTTTCTGCCGCTCCTTCAGCCGGCTCGCTACAAAGGGGCGTGGGGCGGCCGTGGTTCAGGCAAGAGCCATTTCTTCGGCGAGCTGCTGGTCGAGACCTGTGTCGCAGAAAAGGGGACGCTCGCGGTCTGCATTCGTGAAGTGCAGAAGACGCTGGCGCAATCCTCGAAGCGCCTAATCGAGGCAAAGATCGAAACCCTTGGGGTCGGCTCCGGGTTCCGCGTCTTCAACGACAAGATCGAAACACCAGGTGACGGTGTTGTGATCTTCAACGGCATGCAGGACCACACCGCTGAGTCCATCAAGTCGCTCGAGGGCTTCAGGATAGCATGGATCGAGGAGGCGCAAACCCTCTCGCATCGCAGCCTGTCTCTGCTCCGTCCCACCATCCGCGTCGATGGTTCGGAGATCTGGGCATCCTGGAACCCGAGACGGAAGTCGGATGCGATCGATGAGATGCTCAGGGGCAAGAAGCCCGAGAACGCGGCGGTGGTTCGCGTCAATTGGCGTGACAACCCCTGGTTCACAAAGACACTGGAGACCGAACGCCTCTACGATCTGAAGCACTACCCGGAGCGCTACGAGCACATCTGGGAGGGTGATTACGCCAAGGCCTTTGAAGGGGCGTATTTCGCAGCAGGGCTTTCGGAAGCAAGGGCTCAGGGCAGGATCGGGAAGGTCAGTGCCGACCCTCTGCTTCCACTCCGGGCTTTCTTCGATCTTGGTGGTTCCGGCGCTTCAGCCGATGCAATGGCGATCTGGATCGTCCAATGGGTAGGGCAGGAAATCCGCGTTCTCGACTACATCGAGGGCGTCGGCCAGGTGCTTGCCTACTACGTCAACGAGCTCCGGTCCAAGGGGTACGACAAGGCGCTGTGCGTCCTCCCGCATGATGGCATCAACGCCAACAGCATCACCGGGAAACGCTACGAGGATCATCTTCGCGATGCCGGTTTCGAGGTCCAGTCCGTTCCGAACCAGGGCAGGGGCGCTGCTGCGATGCGTATCGAGGCTGTTCGGCGCATCTTCCCGAAGTGCTGGTTCAATGAAGGACCGACAGAGCCGGGGCGTGATGCGCTCGGCTATTACCATGAACGGCGAGACGATGATCGCAACGTCGGGCTTGGACCTGAGCACGACTGGTCGAGCCACGCCGCTGATGCGTTCGGCCTGATGGCAATCGCCTACGAGGCTCCGTCGGAGCGTGCCGATTTCGGCCGCAAGCTGCAATACCGCAAGCTGGGGATCGCCTGATGCCGAAGATGTCGATCCGCGAGGTCGAGGCGATCCTGAAAGCCGAGAAGACCAACTCGCTCGGCGGCATGGAAGCTTCGAAGCTCACTGACGAGCGCAGCAAGGGGATGGATTACTATCTCGGTGAGATGACCGACATGCCGGTCACTGAGGATGAGCGTTCCAGCGCAACGACATCCGATGTCAGCGATGTCGTTGAGTCCCTGATGCCGACGATGATGGAAATCTTCTGTGGCGGTGACGAGGTTGCCGAATTCAATCCCGTCGGCGGCGAGAAGGATGAGGACCTCGCGGCGCAGGAGACCGATTACGTCAACCACGTCTTCATGCAGAAGAACCCCGGCTTCCTGATCCTCTATTCGATGATCAAGGACGCCATGCTCTCCAAGAACGGCATCGTGAAAGTGTTCTGGGAGGAGCGTGAGGAGCAGCGGGAGGAGACGTTCTACGGGCTTCCCGATGCTGCTTACGGGCTCCTGATGATGAAAGCCGAGGAAGAGGACAGCAAGATCGAGATCGTCGAGCACACGGAGCGTCAGGGCATTCCCGGAGAGCAGCCTCAGGAAGAGGCCTATGTCTGAGGCCGGGATGCCGATGGGCGCTCAGCCACAGATGCCGGCGATGCCCCCCATGCAGCAGACCGTGCATGACGTCACGGTCTCGATCACACGGAAGTACGGCTGCGCCAGGGTCGAGAATGTCCCTCCTGAGGAATTCGGGATCACCCGGAGGCATCGATCCGTCATCCTGCGGGACTGCGACTACTGCTATCACGAGGTCAGGCGGACCCAGGCATCGCTCATTGCCGACGGCTACGACGAGGAGCAGATCAAGCGGCTTCCGAGCTATTCCGCGAGCGATAACTCCCAGGAGGAGACCGCACGCGACACGGTTGACGAGAGTCAATCCGGTGAAGACGACAGTCTCAACAAGTCGACTAGACCCATCAAGGTCACGGAGCACTATGCCCTTCTCGACTATGAGGGGAACGGGAAGCCGAGAATCTATCGCATCACCACTGGAGGGGCCGGCGAAGTCCTGAAGCGCAAGGGAAAGCCGGAAATCGTTCCGGACAGGATACGGTTCGCGGCAATTACCCCCTACATCATGACGCATCGGTTCTTCGGCAGGTCCGTTGCCGATCTAGTCATGGACATCCAGCGCATCAATACGGCGCTGACCCGCGCTCTTCTCGACAACGCCTATCTCGCCAACAACCAGCGTATGGAGGTTTCCGAAAGCCACGCCACGAAGGACACTCTCGACGATCTTCTCTCCGGGAGAATTGGCGGGATCGTTCGCACCAAGCAGCCCGGCGGGCTCAACGTCCTTCAGAGCCAGTCCATCGGAAATTTTGCCTTTCCCCTGCTGCAGCACATGGAGGCGAAGCGGGAGGACAGGACCGGCGTTTCGAGACAGGGACAGGGGCTCGATCCTGAGGCCCTGCAGAATGTCGGGCAGAAGGCCATTCTCGATGCTTCCGATGCGAGGAAAGCAAAGACCAAGCTCATAGCAAGGATTTTCGCCGACACCGGCATCCGGGAGATGTTCTGGCTGTTGCACGGCACGATCCGCGAGAACGCGACCGAGGCCGATACGGTCAAGCTCAGGAACGGTTGGGTTCCTGTCGATCCCCGCGAATGGCAGCAGCGGGATGACCTTACCATCAATGTCGGTCTCGGTGGCGGCTCAAGAGAGCATGAAATCCAGTTCCTGATGATGGTCTTGGGCCTTCAAAAAGAGCTGGTGGCATCACCGCAGATGAACATGGTGAAGCCGGAAAACATCTTTGCGACGCTGAAGCAGTTGACCCGCAAGGGCGGACTGAAAAGCGTCGAGCCCTACTTCAGCGATCCGACAAAGGAACCTCCGCCACCGCCGCAACCATCGCCCGAAGAGCAGAAGGCGCAGGCCGAACTGCAACTGCAGAAGCAGAAACAGGAGGGCGACATGATGATGGAGGCGGAGAAGACGAAACAGAAAGCCGCCTCCGATCAGCAGCAGATGCAGGCTGATTTCATCCTGCAGCAGCAGAAAATGCAGGCCGATCTCGAATTGAAGCGCCAGCAGATCATCGCTGAGATCGAATTGAAGCGGCAACAGCTCATCGCAGAGCTTGGCTTGAAGCGGGAACTCGGGATGGCTTCAGCGATGAACGATGCCGTCAATGGCGTGCATGTCGGCGGTGAGCCGGGATGAGTGACGAAATCGCCCTCCGCAAGGACATGGAGCGCGCCGCACAGGCAATAGCGCTCCTCGAAAACCCGATTTTCGCTGAAGCCTTCGCTTCTCTCGAAAAGGCGTATTTCGATACCTGGAAGCAGACCGGGATCAGGGATGACGCCGGCAGGGAGAAGCTCTGGCTGGCGGTGAAAGTGATGGGCGACGTCAAGGCGCATCTCGAGGCCGTCGTGTCGAACGGCACCGTCGCCAAGAAAGAGCTTGAGCGGCTCGCATCGCGACCGAAGCGCTTCGGCGTCGTCTAGTCGCCGTAGCCGTATCGAGAGTCGTCGTAGTCGATGCGCTCGATCTCCTCTCGAAGCTCAGCTTCGAGACGTTCAATCTCTTTCCGGAGTGCCCGGATCGTTGCCGCAGCGGCGTGCATCATGTCGTGGTCGAGCTGGACGTTATCGGAGGCCGCCTGAGCCTCCAGAAGTTCCTCAATGAGCGGCTCGCGTGTCACGGACACGCCGCCGAAGTCGCCCGTGAATGACACTGTGATCATTCCGGGATTCTAGCAGGAGACCAGATGTCAGAGCAAGGCAGCCCGGCCCCGTCGGGGACCGGACCTATTTCCGCGCGTGAAGCCGCGGCTATCATCGCGACGCCTCCGAAGCAGCCGGAAGCTGAAACGACCGACTACAACGCCCTGAAAGGCGTCAAGGAGAACACCGGAGCGGAAGCGCGGGAAACCGCAGCTGAGCCCGAACACGAATCTGCCGATGAGGCAGACGCCGGCCCCGCTGAAGAGCGCGTCCCCGGCGAGACTGAGGAGCCCGATCCCGCTGCCGAAGAGCAGCCGTCCATCGAGCCCCCAAGGTCTTGGTCCAAGGAGCACAAGGAAGCCTTCGCGGCCCTCCCTCGCCATCTCCAGCAAGCCGTTGCGGAGAGCGAGCGCGCCCGAGAGGCAGACTTTTCCCAGAAGGCCAGAGCAGCCGCCGAGCAGCAAAAGGCATTGAACGCCGAGAAGCAGGCGGCGGAACAGGCAAGGCAGCAATACGAGCAGGCTCTGCCGGCTCTCTTGCTCCAGGTGAACACGGAATACCAGCGCGAGTTCGGAAATCCGTCGTGGGACGAAGTGCAGGAATGGTCCCGCACGGATCAGGACAGGTATCTGCGCTGGCAGGCAGCCTACCAACGCTCACAGGCTCTCGGCGCCGAACTCGCCGCGACCCAGGAGCGGAAGCAGACAGAGGTTGGGCGTAACCGGGAAAGCTACATCGCCGAGCAGGCCAGACTGCTTGCCGAGAAAGCTCCGGAATACGCCGATGAGAAGCTCGCACCGCAACAGCGCGCCGCAGCCTACTCCTTCATGGAGGAAGCCGGGTTCTCGCGCGATGAGCTCCGCGAGCATCTCAACAACTTCGTGCCGATGACACTGCATGACCATCGTCTGCAGCTCATCATCCGCGACGCCATGCGCTATCGCGAGGCCGAAAGGGCCACGAAGAAAGCGCCGCCGAAGCAGGTTCCGCCCGTCCAGCGCCCCGGCGCCAAGCCCGACAAGGCCGATGCCCGCGATGCAAGGCTGAAAGACCTCGGGTCTCAACTACAGCGCTCCGGAAAGGCTCGCGATGCAGCCAAGCTCATCGCCGCCCTTGGCCGGTGACATAGGCAAAGGACAATGGCACTTCCCACAAACACCCTCTACACGGGAACCGCGATCGGCAACCGTGAAGACCTCTCGGATGTGATCTACAATATCGATCCCACCGAGACGCCTTTCGTGTCAGGGGTCGAGAAGCCGAAAGCTTCCGCAGTCCTGCATGAATGGCAGACGCAAGCGCTTCGCCCCGCGGCACAGAACGCCGTCGGCGAAGGCGAGGATGCGGTGATCGATGCCCGCACCGTAACCGTCCGGCTGACCAACTATTGTCAGATCTCGGACGCCACCGCGAAAGTCTCCGGTACGCAGCAGGCGGTGGACAAGGCAGGCCGTGACGACGAGTTCGCCTATCAAATGGCGCTCGCCGGCAAGGAGCTGAAGCGAGACCTGGAGTTCATCACCGTCGGATCGAACACCGCCAAGGTGAGTACCAGCCCCCGCTACACGGCTTCGATCCTGTCGTGGATCAAGACCAACAACAGCTCCGGTGCGACCGGGGCGGCTCCGGTCACGGCAGACGGCGCGGTGACACGCACCGATGGCACGCAGCGGGCTTTCACCGAGGCGTTGCTGAAGGGCGTTCTTCAGTCGGCTTGGACGTCGGGCGGCGAACCCGACACCATCATGGTCGGTGCCTTCAACAAGCAGCAGTTCTCGACCTTCGTTGGTCGCGGAACTTTTCCAGCACAGTGGGATCCGAAGCTTGGAATTCACGTGACTTGAAGTCGCGGCC
>JADMIO010932645.1_pt1 | contig 26893 bp, 26 predicted proteins | sample 8958161 | NCBI WGS metagenome assembly JADMIO01 (sample SAMN16585339, study PRJNA669376) | soil metagenome | isolation source: Crop rotation soil | place: USA: Cullars Rotation, Alabama | collected 2011
CGAGCGCTACATCGAGGGCCTGCGCAAGGCCGGCCTGCCGGACTGAGGGCCGCACCGCGGCATCGGATTGGCGGCGACCTGTTTGGCGAAGCCGCGGCGGTGGTATGCTGGGCGCGGCTTTGTCCCCGGCGGCCATGCCGGTCATGGCCGGACCTCGAGGTGGCTGCGATGCAAGCGAGGCGCCTGCGCATCTGGGCTGGACGAGGGTTCGTTGCGACTTGGCTGGTGCTTGCGCCCGTCGTGGCGGGCGCGCAGGCCCCGCAACAAGCGCCCCCTGTGGACCCCGCCCAGGAAGCGCGCGCGCTGGCGGTCGGCAATGCCGTGCAGGTGGTCTATCACCTCGTCGCGCAGGAGCTGATCGACCAGCTGGCGCTGCAGCGCCCGGCCGATGCCGGGGACGCCGCCGACCAGATCGCGACCGTGCTGATGATCGCCGCGAGCGACGACCCGGCGGAGGATCCGCTTCTGCTTGCGGCGATGCGCGGGCTCACGCGCGCGGTGGCTCATGCCGAGCGCACGGGCACGCGGCTGCCGTACTGGGCCGGGCGCGGCCTGGACCGGGCGCGCGCCGCGTCGATGCTGTGCGCGTTCTATGGCAGCCAGCCTGACGAGTATCGCGCGCTGGCAGACGAGATCGGGCTCACCGAGGAGCAGCGGCGCGGCTGCGGCGACGCGTTCGTGCGCCTGGTGTCCGCCTGGGGCCCGCTGCTCAAGCCGCACGCCGGCGACACCGGCGACACGCGCCCCGGCCGCGGCAGTGCGCGCGTTTCCTGGCAGACGCTCGAGGGCTACCATCTCGGCGAGGAGGTCCGGCCGCTGCGCGAGAGCGGAGCGATCGAGCGCATCGCGAGCACGATCGCCGCTGGTTTCCGCCTGCCGCGCGACGTGACGATACGCCTCGAGCCCTGCGGCCGCATCGAGGCCGCGCGCGACCCCCAGCGCCAGGCGATCGTCGTGTGCTACGAGCTGGTAGAGGCGTTCAACCAGCTCATGGCCGCCGAGATGCGGGAGCGACCGCGCCCCTGAGCGCCAGGGCAGCGGAGCTCGCGGAGCTTCCAATCCCGCACGATGCGCCGTCGCGGCGCTCGGCGGGCAGTTTCTCCGAGGAGGAACCGCCGTGGACTGGAACGCGCTGAACAAGCTGGCACGCGAGGCTTACCGCGACGCGGTGAACGACTGGATCGGCAAGGCCCGGATCCGCGGCGGTCAGGTGCGCGGGCCCGATGCCGTCCTCACGCCAGGCTCGCTGGTCAGCGAGGGCAACATCGAGAGCCTGATGCACCAGAAGCTGATCGCCGGCCGCGTGCCGCCGGAGATCGCGCGCGCGCTGGCCCGCGAGCTGGCGGCGGCCTGGAACGCCTGGGCCGCGGGCTTCCAGGCGCAGCTGGCCGGCGCCTACCCGAAATTCGCGGCCTTTCCCGGTCCGATGGCGCCGCCGACCGCGGCGCCGCCCTTCGCGCTCGCCCAGGGCAGCTCGGCGGGGGAGATCGGCTTCAAGGCCGCGGTCCTCGCAAGCAAGCTCGCCCCGGCGCTGCGCGCGCACGCGGCCAAGATGCGCGGCGGATCGCTCGACGCGGCGATCAAGAGCCTCGCCGAATGGGTCGAGAGCAGCTTCCAGGAGTGGAAGGGCCTCACCAAGCTCACCGGCGTGCAGGGCAAGGGCAGCGTGCCGACCTTCGCGCCGCCCTACGTGCCGGTCGGTCCGGTGGTGATGGGCGACAATATCAGTGCCGGTCCGGTGTTCTCCGGTCCGCGCTTCGGCAAGGTCGATACCTGATGCCGCGATTCGCAGATCGGTGCGACCGGGCGGTCTTTGTAGGGGCGCCGCATGCGTCGCCCTGACCGGCACGATCGCGCCGATATGGGCGACGCATGCGTCGCCCCTACGGGTCGGGGAGCGGCGCCACGGTGAGGGTCCTTCTGATCAACCCCCCATCCCCCGAGCAGCTCGGCTCGCCGCTGCTCGGGCTCGAGTACGTCGCGGCGGCGCTGCTCGCGCGCGGCTGCGAGGTTCGCGTGATCGACGCGGCGGCCCGTCACTTCGGCCACGACCCCGACTGGATCCTGGCCGAGGCGGAAGACTTTGCCCCCGAAATCATCGGCTTCGGGCTGTTCACGCGCTGGGTCTGGCACGCCTATGCGCTGGTCGAGCGGCTGCGCGGCGGTCCGTGGCTGCTGCTCGCCGGTGGCGCGCACGCGACGGTCTGCCCGGAGGAGACCCTGGCCCGGGGTTTCGACGTGGCGCTCACCGGCGAGGCGGAGCAGAGCGTGGTGCGGCTGGTCGACTGGCTCGAAGGGCAGGACGACCTCGGGCGGATTCCTGGCGCGGTGTTCCGCCGGCCCGACGGCGGCATCGGCCGCGGACCGCCGTCCGCGTTCATCGAGCAGCTCGACGCGCTGGCGCCACCCTGGCTGGCGCAACCGCTGTTCGACCCGCGCTGGTACGACCCGTCGGGCCGCGAGACCGCGCCCGGCGGCATCCTCACCAGCCGGGGATGTCCGGCGCGCTGCACCTTCTGCGCCAACTACGTCACCGGGCGCTCGTTCCGCTACCGCTCCGCACCGTCGGTGGTCGCCGAGATCGAGGCCTGGCACGCGCGCTGCGGCATCACCTATTTTCCCTGCTGGGACGACGCGCTGACCGTCAACCCCGCGCGGCTCGGCGCGCTGTGCGAAGCGATCGGGCGCGACCTGCGCTTCCCCTTCAGCTTCGGCGCCATCACGCGCGCCAACCTGGTAACGCGCGACCTGCTGCGCACCATGCGCCGCGCCGGCCTCAACAACGTCAATTTCGGGGTCGAGAGCGGGGACGACGCCATCCTCAAGGCGATCCGGAAGGGCGTGCGCACCGACCAGGTGGTGCGCGCCCTCGAGTGGGCCAAGGAGGAGGGGTTGGTCACCGCGTGCAACTTCATGCTCGGCTTCCCGCAGGAGACGCCGGACGCGCTGGAGCGCACGTTGCGATTCATGGAGCGCATCGCGCCGTTGGTCGATGCCTTCAGCACCATGGGCGTCGTGGTGCCGTTTCCCGGCACGCCGATCTATGACGAGTTCCACCGGCAGTACGGGTTTACCGAATGGTGGCTGCGGCCCGACTACAGCCGTTATGTCGCACCGCCGCCGCCCGACGATCTCGAGCGCTACCATCGCTACTACATCGACGACGCCAATCTCGAGCTCGACTTCTTCCGCTACAGCCCGGAGATGCGCGGACTGATCCGCGAATGCCTCCGCTTCAAGGCCGAGCACAACCTCGAGCGCATGGGCCTGATGCCGGCGATGGGCGTGCGATGAGCCATGCGCGCGCAACCGGCTGGGACGATCCCGCGGCGCCTGTCGCCTACGAGGCGTTCTGCCGCGACCACGCGCGCTACGCGCGGGCCAACGCGGCGCTGATCGCGCATGCGCGGCTGGGACCGGGGATACGCGTGCTCGACCTCGCTGCCGGCACGGGCCGCACCGCCGCGGCAGCACTCCCGGTGATCGGCGACGAAGGCCGCATCGTCTGCGTCGAGCCATCGGCGCCGATGCGCGTGGCGGGGGCGCGGCTCGTGTCAGACCCGCGCGTCGCGTGGTGCGCGAGCGTGGCGGAAGCGGCAGGTTCGTTCGACCGGATCCTCTGCGGTGCCGCGATCTGGCAGCTCGCGCCGCTCGACGCGACGCTCCGCCACCTCGGCGGCTTGCTGCGCAGCGGCGGGGCGCTGTGCTTCAACATCCCGGCGCTCTATCTGTGCGAGCCCGACGAGCCGGGCGGCGGCGACGATCCCTGGCTGCTCGCGCTGCCTGCCGTCCTGGCGGCGCGCGCGGATCGCGCGGGCGAGCCGGCCCCGCTTCCAAACGGCCCTCCGCTCGGGCGCGACGCGATCCGGTCCTGGCTGCGCGCCGCCGGCTTGCGCGCGCGCTCGTGGCGGTTTCGCGTGCGGCTCACGCAGGAGGCCTATGCGGCGTGGCTGAAGATCCCGGCGGCGCGCGGCCCGCTGCTCGCCGGCGTCGCGCCCGGGGAGCGATCCCGGCGCATCGACGCCGCGCTGGATTCGGTCGATCGCGCGAGCTGGAAATGGGAATGCTGGCGTGGATGGACCGCGTGGAAACCATAGCCGAGCGCCGCGTCCGCGCGCTCGAGGACGCGGCGCCGCACGCCGGGGATCCGGCGCGGCTGCAGGCCCTCGCCGCGCGCGACGGGTTCCTGTTCGTGCGCGGCCTGGTGGCGCCGGCGCTCGTCGCGGCGCTGCGCGCGCGTGTGCTCGACTTCGCCGGCCGCATCGGCTGGCTCGATCCCGCTGCGCCGGTCGCGCGGGCGCGCGCGGCGCCCGGCCGGCGCGTCGGCTACTACCAGGATCCCGACTGGGTCGAGCTCCAGGTCGAGGTGCAGACCGCGGCGGAGATGTGGGCGCTCGGCGATTGCGTTGCGATCCATCGCGTGCTCCGCGCGGTCGAGGGCCACGCGAGCTATCTCAATCTCAGCACCGCCAACACCTGCCGCGTGTTCTCGCCGCATCCCGACATGGCGACGCAGCCGCACCAGGACGCGCACTACGTGCGCATGCTGGGCGAGTTCTGGACCGTGTGGATCCCGCTCGGCGACTGTCCGCATGCATTGGGTCCGCTCGCGCTGCTCGCGGGCTCGCATCGCGGCGGCCTGCGCGAGCACGCGGGCGCGGGCATCGTCGACGGCGGCGTGGCGGTCGCGCCCGACGCGGTGTGGAGCACGATCGATTTCCGCAGCGGCGACGCGGTCCTGTTCCGCCCGCACACCCTGCATTGCTCGTTGCCCAACCGGAGCGGCGACACGCTGCGCCTCTCCGCCGATTTCCGCTACGGCTTCTGGGACGCCGCGTCTGGCATCGACTGGCGCGCCAGCGCCGCCCGCGGCGCGCAGCAATAGCTGGCGATCGGCCGGCCGGGCCTTCGGCACGCGGCCATGAAACTGGAGCGCGACCTGGCCGTGACCATTGGCTTCTGCCGATTCGGGATAGCCTGCTGCAAGGCACGGCGAGGATGATGAAGGCGCTGCGGACTTGGCCGGGAAGCGAATTTGCGCTGGTTCGGCCAGATGATGGTCCGGGAGGATGCGGCGATGCGCGACTGCGAAACTGCCCGCGAAGGGACAATCCGCCGCACGTTCGTGCACGCCGGCGCCGCTCTGGCGCTATGCGCGCTCGCCGCGATGACGACGGCGAGCTCGGCGCAGACCCGCGTCGACTGCTATACGGCGGACGAGCTCACCGTCGGCTCGCGGTTTGCCGCCTCGCAGATCACGGTTCAGCGCAATGCGCGCTGCAGCTACGGCGGAGCCCTCTCCGCGGTGCGGATCGAGACCCCGCCGCGCCACGGCCGGCTGCAAATCGCCGGCCGCGGGATGACCTACATCCCTAATCCCGGATACGTCGGCCCGGACTCTTACGTTTACAGCGGCAATGCCTCTGGCGGCGGCGGGCGCGGCAACCCCGGGCCCGGTCCGACTGGACGCGTCAGGGTTACCGTAACCGTCACCGTCGAATAGCGTCGCAGGCCATCGGCTCTACGCCAGCGCGCAGCGGCGGCGCACACGCTTCAGCCTGTTGAGGCCGGCGTGTGCTTCGTCGTGCCGCTACTCCTGCGGCACGAGGGCGTCTCGTCCGATCGGGCTCCCGGCCGGCCGCAGCGTCCGTCGGCAGGATCCTCTTGACGGCAGGAATAATCCTATATATCCTATGCGACGGTGACTTCGCCGGTTTTCGACGGCGTCGCGTGGCGCGGTCCGACGCGCATGCTCACCGGGCCGTGCGGCGGTTGCCGCACCGGGCGCGGCGGACGCGAGGATTTTGTCGCGGCCGTTCGAACGGGCGCCTTGCGGAAGTGGGCAATGCGCCGGCCGGAGAGGTCGCAAAGAACGCGTCGGATGCGTCGGATGTGTCAGTAAGGCGGCGGCCGGACGGCGATAGCTCTTTGAAACGTAAATAGGATTTGGCAGGCCGCCCGCGCTCGCCGGCGCCTCGCTGATGCGTCAGTGATCTGTCAGGTCGCGTCAGTACGCGTCAGTATGTGGCGGCGATCACGGGCGCGGCCGCGGCTCTGCCCGGAGCCGCGGTGTCGCTTGGCCGGCGCGCGCGGGGGAAGCGAACCGATCCGCGGCGATCGGAATTCTCTACCGCGGACATCCTACCGCGGCCGCGGGAAAATCAATCCCGAGAAATGGCGGGAAATCGGTCGGCATCGGTCAGTTCGGTCAGCCTGCCGGGTTGGTGCCGGCCGCCTGGTCGCCGCGATCCGCGCCAGGCGGCTCGCCTGCCCGCGCCGCGGCACGGGGCGGCCGGCGCCGCGGTGGCGAGTCGTGGCGGACCGCCGTATAACGGGGCGGCGACCATCCGGCAGAGCGGGTCAGGAACGGACCGACGTGATGCGCGACGGCCAGCAGGACGGGCGCAGGTTCAGGCGCTTGCGGCCGCGAACGCGGCGCACGCGGATGCCGCGCGCCGTGCCGGCGTCCGCCAAGGCAGCGAAGCGATGACGCCCGCAAGTGTCCCCTCACCGCCGCCATCCCGGCCGGTGCGGATCAGCTGGCGCGCACGGCTGCTCGCCATCGGCGCGCTGGTCGTTGCCGCGGTGATCGTCGACATCGTCACCGAGGTCAACGCCATCGTGGCGACCGCGCGGATCGTCTGGAACTCGCTCGTCTTCGCCGTGCTGTGGAGCGTACGCGGCATCCAGGGGCTGGTCTCGGTGGTGGCGCGGCGCCGCGCGTGGCGCCTGACGTCGCTCCTGACCTCGGTCGGATTCGGCTATACCGGTCGCATCTTCCTCTCGGAGGAGCGCTCGCGCCGTATTCGCAGCTGGCGCGATCGCACCCGGGCCGCGGCGACGCGCCTGCGGCGGCGCTGGCTGGCGCTGCCGCTCAGCCGCAAGTTCCTGATCGTCGGGATCCTGATCGCGGCGCAGCTGTTCTTCATCCCGACGGCCGCGGAATACATCCTCCTCTTCCCCGTCGGCTTCATGATCCGCCCGATCGTGCTTGGGGCGCGCAAGCTGTACAGCTGGGCCGGCGACCAGGTGTTCGGGAAGATGTACTGGAAATACTGCGGCGGCACGCATCGCGCCGTAGTGCGCCGCTGCGGGCGCTTCGTGCCGGTGAAAGCCGTCACCGGCGGCTCGCGCCTGCTGCGCCTCCAGTACCTGACGGCCTGGCGCTTGTGGAAATACCACCCGAGCTATCGCGACGCGAGCGGCGAGCTGTGGGTGAGCGCGCTCGAGCCCTTCCGGCTGTGGCGGCGGAGGCAGCTCGACATCTATGTCGGGCGTCCGCTGCTGTCTGGCCCGCGCGACGCCGCCTGCCGCGCGACCGAGCCGGAGCCGCCACATTGCGAGGCGCCGCCCGCGACTTCCGGCGATGCGGGCGAGCCGCGTCGCGGGCTCGACCGCGCCCTCGATGCGCGCGATGCGCAGGCGCCGTCATGACGCCTGCAGTGCGCATGCTCGTGTCAGTCCCTCGGCGATCGTCGGCCGCGACGCCCGAACGCGTCGCGGGACACCGTGCCAATCGCCTGCCGTCCGCGAGAGGCTGGAGCCGTACACTGCACGCGGCGCGGTCGGCTCTGGTGCGCCAACAGCCAACCGCAACGCGCTGCGGCTCGGATGTCATGCCGAGGCCGTGATTTATCAGCGGCGCGCGCTGAGGCGGTTGCTGGCGAACACGAACCCCCCGGACTGATGCGCGACGGCTTGAATATCGGGGCCGTGCTTCTCGTCGCCGTCTCTCTGCTCGCGATCGTCGCGGTGTTTGGATGAGCGCAATTGTCGCTACCCCGCGCAGCGCCGCGCAAGCAGACGAGCGACTGACCTTGACGCTACGGCTGCTGCAGCTCGCAAAGCCAAGTCTGGAAGTGGCATTCCGCACGCACACCGTGTACTCTGATCAATATCGGGGGCGTCCGGGGTTGGACGAATCAAGATGAGACGTGGTCTCGTCGCGGCATGGCTGAATGACGCCGAGTCGCGCCACGACTGGAGTGGCACCCGCGTTTATCGCGGCGCCTGCAAGCGCTGCTACCGGAGAGGCCCGCATGACGAAGGGTCGAGCGCGCTGCTTGGTTGTTGAGCTTGTAGGCGCCGATCGCGAGACACTGGCGATCATCGAGGACACCGAGGATCAGAACGAGGCGGTGCTTCGCATCGCCCCGATGGCCGTGCGTAACGCACGAGAGGCACGCCGCCGTGCCGACAATCCCGACCCACGGCACTGGAGCGGATCATGAGCGACGTAGTTATCGAACAGTATGGCTGGGCAGTCCAGCACTCCCCGGCTGATGCGGCGGCGGGCACGATCGCCAAGGCCGCAGTCACGAACGGCATCCACGTTTGCCGCCATATCACTATCAGCTTGAGCGGCGCTGCCAATGCTGGCGCGGTGACCTTCGTCCTGCGCGACAGCACGACGGGTGCAGGCAACATCCTGTGGACGGTGAAGGTCTGCAACCTGGCCAACGAGTCGGTGGCGCTGAACTTCAGGGTGAACATCCCCGGGGTGAGGGGGCAGGCGATGACGCTGGAGAGCACGGTGCCTGCGGCGGCCTCGCGCGTGACAGTGGCGATGGACGGCTACACCGACCTGTCGATGTTGGCCTAGCAGGCCGTCAGGCCTTTCCTGGGCGCGAACGTGCCGTCGAACGCAGGATGCGGAGCGTCGTCTCCGGCGGCTCGCGCCTGCTGCGGCTGCAGTACCCGACGGCCTGGCGCTTGTGGAAATATCACCCGCGCTACCGTGACGCGAGCGGCGAACTGCGGGTGAGCGCGCTCGAGTCCTTCAGGCTGCGGCGCCGCCGGCAGCTCGACCTCTATGTCGGGCGCCCGCTGCTGTCGGGGCCGCGCGACCCCGCATGCCGGGCGACCGAGGAAGCACCGCCTCATTGCGACGTGCCGCCCGCGGTTCCGAGCGATGCAGGCGAGCCCCGTCGCCAGCTCGACCGAGCTCTCGACAGGAGCGATGCGCAGGCGCCGTCGTGACGGCAGCGATGCCGCGCGTGCGGCCGGTGGCAATCTCGATGAACCGGCCTATGCTCGCCGGCTGGACCGGGTGCAACGCGGGGGACTGGGTGGTGAGCGAAGCGTGGCGATCGATGACCTTGCACGAGCGTGAACGCGCCTACTCGCCCTCGAGCTGCGTGCCGTCGATCGATCCGTTCATTGCTGCATATGCGACCCGCAGCCGCGAGGCACTCGACCGCATCGGGTGCCGGCGAAATCTCGCCTGGGGACCCGGGCCCGAAGAGAGGCTCGACCTGTTTCCGGCGCCGCAGTCCGATGCCCCGCTGCTCGTCTTCATCCACGGCGGCTACTGGCAGCTCCTGAGCAAGAACGAATCGCTCTTCGCCGCACCGGATTGCGTTGCCCACGGCATCGCCTATGCGGCGATCGACTACACCCTGGCGCCGAGGGCGACGCTGGCCGAGATCGTCGACCAATGCCGGCGCGCGATCGCGTGGCTGTGGCGCGAAGCGGGCCGCTTGGGCATCGATCGGCGCCGCATCTTCATTGCCGGAAGTTCCGCCGGTGCGCACCTTGCGGCGATGCTGCTCGTCGGCGGCTGGCATGCGGCCCATGGCGTGCCCGACGACCTGATTGCCGGCGCCGTGCTGCTTTCGGGGGTGTTCGACGTCGAGCCCCTGATCGGCACGTATATCAACGACGCCGTGCGGCTGCGCCAAGACGATGTGGCGCCGCTCAGTCCGCAGCGGCTCGAATGCGGGCCGCCGCTGCCGACGATCATCGCCTGGGGCGAGGCGGAAACCGGCGAGTTCAAGCGCCAGTCGCGGACCTTCGCGGCCAAGCTTGCGGCGGCCGGGTTTCCGGCCAAGACGCTGGAGGCGCCGGGCCGAAACCATTTCGACATCGTGTTCGATCTTACCGCCGGCGATACGCCCCTCGGCGGTGCCTGCCTGGCGATGATCGAGAAGGGGAGCCGATGAGCATTGCAACGGAGATCCCGCGCCTGATCGATCCGGCAGGCGTCGAAGCCAGCGCGCATCCGCGGCCGATGAATGTAGGGTCGGATGCGCAACGCGAGCAGACCGTGCGGGACACCGGCGGCGCACCCTCGACCGATTTCGCGGGCCGCAGCAACCCCTATATCGACTACGAGAGCATCGACCTTCTGCTGTCGCTGCAGCATCCGCGCAGCGCGGCCCACGACGAGATGCTGTTCATCCTGATGGGGCAGGTGAAGGAACTGTTGTTCAAGGCGCTGCATCACGAGTTGCACAACGTCCGCGCCCTGCTGCGGCGCGACAAGCTGGACGAAGTCCTGATCCTGCTAGCCCGCGCCAGGGAGATCGCCGCATACATCGCGGCCTCCTGGAACGTGCTGTCGACGATCACCACGCGCGGCTTCAGTGAATTCCGCGACTATCTCGGGAGCGCGTCGGGACAGTTGTCGTTCATGTACCGCCACGTCGAGTTCATCCTCGGCAACAAGAACGAGGCGCTGGCCCGCGCGCATCGCAACGTTCCCCATGTCTGGCCGGCGATGGAGGCGGCGCTGCGGAGCCCGAGCCTGTGGGATGAAGCGATCGCGCTGATCGATCGCGCGGGATTCAAGGTCGAGGCGTCGTGCCTCGATCGCGACTGGGCGGAGACCTACAAGCCGCAGCCGTCGGTCGAGGCGGCCTGGCTGGCGGTCTATGGTCGGTGCGATCCGACCGACCCGCTCACCCGGTTTGCCGAGAGCCTGCTGGCGCTCGGCGATCAGATGAGCCAGTACCGTTTCCGCCACTTCACGTCCGTCGAGCGCATCATCGGCATGAAGCCCGGCACCGGCGGCTCGAGCGGCGTGGCATGGCTGCGCGCGGTCGTCGACCAGAGGTTCTTTCCCGAGCTCTGGACCGTACGGACGCGGATGTGAGCCATGTCGGTCGAAGCGCCGCTCTTTGCTATGAGAGCCACCGCAAGGCTCTTGACCAGCCCTGCGCCGCGCCGCCGCCTCAGTTCAACGCGGTCATGTAGCTTCCATCGCCCCGATCAGGCGGTCGCGCGTGATCGGCAAATCGCGCACGCGGACACCGAGGCAATCGAATACGGCGTTGGCGATCGCGGCGGTGACCGGACCGTGCGCGGCTTCGCCGGCGCCGACCGGCTCGATCTCGGAGCGCTGGATCAGCTGAACCTCGACCTGCGGCGTCTCGGAGAATGTAAGGATCGGATAGTCGGTCCAGCTATTGCTGGTGATGCGCTCGCGGTTGAAGCGCACGTGCTCCTTCAGCACCCAGCTCGTCGCCTGGATCGCGCCGCCCTCGATCTGGTTGATGACGCCATCGGGGTTGATGGCCTCGCCGACATCGGTCGCGAGCCACAATTTGTTGACGCGGATGTCAGCATCGCCCTCGACTTCGGCGACGGCCGCGCAATAGGCACCGGTGTTCTTGTAGCGGGAGTAGCCGATCCCGTAACCGACACCTGGCTTTGCCGCAGGCTTCCACTTCGCCAGCCCGGCCGCGGCGCGGACCACGTCCTTGGCGCGCTCGTCCTTGAGGTGCCGCAGGCGGAACGCCACCGGGTCTTCCCCGCGCTTGGCCGCGATCTCGTCGAGGCAGGACTCGATCGCGAAGGTGTTGCCTTGCCCGCCCAGCGTCCGCAGCGCCGAGGTGCGCACCTGCCTGGTGAGGAGGCGATGGCTTTCGACCGTCCACGACGGGAAATCGTACAGCGGCACCGAATTGCGGTCGGCGCCGCCGCCGTTTGCTTGCGCAGGATTGCCCGGGATCGGGCGCGGGAACGGATCGGCGAGTTCATAGCCCGCCAGCAGCGTCGGCGTGGTGCCGCGGCCCGGCCGGGCGGCGTGACCGTTGCTCCAGATCGCATGCCGCCATGCGACGATCTCGTTCCTGGCGTCGAGGTCGGCCTCGATCTCGATCGCCATCGCCGCGCCGAACGGCCCGTGGGTCATCTCGTCCGCGCGCGTCCATTGCACGCGCACCGGCTTGCCGCACGCGGCCCTCCCAAGCAGGGCCGCATCCAGGGCGACATCGTCGGCGGCATTGTGGCCGTAGCAGCCGGCGCCCTCGAGATGCTCGACCGTGATGTGCTCGGCCGGAATTCTCAAAGCCAGCGCCATGTCGGCGCGCAGGAGGTAGACCCCCTGGCTGTGCGTCCAGACATGGACGTGGTCGTCGCTCCATTGCGCGATCGCGCAGGACGGCGCGATCGAGGCATGCGCGATGTAGGGGCGGGTGTATTGCCGCCTGATCGTGCGTGCTGCCTTGCCGGGATCGGCGGCGTTCCGGGTGTCGATGACCGTCGATTCCACCGGCTGCGCCTTCAGGAAATCAGCGAGATTGTTTTCGTCGGGCATGGCTTCGCCCGCCGACCAGGCAGCACCCTTGCGCAGGGCCGCGACCGCAGCGTCGGCGCTCGCTTCGCTGTCGCAGACAACGCCGGCAAAACTGCCGTCGCGTACCAGGGCGACGAAACCGGGCGTTGCGCGCGCCGCGTCGTCCCTCAGTCCTTGGAGCTTCGCTTGCGCGTTCTCCGGCCGCATCACCCTGCCGTGCAGCATGCCGGGCAGGGCCATGTCGTGGATGAAGCGGCAATGGCCGAACACCTTGTCGGGAATGTCGAGCCGCTGCACCGCCTTTCCCGCGAGCTTGCGTTTGGCGATCGGCTTGGCTTTCGCGCCGAGAGTCGCATCGCGATCGAGCGAGACTTCACCGGCCAGCTCCCAATAGCTGGTCCTGACATTGCCGGGGCCGGAAATCGTGCCGTCCGCGATGTCGAGCGCGTCTGCTTCGACGCCGAGCTTGTCGGCGGCCGCGGACAGGAAGATCTGCCGGATCTCGGCGCACGCCGCCCGGATCGCGCGGCCGGATTGCTGGATCGACTGGCTGCCCGACGTGACGCCCTCATTCGGGCTTCCTGCGGTCGTGGCGCGCGCCATCCTGACCCGCGCAAGATCGATATCGAGCTCGTCGGCCGCGATCTGCGCCAGCGCCGTGACGATTCCCTGTCCGATTTCGACCTTGCCGGGCGACAGCGTCACCTGGCCGTCCGCGCCGACGGTCACCCATGACGACAGCTTGGGGTTGGCAGCCAGGCTGCCCGGCAATGGCGGTGCGGTGCTGCTCATGATGCGGCCATTTCATCTGCGGCGCGCAGCACCGCGCGCACGATCCGGTTCTGCGAACCGCAGCGGCAGAGATTGCGGTCGAGCGCGGTGCGCACCTGGGCCTCGGTCGGCTTCGGGTTCTGCTTCAACAGAGCCGCCGCGCTCATCAGGATGCCGGCGATGCAATAGCCGCATTGCATCGCCTGTTCGGCAATGAAGGCACGCTGCAGCGGATGCGGGTGCTCGGCGCTGCCCAATCCCTCCAGCGTGGTCACGTCCTTGTCCGCGATCGACCACAGCGGCGCATCGCAGGACGTGATCGCATGGTCGCCGACGATCACGTGACAGGCGCCGCACTCGCCCGCGCCGCAGCCGAAATGCGGTCCCATGACCCCGAGCGTGCCGCGCAGGATATCGAGCAACGGCCGGTCCGGGGCGGCGTCGACCTCGATCGGCGTGCCGTTGAGGCGAAAGCGCGTAGTGGGCATGGCAGGCGAGGGCGACTTTCAGGTGTTGTCGGATTTTCTGACCACGTCCGCGACCAGGCCGGCAAGCGCGTGGTGCGACGGTCCGCGCGCGCGGGAAGGGAAGCGGCGGGAACCGTGGCGCGCGGACCTAGTCGATGCGCATGTACTCGAGCAGCACGGCGAGGTCGGTGCGCATGCGGCCATGGACGTTTGCGCGCATGCCCCAGGTCACCATCTGTGTGTGCAGGTACACCGCCTGGACGTTGTCGCGCGCGATCTGCAGCGCACGGTGGTACAGCGCCTGTCGCCGTGCCGGATCGAGCTCGGTCATCAGCTGAGTGACCGTGGCATCGAATTCGGCGTTCGACCAGCGCGCCCAGTTGGTGATGCCGTAGATCTGGCCGCGTGTCATCATCGTCTGCTGCAGCGTGTCCTGGGTGTCGCCGCCGCTCGGCCGCTCGCCGATCAGGTGGAACGACGACTGCAGGCGCGTGAGCGGCGGGACGAAGGCCGACCATGGCTGCAGGTTCAGGACCACCTCGATCTCGGCCTGAGCGAGCATGGTCGTGACCGCGCGACAGATCGCCTCGGAGTTCACGTAGCGGTCGGTGGGGCAGTCGAGCTGGATCTTGAAGCCGTTGGGGAAGCCGGCCTCGGCGAGCAGTCGGCGCGCGCCGGCGACATCGTAGGGCAGGCGCACGTCCAGGTCGCGCTGGTAGCCATTGACGCCCGGCACCGCCGCGGTGCCGACCGCGACCGCACTGGCGCGCATGATGCGCTGCACGATCGCGTCCTCATCGATCGCCATGGCGATGGCGCGGCGGACCCGCACGTCCCGCAGCGGGTTGCCGGTGATCGGGTTGCCCTGGCGGTCCCACATGTTCTGCACCTGCTCGGTGCCGTCCATGTTGAGCTGCATCATCAGCATCTGCGGCATCTGCTCGACCCGCATGCCGGCGGTGGCGCGCACGCGCTCGATGTCCTGCAGCGGCAGGTCGAAGACCAGGTCGACCTCCCCCGACAGCAGTGCTGCGACGCGGGTGGGCGCCGCGCCGATCTGGAGGTAGACGGCGTCGTCGAGATTGCCCTCGGGTTGGCCCCACCAATTCGGATTGCGGCGCAGCGTCACGCGGTCGGCGCGGTACTCGCTCAGCATCATCAGCCCGGTGCCGTTGGCGTTGCGCTGGGCATAGAAGTCGCCGCCGGTGGCACCGAGGTCATGGGCGCGCAGGGCGTCGTGCGCGCGCGCCCATTCCTCGCTGATGATCGCGATGTTCGTGAGCTTGCGCGGCAGCAGCGGCTCGGGCGTGCGGGTGACGATATCGATCGTGGTGTCGTCGACGACGTCGACGCGCTCCACCGGAGCCGCGAATATCGTGAAGATCCGGCCCTCGCGCGCCCGGGTGATCGAGAAGCCGACATCGCTCGCCCGCAGCCGCGTGCCGTCGTGGAAGCGCACGCCCGGCCGCAGCCGGAAGCGCCAGGTGCGCTCGCCCGTCGCCTCCCAGCTCGTCGCGAGGCCGGGCTTCAGCGTCATGTCGTGGTCGAGCTTGACCAGCGCCTCGTAGACCTGGGTCACGACGATCTGGCTCACGAAGTCCGCCGCATGCGGGTCCATGGTCAGGATCGGCGACGCCGAGGCGTAGCGCAGCGTGCGCGCGTCCGCGTCGCGGAACGGAACGATCAGGCCGAGCATCGCGCTCGCCGCGATCGCGGCCAGCATCAGCTTGCGCATGGCGTCCACCTCCGAATGATCGATACCGCTTGGGCTTGGCCAGCGCCTCGGCGCCGGGCGGAAAAACTGGCGTCCCCGAGAGGACTCGAACCTCCGACCTACGGTTTAGGAAACCGCCGCTCTATCCGGCTGAGCTACGGGGACGCACGCCGCTGCGGTTCTAGCAGCCGCGGGCGCGCGTTCCAAGGTCCCCACCCGTTGCGCGACCGGGGCGGGCCCATGTTAAGCAATACTTGACATGAGCGCGTGCATGTCCTACAATAGTCAAAGCTCGGCTTAGGCCTGCGAGGCCTCGGCAGTGTCTCGGCGCCGCGGTCCACGACGGGGGCGGCCCCGTCGGGATCCTGCCAGAGCAAGAGCCGCGGGCTCAGACACACGTAGTGCGTGTATTAGTGGAATTAAAATTGAAAAATTTTCCTTCTGCCGGCCTCGACGACGTCGGCGGCCTGCAGCGGCCGGGCTTCCCCGGGCGGAACCGATGCGACACCCTGGCCCCGCGGGGGCAACGGGAGTCCCATGGAAGCCTACCTGGTCGAAGGGGCGAACCTGCTGGTGCGCTGGCTGCACCTGATCGCCGGCATCGCCTGGATCGGCGCGTCGTTCCATTTCATCGGGCTCGACCTCACGCTCCGCGGCCGATGAATGTGGGGTCGGATGCGCAACGCGAGCAGACCGTGCGGGATACCGGCGGCGCACCCTCGACCGATTTCGCGGGCCGCAGCAACCCCTATATCGACTATGCGAGCATCGATCTTCTGGATGTGAGGCCGACCTTGGTCGCCGGCGTAGGCGAGCGGTCGACCGATGGTCGTCCCACGGATGAGGCACTTGTACATTGCGCCCACCCTTCGAGACACCCGGCCCCGCCGGGGCGGGCTTCTCAGGGTGGGGTCGTCTGGTTGCCGCAGCTCAGACGCTGGAGGGCCGCCCGCCAGGCGACGACGTGAGACCCGTCGGCGGGCGCCCCCTTGCTGCCGATCTGCCAGCGTCCGCACCAGGGAAAGGACTCGAAGCCGATAGCGCTGCTCGATCGCATGGACGACCAGCGGCAGTGCGGAGAGCTGCGCCACAGCACACCACCCGGGCCCATGCCGGTATGGATCGCAATGTCGATACCGACATTCGCGGTATTGCCGATCGCTGGTCCGAACCATGTTGCCGTGCTCTCGGCGGCTCCTGCGCCGTGGTCGACAGTTCGGAACTGATGCACGACGACAGCGCCGTGCTCCATGGCAATGATGAAGCCCTGCGTGCCGTCATCCGTGGTGGCGCGCAGGAGAATCCGGGCCGCGACATGCGGCAGGCTGAGCCAGCCGGAAAACTGCCAGACCAGCAGATGCGAGGTACCGACCGGGGCTTCCCACGCGGCGGGCGGCGGCACAGCAACCGAGTGCCCCGTGAGCGGCTCGGTCAGCCGGCCGCCAGGGTTCCCCTCTTGCGGAGGCCATGCCAGCCAATCGCGCAGGGCCCCGGCAGGATCGCGCGTCTGCAGCGCGAGACCCCGATCATCGACGGCAACCTGGACGAAATGCAGGTACTCCGGAGGCCGCGGCATCCCGCCTCCGGGCCCCCATTCGGTCCCGGCGCCGCCGGTCGTGATCTGCAGAACGCCGCGGTGGGCTTGCGTGTCGAAGGCGATGATGTGGCTGCACGCGTACGCGAGCACGCCATGCCGCACCAGCGTGTCCCAGAAGCGCGCGCCCTCTTCCGGCGGGACGCGCCATCTCGGGTATTCGTCATAACCGTTGACCGGATGGATCGGATGGTGGCCGATCACCAGCTTGTGCCTGGCATCGGCGTGGGCTGTGAGGATCTCGTCGAGCCATTCGCTGGCGACGCCGGCTCTGCCTTGGCGCTCGACGCAGGCCGTGTTCATCACGACCAGCAGCAGCGTGCCGCGGCGAACCCAATAGGCAAGGCCACGCTCATGCGGCGGCCCATTGCCCGGAAGATCCGGGAAGATCTCGCGCCAGGTGGCCAAGCTCGTCTGGTCGTAGATGCTGTGGTTGCTCGTGACGTGCCAGCACGCCGGCACTGCTCTTCGAACGGCCAGGAACTCGTCGTCCAGGAAGTATCGCCACTGCTCGCGAAGCGCGGCCGCATCGCGCGTCAGGCCGGCGATATGGTCCCCGAGGAAGCAGATGAAGTCGGGGCGCGGATACAGGCGCAGCAATGCCGCGTTGACCCTGGCGAAGTTTCGCGCGTGCGGCGTCCCCGGCACGCCCGAGCAGCAATCGCCGTAGAGCACGAACTGGTGCCCGCCTTGTGTGTCCGGCACCAGTGCGGGAATCGCGCCGCTAGACATGGCGGCGCCGGGCATGGCCTTCAGCGAGCTCCGACGGTTCCGCGGGGAAAGGCGCCGTGCCTGGCCCGACGGCTGCTTCGCAGGCGACGCCTGCCTTCATGCGGAATCCTCCTTGGACACGCCGGCCGCCAGCTACGGTCGTCCTGTCGCCCCCGCAACGTGGCCGCTCAGGTGACGCGAGCGGAACGTGCGCGGGCTGCAGCCCATGTGTCTGGAAAACTGACGGCTGAACGGATAGACCTCGTCGTAGCCGAGATCCGCGGCGATCGCGGTGATCGGCTTTCGGCTCTCGGTCAGCGCGACCGCGGCCGCTCGCATCTTCTCCTGCGCCAGCCACACCCGCGGCATCGCACCGAAGGTCGCCTTGAAGCGCCGCGAGAAGTAATCGGGCGACAGCCCGACCTCGCTCGCGAGCTGCGCCGAGGTGAGGCGCTTGCCGAGATTGCTCTCGCAGTAGCGGCGGATGGTGCGCTGCTGCAGATTGGTGAGCCGGCGGCCGCTGCGCGCGCGCCGCTCGTCGTCGAACATGCGCCCGCAAAGCTGAAGCATCAGGCCCTGGATGCGCGCGGCGCGATACGGGCCGGCATCGTCGCCGTCCTCCTCGCAGATCAGCTCCATCAGCGGTTGCACGCCGCCGCAGTCCGGCACGATCAGCACGTCGTCTTCCAGCCGCGCCTGCCGGCCCCCGGGAAGCTTCGCCATCACCCGCATGTGGTAGCTGGTCAACGGCGTCCCGGGGCGCAGCAATACCAGGTCGTGCCGCACGTTCGGCGCCATCCAGAACAGCGCGCCCGGCAGCACCGGCGCCTCGCGCCCGGCCCAGCGCACGCGCATGCCGCCCTGGGTCACCAGGTAGACGACGTGGAACGGGATCTGCCGGTCGTGGAAACCCCACGGCCAGGACGGCGTGCCCTGGGTGTTGAACCCGGGGATGAGGATCTCCGCGGCGAGCCTCCCGGTGCTCAGGCCGTCCATCCACGCCTCGCGGCTCATGACGGCCGCGCGCGTCATCCGTGCGTCCTCCGGTCGGGCCTGGCTTGTCATCGAATCACCGGGTCAGGACAAGTTTTGCCGATTCGCGCCATTGTAGATCGGGGGCCCCCGCGCGCAACATGCCGTGCATGCTGCAGCCTGTCGCGCACGCTGCCGAGGGTTCGCATCGGCTGAGCCGGGACGAGGTGGTTCGCTTCCATCTCGACGGCTATGCCGGCCCGTTTCGCGCCGTCGCGCCCGAAGCGATGGAGCCGATCTGCCGCCACCTGTTCGCCGACGTGTTCCCCACCGACGGGCCGAACCCCCGCGATCGCACGCACAGCCGGCACCTGGACACGCCGGCGGTGTTCGGGCTGGTGTCGCACGCGGCGATCGTCGGACGGATCGCCAGCGTGCTGGGCGACGACGTGATGGTGTGGACCACCGGCTTCTTCATCAAGCAGCCGCGCGACGGACTCGAGACGCCCTGGCACCAGGACATCAACTACTGGCCGCTCGAGCCGCAGGTGAACATCACGATCTGGCTCGCGATCGAGGATGTCCTCGCCGACGGCTCGCCGCTCCTGGTCATCCCCGGCTCGCACCGCCGTCTGCTGCCGCACACCGCCGCTCCCCCGGGCAAGGCGTTCGCGGAGGAAGCGGATCCGCGCGCGTTCAGCCCGGCAGCGGCGAGGGCGCTCACGATGCGCGCCGGCGAGTTCGTGATGTTCTCCGAACGGCTGCTGCACCATGCGCCGCCCAACCGGTCGGCGCGGCGACGCACGGCGCTCGCAGCGCGCTACACCATGCCTCAGGTCAAGCTGTTCCCCGAGGAGCCGCCGATCGACTTCCCCGGCTATCACGCGATCCTCGTGCGCGGGCAGGATCGCTTCGCGCTCAACCCGCTCGGGCCGCCGCCGTCGGCTGCCCCGCGCCGCGCCGGCTGATGCCGTGACGCCCGCCGCTGTCCCATCGTGGATGAGCGCCTTCGAGCGCGACGGCTACGCCGTGGTGGAGAACGTGGTGAGCGAATCGGCGCTCGCGGGCATCCGCGCGGACTACGCGGCGCGGCTCGACGAGCTTTGCGCGCAGTGGCTTCGCGCCGGCATCCTGCGCGACGGCTTTACCGGCGTGCCGTTCGACGAGCGCATCCGCCTGGTGGTCAACGCGATCAAGGATCGCGTGCCCGACTGGGTGCAGCACTTCAACATTATCCTGCCGTCCAACGGCATCCGCGCCGATTCGCCGATCCATCTCAGCCAGGGCGTGTTCCGGTTCCTCGCCAATCCGGACATCCTCGATCTGGTCGAGCCGCATCTCGGCGGGGAGATCTCGCTGCATCCGATCGCGCTGGTGCGCCTGAAGCTGCCCGAGCGCGACGTGCCCGCCGAGCAGCGCAGCGGAATCACCGCCCGCGCGGTGTGGCATCAGGATCGCGGCGTCGGGCTGGCCGAGTTCAACCGGGCGCATTTCATCACCGTGTGGACCGCGGTGACCGAGGCCACCGAGGAGAACGGTTGCGTGCGGCTGATTCCCGGCAGCCACCGCGCGGGGCTGATCGAGCATTGCCCGGGCGGGGTCACGTCGTTCGACGCGGGCGTCGTGCAGATCCCTGACCGCCTGCTGCCCGGGAAGGACATCGCGGTACCGGTGAAGCCCGGCAGCGTGCTGCTGCTGCATCCGGAGGTGGTGCACGGCTCGGGCGTGAACCGCAGCGACGGCCTTCGCTGGAGCTTCGATCTCCGCTTCCTGCGCACCGGGGATCCGACCGGACGGCCCGAATGGCCGAGCCTGCCGCTGCGCAGTCGCCATCGTCCCGACAGCGTTGCGCGCTTTCCCGATTGGCGCGACGGCTGGCTCGCGGCGCGCGCACGGCTCGCCACGCTCGACGGGGCGGCGCTGCCGCACCGCTGGGACAGCAAGGTCGCTGCGCACATGTGAAGACGGCCAATCCGACGGCGATGGACCGCGGATGGCGCATAAAAGGTGAGACAGGAGGAAACGATGACAAGGAAGATCGGCTGCCTCTCGCGACGGACATTCCTGTCGGCTGCCGGCGGATTGGCCGCCGCATCGGCCTCCCGCGCGCGATACGCCCGCGCCCAGGCGCGCCGCCGCCTGACCCTGGTTTCGGTGCGGGTGCTTCAGGACGTGACCAAGGGGCCGGTACACGACGTGTTGACGGAGTTTCGGCCGAGCAACGGTCAGGTCGACATCAACTGGCTCACCTTCGGCACTCCCGACGTGCAGGATCGGGTTTTCCGCGAGGCCGCCCTGCGCAATACGGAGGTCAATGTCGGCTACATCCTGCCGCACTGGCTCTATCCCGAGATCGGTGAGCGCTTCCTCGCGCTCGACGCGCTCGACCGGGCACGTCCGATCGACCGCAGCGACATGTTCGAGGGCATGTTTGCGGCAGGACGGCTCAACAACCAGCAGCTCGCGGTCCCGGTCCGCGGCCTCGTGCACACCGTCCACTACAACAAGCGCATCCTCGCCGAGCGCGGCGTCCAGCCGCCGCAGACGATCGAGGATTTCGTCGCGGCCGCGATCCAATGCACCTATGCGAGCGGCGCGGCACGCGTCTATGGATTTGCCGGCAACACGTCGGTGCAGGAGATCTACAACGCCTTCATGGGGTTTGCGCGCGCCTTCGGCGATGCCGACTTCATCACCCCAGATCGCCGCGTGGTGGTGAACGCGGAGCCCAATCTCAAGGCGCTCGAGCTGTTCCGCGAGCTGGTCAATGCGCGGGCCATGCCGCCGGAATGGACGACCTACAGCTCGACCGATGTCATCCGCGAGTGCCGCCAGGGCCGTGCCGCTTTGACCATCGCGCCGATCACCTACTACCTGCAATTCAACGACTCGACGGCATCGCGCGAGGTCGGCAACTGGGAGACCGCACCCGTGCCGCCGTCGCGCGCCATGCGCGGCGAGCGGCAGATCGCCTACCACAACGTCGATTTCTGGTCGGTCGTGGTGCCGAAGAACGGTCCCGATCCCGAGCTGTCATGGGATTGGATCCGCTACATGACGCAGGGCGACGTGCAGACCAGGATGGCGATCAATGGCAACGGCCCGGTCGTCAAGTCGGTGTTCCGCGCGCCCGAGTTTCGCGCACGCGCGCCATTCGCCGACCAGGCGCTGCGCGTGCTCGACGCGGCGCGTCCGATCTGGACGCCGTTCAGCCGCATCAGCGAGGCGATCGACGCCTTCGGCGAGGAGGTCCACGCCTGCCTGCTCGGCCGCAAGCAGCCCCGCGACGCGCTCAACGATGCGCAGCGCCGTATCGAGCGCATGTTGTAGGACTCCCGCTTTGGCAGACCGATCGGAAGACGCGGGGTCATGACCCGCCTGGCCGACGAGCACCCTGAAGCCTTCACTCGGTTCGAGGATCCCGTGCGCGCGTGACAAGCAGTATGCGAACAATTGGCGGCATGGCGGGCAGGGGGCCCGCCGCGTCAAAGGGAGCGCGCGGTTCTGCCCTCGACGGCCCGGCGACGCGACTACCGCCTCGCCGGTCCGGACGGCGCGGCCGCTATCGAGAAGGGTCTTGCGGGCGCGCAGTGGTATCGATGCGATGTGCCGCGCCACCAGCTCGCGCAACTGATGGTACGGCGCGATGGACCCGCCATCCGTGACACCGCCATCTGGCTCGGTTCGATCATTGCATTCGGGGGCTGCGGGGTCTGGTTCTGGGGAAGCTGGCTCGCGGTACCGTTCTTCCTTTGCTACGGCGTCCTCTGCTGCTCGGTTTCGGACTCGCGTTGGCACGAATGCGGGCATCGGACCGCCTTCAAGACCCCGTGGATGAACGAGGTCGTCTACCAGATCGCCAGCTTCCTGATCATGCGCGATCCGACGATCACGCGGCGCAGTCATATGCGGCACCATGCGGATACCTTGATCGTCGGTCGCGATCCCGAGATCACGGTGAAGCGGCCTCCCTCCATCGTCAGGCTGATCTTGGGTTTTGCCGGGCTCGTCGAGGGCATGATCGCGTTCCAAGGCATGGCGCGTCACGCCGCGGGTGGGCTGAATGCCGAGGAAGAGATTTTGGTGCCGGAGCGCGAGCGGCCGGCGGTCTACCGGACCGCGCGGATCTGGGTTGCGATCTATGGGACGGTGGTCCTGGCCTGCGCCGCCGCCTGGAGCGTGCTGCCGGCGGTGCTGGTCGGCCTTCCCTACTTCTACGGCACGTGGTTGCAGCGCATCTTCGGCCTCACGCAACACGCCGGTCTCGCGGAGGACGTGCTGGACCACCGGCTCAATTCGCGCACCGTGCACATGAACCCGCTCTTCCGGTTCTTGTACTGGAACATGAACTATCACGTGGAGCACCACATGTTTCCGATGGTGCCCTATCACCGGCTGCCGGATCTGCATCGCGTCGTAAAGGCCGACTTGCCGACGCCCTATGCCGGCGTGGTCGACGCCTTTCGCGAGATCATCCCCGCAATCATCCGGCAGCGGCGCGATCCCGACTGGCATGTGCGGCGCCCGGTTCCGACAAGCGAGAGAGGAACACAATGAAGGTTGATGTGCTGATCGTCGGCGGCGGGACCGGCGGGTGCGCCGCGGCGCTCGCGTGCAGCGGGCTGGGCCTGAGCGTGCTGATGACCGAGGAATGTGGCTGGATCGGCGGCCAGTTTACCGCCCAGGCGGTCCCGCCCGACGAGCATGCCTACATCGAGTCGTTCGGGACGACCCGGCGCTATCGCGGCTATCGCGAGGGCGTGCGTGACTTCTACCGCCGCCACTACCCGTTGCTGCCGCGCCACCGATTCGATCCGCATCTCAACCCGGGCGGCGGCAACGTCTCGCGCCTGTGCCATGAGCCGCGCGTCGGGCTCGCCGTGCTCGAGCAGATGATGGCCCTGGCGCGCAGCGCCGGCCGGCTGCTGGTGTGGACGCGGCACCGTCCGGTCGCGGCCGACGTCGATCGCGACCGCGTGCGCGAAGTCACGGTCGAGAATGTCGATACCGGCCTGCGCCGCACGATCGCGGCACGCTACGTGCTCGACGCCACCGAGCTCGGCGACCTGCTGCCGCTTGCGGGCGCGGAGTACGTCTCCGGTGCGGAGGCGCAGTCGGATCACGGCGAGCCGCACGCGCCGGCGACGGCCGATCCCGAGGACGTGCAGTCCTTCACCTGGTGCTTCGCGATGTCCCACGCGCCGGGGGAGAACCGCGTGATCGATCGGCCGGCGCAGTACGCCGCCTGGCGCGACCACGTCCCGCAGCTGCAACCGCCGTGGACCGGCAAGCTGCTGAGCTTCACCAACTGCCATCCGATCACCCTCGCGCCCGACACGCATTCGCTGTTCGCGACACCCGGTCTCGACCCGTTCGGCCTGTGGGACTACCGCAAGATCGTCAATCGCGCGTATTACGAGGACGGCGCGATTCCCTACGACGTGACCCTGGTGAACTGGCCGCAGAACGACTACTGGGGCGGCAACGTCATCGACAAGAGCGACGCGGAGAAGGCACGGCACTTCGAGGCCGCGCGCCAGCTGTCCCTGAGCCTGTTCTACTGGCTGCAGACCGAGGCGCCGCATCCCGACGGGAAGGGCGCCGGCTATCCCGGCCTGTTCCTGCGCCCCGACATCATGGGGACGGACGACGGCCTGGCGATGTTCCCCTACATCCGGGAGTCGCGCCGCATCAAGGCCGAGTTCACGGTGACCGAGCTCCATGTCGGCGCCGAGGCCGCGCCGCGACCCGACGCGGCGCTGTTCGAGGACAGCGTCGGCATCGGCTGCGTTCGCATCGACCTGCACCCCAGCACGTCCGGACGCAACTACGTCGATATCCCGAGCCGGCCCTTCCACGTCCCGTTGGGCGCCCTGATCCCGGTCCGGCTCGAGAACCTGCTGCCGGCCGCGAAGAACATCGGCACGACGCACATCTCCAACGGCTCCTACCGCCTCCACCCCACCGAGTGGATCATCGGCGAGGCGGCCGGTCTGCTTGCGGCGTTCTGCATCGAGACCTCCGTGGCGCCGCGCCAGGTGCATCGCGACGCGCGGCGGCGCGCTGATTTCCAGGCGCTGCTCGCCCGCCAGGGGATCGACCTGAAATGGCCGAGCGTGGAAGGCGCGCTCACGCATCATCGCTGGGATCCGCCCAACCGCGCCGAGGTGCGCGACGTCGGCGCCGTGCCGGCACTCGGCCGTCGATGACGGCCGACACCATGAACACCCGGCCCGCAGCCGAGGGCGCACGCGATCGGCAGGCCGGCGTCAAGGCCGTGGTCATGGCCGGCCCGGGCAACGTCGAGACGCGGAGCTTCGTGCGTCCCAAGCTGCCCGACGGCGCGATCCTGCTCGACATGGAGATGTGCGGCATCTGCGGCACGGACAAGCACACCTATAAGGGCGAGACGGTGCAGTTTGCCGGCACCCCGGCGGAATCGCACACGCCGTTCCCGATCATCCCCGGCCACGAGATCGTCGGCCGCATCGCCGAGATCGGCGGCGGGGTCGTGCGCCGCGACTACGACGGCGACCCGATCGCGGTCGGCGACCGCGTGGTGATGTGCCCGGACATCCTGTGCGGCGAGTGCTTCTATTGCCGCAACACCTTCGGCTTCCCCCTGTGCGAGAACATCAAGGGGTACGGCAACGCCTACTCGTGCGCCGCCGCGCCGCATCTGATGGGCGGCTGGGCCGAGACCATCTACGTGCGGCCCGACGCCTTCGTCTACAAGGTGCCCGAGGAGCTGCCGCCCGAGATCGCGGTAATGACCGAGCTGATGGCGGTGACCTGCAACATCGACAAGGCGCGCGACATGGCGTCGATGGCCGACGGCCTCGGCAGCGGGTCGACCGTGGTCGTCCAGGGGGTGGGGCCGATGGGCATCCTCCACGTGCTCAAGGCCCATATCCTCGGTGCCGGCCGCATCATTGCGCTCGACAAGTCGGATTTCCGGCTGGATCTGGCGCGGCAGTTCGGCGCGGACCACACCATCTCGGTCGTGCGCACCAGCCAGGCCGAGCGGGTCGCTCGCGTGAAAGCGCTGTCGCACGGGCGCGGCGCGGATCTCGTGATCGAATGCACGGGGGAGGCCGAGGCGATTCCGGAGGGCTTCGAGCTGATCCGCCGCGGCGGAACGTACGTGGTCGCGGGCGTGTTCGCCGACGTCGGCGAGATCTCGATCAACCCGCACCGCCACCTGCTGGCGAACCAGGTGCGCCTGATCGGTCTCACCAACCATCCGCCATCCGGCTATACCAGCAGCATGAGACTTCTCGGCAGGTTCATGGGCCGCTTCCCGCTCGAAAAGTTCGTGACGCACCGCTTTCCTCTCACCCGGCCCGAGGACGCGATGCGCGCCGCCTTCGATATCGACCGCTCGATGAAGGTCGTGTTTACGGGCCGCTGAGCGCGGCGCCGGACAAACGCGCCATGTGGCTCGGCGGAACACGCGGACTTCTGCTCGTCCTGCCGACGGTGCTGCTGCTCGGTGCCGTCATCCTCGGGCCCGAGCTGTGGGCGCTTTACATCAGCTTCCACCAGTACCGCCTGGGCGGCGAGCCGCGCTTTGTCGGCTGGGCGACCTACGCGGACATGCTCGGAGACCCGCGGTTTCAGCAGGCTCTCCTGCGCAACCTCGTCTACGTCGCGGTCACCGTCGCGATCGAGGTGGCGATCGCGGTTCCCGCGGCATTGCTGCTGGCACGCCGGTTCGTCCTCCAGGGCTTGTGGATCGCGCTGATCATCGCGCCCTATGCGGTCAGCAACGTCGTCAGCGTGGCCACGTGGCGGCATATGCTGCTGACCGACACCGGCTTGGTGAACGACGCGCTCGCTGCGCTCGGCTTCGAGCGCGTGAGCTGGCTTGCCGACCCTGCGCTCGCCTTCGTCAGCGTCGTCACCGTCAGCATCTGGCGCGACCTGCCGTTCGTCTTCATGATCGCCTACGCTGCGGTCCTGTCCGTTCCCCTCGAGTTGCGCGAGGCGGCACGGGTTGACGGCGCGCGAGCGCTGCAATCGTTTCGCTATGTCACCCTGCCGGTGATCGCGCCAGCCATCCTGGTGGCGATCGTGTTCCGGCTGGTGTTCGCCTTTCGACAGTTCGACATCGTCTGGCTCTTGACCCAGGGCGGGCCGGGGCAGGCGACCGAGCTCCTCGCGGTCCACCTCTACCGTGTCGGGTTCCGCTACTGGAACATCGGCGAGGCCGCGGCCACGGCGTGGCTGATGACCATCATGACCCTGGCGGTCTCGTACTACGCGATCCGCCGCATGTACGCGGCCCTTTGGCGCATCGAGCGGACGGCATCTTTCCAGCACAGTGGGATCCGAAGCTTGGAATTCACGTGACTTGAAGTCGCGGC